>LZQR01000127.1_pt1 | contig 20702 bp, 27 predicted proteins | sample 768601 | NCBI WGS metagenome assembly LZQR01 (sample SAMN05207299, study PRJNA324521) | oil field metagenome | isolation source: sample BH-FW-24 from oil reservoir | place: India: Bombay High | collected 2015-12-04
CAGTTACCCATTGGTTCGCCTAGAATTTACTGGCGCTACCGTGGATGCACCTCTGATGACGCAAATCGCTCGTAAGTTCAACATCGATGTGAGCATCCTAAGTTCCGATCTGGATTACGCTGGCGGCGTGAAGTTCGGCATGATGGTCGCGGAGCTGTTTGGTAACGAAGAAGACGATAACGCAGCGATTGAGTTCCTGCGTGAGCACAACGTGAAAGTAGAGGTACTTGGCTATGTCCTTTAATACGATTTCTGAATGGCTGAGCTTAAACAGCAACCTACTTTTGGGCGCAACTTGGGAAACCCTATACATGGTTGCGGTTGCAGGCATCGTTGGTTTTGCAGTGGGCATTCCACTCGGCGTCATTCTGCACACCACTAAAAAGGTGGCTTGCTGGAAACACCAAACTGAATCGCGTGCTTGGCGCCATTGTTAACATCGGTCGCTCGGTTCCTTTCCTAGTACTGATGGTTGCGATTATTCCAGTAACCAAACTGTTGGTTGGCACCTTCATCGGTACAACAGCAGCGATTGTTCCTTTAACCATCGGGGCTATCCCATTTGTGGCGCGTCTCATTGAAGGCGCACTACTGGAAGTACCATCAGGTTTGGTTGAAGCCGCGCAATCTATGGGCGCGACGCCAACACAAATCATCACAAAAGTTCTGCTTCCTGAAGCAATGCCGACTATTGTTAACTCAGTAACCATTACTCTAGTAACGCTAGTGAGCTATTCAGCAATGGCTGGGACGGTTGGTGGCGGCGGTCTTGGTGACGTCGCGATCCGTTATGGCTTCCACCGCTATGACGTAGTGATCATGGCAGTAACCGTCGTGATGCTGATTGTGCTCGTACAAATTATTCAGTCTATCGGTGATGCAATCGTACGCCGCGTAGACCACAGATAAGAATTGAAAATACCAATTATAAGGAGATAAAGATGAAATTTAGCCTTAAGAGTCTTTTGACTGTTGCAACTGCTGCTTCTGCACTGGTTCTTGCTGGTTGTGGTGACAAAGAAGTCGACGTGAACAAAGTAAAAGTTGGCGTAATGGCAGGAGCGGAAGCACAGGTCGCTGAAGTTGCGGCAAAAGTTGCTAAAGCGAAATACAACCTGGATGTTGAGTTGGTTACCTTTACCGATTACGTAACACCAAACGCAGCGCTGGATGATGGCTCAATCGACGTAAACGCGTTCCAACACAAGCCATACCTAGATCAACAAGTAAAAGATCGTGGCTACAAACTAGTGACTGCTGGTAACTCTTTCGTATACCCAATCGCTGGTTACTCTAAACAAGTAAAATCAGTGGATGAAATCGAAGATGGCGCACGTATAGCGGTTCCAAACGATCCTACGAACCTAGGTCGTTCTCTTCTGCTTCTTGAGCAACAAGGTCTGATCGAACTGCGTGACGGCGTTGGTCTACTGGCAACGGTACGTGACATCGTTGGTAACCCGAAAAACATCACTATCGTTGAGCTAGATGCAGCACAACTTCCACGTTCTCTTGATGACGTAGCGATTTCTATCATCAACACGACTTACGCAAGCTCAATCGACCTAACGCCAGAGCGTGACGGTATCTTCGTTGAAGACAAAGAGTCTCCATACGTAAACCTGATCGTTGCTCGTGAAGACAATGCTCAAGCCGCTAACGTACAAAACTTCGTTAAGGCATACCAAACTGAAGAAGTTTACGAAGCAGCGAAAGACATTTTCAAAGGTGGCGTAGTGAAAGGTTGGTAATCGCCACTTTCTACAAAACTTACGATTAAAAAGGGCGCTCATCGGAGCGCCCTTTTTGCATCTGTTTTGATTACTGCTTTACCGCTAGAACATCTGAACTTCGTTTTTCTCAACGTCCTTTTGCATCTGTTCTGGCTGCGAATCCAATTGAGGATGCTTGAACACATAAGGCGCTAGAAACGCAGTAAAAGGAATAGTCAGCACAATCCCCACACTACCCGCCAACGCGTTCACGACTGCGAGGCCCACCAGCGCATATTCATAAACTGACTCGCCGGCATGTTAAGCCCCCACACCATCATGATAGTCGTCAACGAACCACCAGCAAACGCCAAGATCAAGGTGTTAGTCATGGTGCCCATGATGTCTCGGCCAATATTCATCGACGCTCTAACCAACTGCTTTGGTTTGAGTTTCGGGTCGGTTTGTTGCAGCTCCGCATACGCCGATGCAATCGAAATCGCAACGTCCATAACAGCGCCAAGTGCAGCAACGACAATCGTCACGAACATCAACCAACGAATACCCATCTTCACCGACGTTAGGTAAATCACGTCTTCGCCTTTGTCGAGGTAAATGCCCGACAAGTGTGCCATTTCACCAAACACTGCGCCATTACCCCGCAGCTATCACACCCAATAACGTGCCGCCCATGGCGCATAAACTCTTCCGGTTATAGCCAGAAACGAGAATAAAGCTGACCACGATGATCACCACCATCAATAAGATGCTGACCAGCATCGGATTCCAACCTGCAAAATACTCGGCACCAACACACCAACGATCAAGGCAGCAGTGAATAAAGCGCGACCATCGAGTTGATGCCCTCTTTCTTACCAAAGCTCAGCAGCAGCGCACAAAACAGCGCAAGCATAAGGTAAATCGCGTCTGATCGTTTGTGGTTATAAGCCCAATAGACGGTGCCATTGGTGGTTTCGCGGATCATCATAATGAAGGTATCACCTTCACTGACATACACGTTGTGCTGACGACTAAGAGGATTGGTGACTTCTACCTCTAAGCCTTCGCTCTCTCCATCAAGGTTTTTGCCATGAAGACTTGTTTACCTGTCATCACATCTGGCACGAGCGGATCTGGCGCAACATGGTTTGAGATAGAACGCGTAACGGTTGCTTCAACAAACTCTTGTTGCTGATGAGATTTAGGACGGAAATCTTCACTCCACGAAGAAGAAAACTGAAAGATAAGCGTGGAGATAAGGGTAATCAGTAGGGTGAAACCCCATCGGTTATAGATTCTTTTGATCATGAAGCACTCTTCTACATCACTCACTAAACGGGCTTTGCCTCTGGTGAGTAAAATTAGGCGCGGTAAAGATTACCACGCCCATATGCAGGATTAATGAGTTGGGTTACAACCTGCGACTTTCTCATCAAGCGTCGCCGCGTCTTTGTTAGGGTTAACAAAGTAGCTAGACGAATCATTGATGTTCACAGACTTAACAATTGCAGGGTATTTCGGGTTTTCCAAATCAATCGAGACACAGATTTCCATGTTCTTCAATTGTTCCCACAGCGCTTTACCTTCGCCTTCACGCAGTGTCGTGATATCACCACTTGGTAGGTATTGAGTGAACGACCAGTTACCGACGCTGCCACTGAAGTCCGCCACATCAATGCCTTTGTGCTCTTCAACATAAGCCGTCAGCATGTCGCGAATTGCGTAGACTTGCTCGTTCACTGAGTCATAGAACACGTCGTCTTTGCTTGCCCAGCCATACTTCTGGATTTGCGAACCAAAGCGGTAGCTGTTCATCGCCACTTTGTAGGTCGCGTTTGGATCAAACTGCTCACCACCAATGCTGGTAATGTTCACACGGCTACCTTCATTCGTTACTGCGTTGTTCTCATCCATCTCAAGAGACGGCTTACTCAGATCCACAGTGAACTCGATATCACCATCGAATTGATCGTAAAGATAAGCTGGCGCGCCTTTCTTGAACGATACGGTAATATCACCCGGTTTATATTGGTTGAAGTAAGAGTACGACCACTCAATGAAGCGTTTTAGGTTCGTACCTGTCATCTCTACGCCAAGTAAGGTGTTATCGTACTTGTACAAGTTGGTCGACTTACCTTTGGTGTAAACTTCGTTGTCGATTAGGTTAGATTGATCAGAGAACAACGACGCAGCAGAGACAATCGCACCATTACCCTCACCCATCGCCTCTTCAATTTTCTGCATTTGGATTTGGTTAATCACGTCCATCAATGGCGTATCAACGACTTTCGCTAGGTGAATAGTCGAGTACAAACGCTCCGCGGTGTAGTTGTAATCCGTCGCTGTCGCTTCATCTGGGTAACCCGTTGCACTTGGTGTGAAGTTACCTGTCACACGGCCAAGCTCACGAGTTGCGTCTTCAACCGAGATATCGTGCACGTATTGGAATTTCGCTTGCAGCGCTTGCTCTTCTTCCACTTTCTTCGTGCCAATGTTGGTCAATGTGGTGTCTTCCATCGTCCACTTGCCATCGACTTTCTTCAATTGAATTTCAGCTTTCGCTAGGTAAGCACCCCACTTACCCGGCTCAATGATTTTCACGCTTTGCGCACGATTGTCTTGGTTGTATTCGCCAGACTTCGTTTTATCTTCAATCAGCGTATTTTCACCGCCAATTTCTGATGTGGATTTGCTGATTGGTGTAACCGTACCGTCTGCATTCACTTGCTCGATATAGTTGGCGTGTTCGTGACCCGCTAAAATAACATCGAATTTATCCGCCATTGCAGACGCGATTTCGTAAACGCCCACACCACCATCTTCTTGGCGGCCAAGGTGAAGCGCACCCACAATCACATCTGGATTGTATTCAGACACCAGTTGGTCAACCGCTTCTTTGGTTGCATCCAATTCGTTCTCAAACTTCAAACCCTTGAAGTGATCCGGTGCAGACGCTTCCCAGTTCGGCACGTTCGATGGCGTTAGACCAACGATCGCCACTTTCACGCCTTCCACTTCAAACATTTGGAACGCACGAATGTAGTTCACATCGTTACTTTCCCACTTGATGTTAGAAGACAGTACCGCACCATTAAAGTGATCGAGGTTGCGATCGACAAACGAACGCTCAAAGTTGAATTCATGGTTACCTGGTACCCAAACGTCAAAGCCAAGAGAGTTCATGCTCTCGACCACTGGGTGAGTTGGATCATCGTTGAATAGTTGCGCGGAGTTGCCCTGAACCGTATCACCGATATCAATCAGGATCATATTTGGATGTGCCGCTTGTTGGTCAGCAAGCAAAGTGGCTACACGAGTAATACCAGCGTCATCGTCTTCTGCGTTCAACGCGTAGTCAAAACCAAACAAGCGACCGTGTAGATCCGATGTTGCTGCGATAGTAATGGTGACTTCATCCGCTTGTGTTGCTTCACCTTTCACAACTACGTCCGGCGTGTTGGTTAATGTTTTTCCTTCTGCAACCACCGGGCTGTAATCCGATGGAACCTCTACGTATTTGGTTTCATCATCACAGCCAGCCATCAAGCCGACAACAGCAATACAGACTAAGCTTCGTTTAAATAAAGTCATCTCAATACCTTCCAGACTATTTTTTTATATATATTTTCGGAAGGGGCCCACTTCCCAAAACCTCAAAAGGATATGGATGTTATTTGAAATTTTTGAGAAGCAAACGCTTCAATGCTTATAAACCATGCAACTAGGTTATATTTTTCTTTGAATATGAACAAAGATCACAAGCAAGGGGGTGAGAGGAATGGCTGACAAAAATACTTTTCAAATCAAAGCATTGACTTTGTCAATAATGGGTAATTTTACTGAACAGGCTCGATTCATTTAGAGCGATAGAAAAAAGCTGGCATAGACGCCAGCTTTAAAAATGGACTACTTAATGTGATCCCAAGAGATGTTGGAGACAATACGGCAATCGTCACACTTGAAGTAGAAGATATCGTGCAGCGGCTCGTCGAGTAACCATTCACCACCACATTTTGGACACTTACGCCCTTTTCCGCTTCAAGCGACTCACTGCCAACTCGGTATTGGTAGTAGTAGGTCGGGATCTTAGCGATGTATTCAATACGACCACGTAAGTCCCAACCGCGGCGGAACAGCACGCTGTCAGCATCGCAGATTTCATGCAGTGCAGCGTGTTCAGCACGGCAGCCACCCGCCATTTGGATTTCATCACACGCTTGCCATTCAGTTTGCCATTTCACCACCGCTTTGTGGTCACCATTCAGCGTCGCACCATTACGGTAAAGTGGGATTGGCAATAGCGTCTCGCCGCTTCGCAGTGGAGAGCAAGTATGAACGTAAGTGGTGTAAAGCACTTGCCAGCTTGGTGTTTCTTCTTCTGCCGCTTCTTCTGAATTCAAATCACGACCCAACATGCGCATTTTCGGCGCAAGCAACGACGCTTCCGACAAACGATTCATGCACACTTTGACGAAGTCAGAATGATATCGAGGATGCAAACTGTCTTGCTCTGGGCAAACCACGCGAACATAGAACTCGCCATCACCCATTACGATAGGAAATTCACGACCCAGAACTTGCCCATTGTAACGCAGTGCGTCCATCAGACCATTAATCGCTTTATCTACGGCGCTTACGGTGGTGTTATCAAAACACTCAAACTGCAACTCAACAACGTACATGCTTACACCGCTGCCTCTAGTTTGCTCAGAAACTCAGTCAGTGTCTCGGCTAGCACATCTCGCTTATCCGAACCTAGGCGTTCAAGAATCACATTACCGGTTAGGTTACAGATAGAAATCACATCCAGCTCGGCATCTGTCGCCGCGATAAATACTGTCGGTTTTAGCTTTAGACGACGCTGAGTGACTAAGTGACCCAGAATGTTCTCTTGCAGACGAGTAAAGTCATCATCACTCCATACTTGCAGCAACGTCAGCTCATTACCTTGCCAAGTCGCGTCCATATCAGCGCTGTACTGAGAACCGTAGAAGGCCTTAATGTCTTCATGCAGCGTCAGCTCAATTGCGTTCTCAACGTTAGTGAAATCCGCCATTTCTTCACGTGGGAACGCTTTCCACAGTACTGCCCCATCGCGTTCTCTTCTACACATGGAGAAACAAGATCAGCAAGCTCTTCACTGCGTGGCAGTTCATTGTGCTTGTCTTGCCAAGCTTGTTGGTAGCGCAGGCTAAAGTCCTGTAGAGCCTGAGGAACGGTTTGGGTCATGAAGGTCTCCTGGTTTGTTTTTATCAGGTTGCGGTGTCTGCCGGATAGCAATTAAGCAGCGGATTCAGTAAAATTCTCGCCATTCTAATCGAAAATGACCACAAAGTATGAGCAAATATTCTGACGCTAAAGAGCTTGCTGGCCTGACGCTTGGTAAAAAGACTGAGTACGCAAACCAATACGACGCAAGCTTGCTGCAACCTGTACCTCGCAGCCTAAACCGTGACGACCTTGAGCTTGGCGACAGCCTGCCGTTTTAGGTCACGACATTTGGACGCTGTACGAGCTATCTTGCTAAACAGCAAAGGCTTGCCTCAAGTGGCGGTTGGCGAAGTGTACATTCCAGCGACCAGCGCCAACTTGATTGAATCAAAGTCGTTCAAACTGTACCTAAACAGCTACAACCAAACCCGTTTTGCTACTTGGGAAGTAGTGACTGAGCGTCTAACGCAAGATCTATCGGCATGTGCAGGCGAAGCGGTACTTGTGGAAGTAAACCCAGTTAACCACTACACCAACCAACCAATCGTAACGATGGAAGGTGAGTGTATTGATGATCAAGACATTGAAATCACTAGCTACGATTTTGACGCTGCGCTGCTTGAAGGTGCTGCTGGTGATGAGCAAGTAGAAGAAGTTCTTCACAGTCATCTACTGAAATCAAACTGTCTGATCACCAATCAGCCAGACTGGGGCAGCGTAGAAATTCGCTACCAAGGCGCTAAGCTTGATCGTGAGAAGCTGCTTCGTTACTTAGTGTCATTCCGTGAGCACAACGAATTCCACGAGCAATGTGTTGAGCGTATTTTCACTGACCTGATGAAGTACTGCCAACCAACGAAACTTACGGTATTCGCACGTTATACTCGTCGTGGTGGTTTAGATATCAACCCTTACCGCTCAACGGAACAAGACAAGCCAGCACACAATAATCGCATGGCACGTCAGTAATCTGAGTAGGTAATGAAAGTATTTGAGTTCCATACTCAAACACTAATTACTTAAATACTCAAAAACGCCCAGCTATCTGTTGGATTGCTGGGCGTTTTTCTCTACTATTGATTATTCAAAAATACGTAAATTACGACACAGTTCAAGGGAACGAAAAGGATGTTTTGGGACAGTTCGCGTCTATTTAGGCTGATTGGCTTTCTTTGCTTATTGTTAGCACAGCCACTTCACGCGACCATTTTATCTTCCGCTTTGCTTAATGAAGCTCAGCAACTGGCTGAGATCGAACCTTCACAAGCCAAACAAGCGGCCAAAAACTATCTTTTGCAACGTGAACTGACTGAGCGCCAAGAGAACGGCAGCCCTTCTGCCATGTCTCGTGAAGAGACCGACCGTAGCATCCGCACACCAAGCAGCACGATTGAAGCACATAAAATCATTGCGCAAGCCGACTACGCCATGGGCAACATTCGCTCTGCCATCAACAACCTTGATGAAGCAGAACGCCTCGCCAAAGAATACCAATTACCGTACATGAATCTGGATCTGCAACTGATGCGCAATCAAATGATTTGGATGTACGACAAAAACTACGCCGCAGCAGAAGAAAAACTCGACCAAATCGAAAAACAGATTGAAGAAGCAAATCCGGTTTTACAACGCACTGACAGTGTTCGCTATCGCTTAGTGATGCAGCGTGCACTGCTGGCGGCTAACAGCGGTAATTCGGTAAACGCCGAGCGCTTGTACACAAAAGCCAAAACCATGCTAGAGGATAATCGCTCAGACCTAACTCTGATTGATTACCACACTGCCGTCGGCGAGTTTTATCTCAACAATAAGAAGTACAACCTTGCCCTGTCAGAGCTGCTATATGGTTACTGGCAATCCATTGAAAATGACAGCGGCGCAAGACTGGCGAAGGTAAACCGTCTGTTAGCACGTCTATTCCAAGAGCGCCGTGTTTACGATAAAGCCATCGAGTACCTCTCTCAGGCGGCCGACTTTTACGACAGCTACCCAAGCTCACCAATTCTGGCTGATGTGTTAGAGCAAATGGGCGATATCTACTTCTACCAAGGTAAATTCAACCTAGCACTGGTGCATTACTTCAATGTGCTTGACCACGACAGCACCAGCAAGAACATCAATCGCATCATCAAGATCCGTTTGAGTCTCGCGGCAACCTACTTACAGCTCTATAACTACGCGCTGGCAGAGCAGTACTTAGATCGTGCTAGGGACTTGTTAGAGTATGCAGATTTACCGCAGTTAGAAGCGAAAGCGGCGCTGCTGCAATCTGGCTTGGCGTACCACCAAAACGACAGTAAAGACGTCATCGTTAATGCGAAGAAAGCGCTCGACCTAATAGAGAAAGCACCAGACGAGACGGGCTTTATCAAACAACAGTCCTACCGTTTGTTAGGCTTAGGCTACGAGCAAGCTGGCGAATATCAGCTATCTCTACAAGCGTATAAAAAGTACACCAGTCTAGTTCGACTGGAACAAAAACAACTTAACCAAATCAGTGAAGATGCCTTCCGCCAACAGAAAGAGTTTGCTGAGCAAAGCATCCATTATGTCGGCCAGGCAGAAAAGCTGATTCAAGTGAGCATGGAGCACCGCAAGTTCCAAAAAATTTCGTTCGCATTGTTCATTATCGTATTGGTAATGTTCCTCTTCATCATGCGCCGTGGCGTCATCATGCAACGCCAAGCGACTGAAATTGAAAACTGCGCGATGACCTGTTTACCCATTCCCGCTCGCGTTTGCGTAACCTACGCATGCTCAACGTTAAGCTCTCGCGCTCTTTGAAGAAATCGAGCGATACGTTCGAGCAGTGGCAGATGGGCGAGCTAATTCACGAACCACTCAACGACCGTTTGCGTTTCGTGATGATTGATTTGCCATTCCTACGCAGCATGTACGTTCAGCATGGTTACAAAGCAGGCTTAGAGTTAGAGCGTGCATTTGGAGAGTTCCTAGCAGAACGCATCCAAAAGCCGACACGTTTGTATCATTTCTCCGATGCTAACTTGTTGTACATCGAGCCAAACGCCGATCGTGATGCCTCTGCAGAAGAAACGTTTAACAAGTTCCAAACTTGGGTGGATGAGTTCGCGGCCAAACACGATGTGAATCGCATCATTCGTATGGGCATCAGTGACTATCCATTCTTGCCTCGTGCATATACGGCGATTAACGATGAAGAGTTACTCGACCTGTTACTCCTTGCCACCCACATTGCCCGTGAGGTGAGCTTAAAAGATAGACACAGCCACTGGGTATTCTTAAAGGCAATTGATAACGCACCAGCCGCGAGCTTTGCAACTGGTGACATACGAACCGCGTGTCAACATGCCATCAATCAAGGACTAATAAAGATTCATTCTTCTTATAAGAATGAGGACGACATCAAAAAATATTAAAAACGGGTAATTAACCAACGGTTGAGCACGATCAGTGATGACGCTATAAAGTTTTTTGTTATTATCAAATAATCGTCAGTAGTACATGGACTTAACCGTAGTCGCTTCATGGGAATCTTGGAATCCGATATTCAGTCGCAGCTTCATCAGCTGAGTTGTCAACTTGACCAACTCAGGCTGACTCATCGTGATACTTCGCTCAAATTTCAACGTGAGCAGCAAGTTCTAAAGCGAGTTGTGGCATCATTGTCTTCTGCTTGTCAGGGTTCAAACTCTCAAGTAACCAACTACCTGCTCGAAATTCAGCAAGAGCTTGAACATCAAAAAGATGTCAGCACGCTGATCCCTCGTTTAGCAGTGCTAGAAAGAATGCTCAAACAGCAGTCTAAGACGATGGAAAAACAGACCGGTTATCTCGACGAACAAATCAAACACAGTGGTGAAACGCTTCAACGTATCACTGGCTTGCCTGCGCAGCTAAAACGCGAGTTGCGTAACCTAATGAGCTTTTCGGAAGTTCACGCCGGGACCAAAGTCGACCAAGCAACCAAACTGCTGAGCATCTACGAACGTGCGCTCAAGATCATCACTTCCAACTCACGCCTTAACCTTGGCGAACTAGAAAACGGCCCGGATAAATCTCAATTAGAGTGCCTTGCCAGCGATCTACAACACACCATCACCGAACTCGACTTCGAGGGTGAATCCGGTGATCAACTGTTGGATATTCGCGCCAAGTTACTGTTGGGGTGAATGCAGAGTCGCTTATCGAACTGACGTTAAATACTCTTAAACTGGTCGTGGAAGCCACTAAGTACGAACGTAAATCGTCAGAACAGTTCCTAGAGCAGTTGAACACTTCGCTTTCGAGCAACCTTAAAACCGTTCATCAGAACGTCGACCAACACCAAACCTACTTCGAACATCGCCAAGAGTTAAACTCTGAGATGACCTCCTTGGTGGAACGCAGCCAGGAGTCGGTCGAACAAGCGCAAGATTTAGAAGAATTGAAAGGGGAAGTGTCACCACTTCTGGCCAAAATGGCGTCACTGACCGAACGCTTAAGAATGACGGAAGAGCGTGAACAAGCTCTTCAAGAGCGCTTGAGTTACAGCAAGAATCAACTGGAAGCCGTATTCGAAAGCACACAAGACTATCGTCGACGTTTGGAAGACCAAGCTCAGCGAATGCTGCTTGATCCGCTCACAAAAGGTATACAACCGTGCAGCATTCAACGACCGATTGGAACTGGAATACCGTCGCTGGATCCGTTCACAACAGAACCTACGCGTAGTACTGTTTGATGTTGATAACTTCAAAGCAGTCAATGACAGCTATGGCTACACCGCTGGCGACAAAGCACTGAAGATCATCGCTCGTACCATGAATAAGCGTATCGCCGATACAGAAACCGTAGCTCGCTTTGGTGGTGAAGAGTTCATCTTACTGATCCCAGAACAATCAGAAGAGTACACGCTTGAACTGATGAAAAATATTCAGCGTGATATCAGCAAGCTGCCATTTAAATTCCGTGAACAGAACATCATGATCACGTTGACCGCCGTTTCGACTTCATTCAGAGAAGCAGACAACCCAGAATACGTCCTGGATCGCCTCGGTAATATGCTAAAAGATGCTAAGCAGCGCGGTAACAACCAAGTCAACTGGACCTAAAAGCGTTTAAAAAACAACCAAACAAACCACTTTCACCCTCTGTTTTGTCATATTGCCTCAAAATTTCAACGAGTTATCACGTTTCTCCCCTCTTAGTCTGCTAAGCTGTTTAAACGCTATAAAACAAAGTCTGCCAACCACTTGAGTAGAACGACACGTATAAACTAAGTGGGTGAGTTGGTTTCTACCCTATAAAAATGCATTAGCAAGGAGGCCTTATGATTACCCATATAAGCCCCGCAGGTAGCATGGATTTGCTATCACAACTGGAAGTTGAACGTCTTAAGAAAACCGCATCAAGTGAGCTGTACCAGCTCTACCGTAACTGTACGCTTGCGGTCCTCAACTCTGGTAGCCATACCGACAACTCAAAAGAGCTGTTAGACAAATACCTTTCATTCGATGTGAATGTAATGCGTCGTGAGCGTGGTATCAAGCTTGAGCTTGCTAACCCGCCAGAGCACGCGTTCGTTGATGGCGAAATCATTAAAGGTATCCAAGAGCACTTATTCTCTGTTCTGCGTGACATCGTATACGTAAACATGCACTTGGCGGACAACCAACGCCTTAACCTCACTAACGCCACTCACATAACCAACCTCGTATTTGGTATTTTACGTAATGCCGATGCTTTAACGCCTGGCATTGAACCAAATCTGGTGGTGTGTTGGGGTGGTCACTCCATCAACCCAACCGAGTACCAATACACTCGCGAAGTAGGTAACGAATTAGGCCTACGTGAGCTGAACATCTGTACGGGCTGTGGTCCGGGTGCAATGGAAGGTCCAATGAAAGGCGCAGCGATTGGTCACGCCAAACAGCGTTATACCGAGCAGCGTTACCTTGGTCTGACAGAGCCTTCAATCATTGCGGCTGAGCCACCAAACCCAATCGTGAATGAACTGGTGATCATGCCAGACATTGAGAAGCGTCTTGAAGCCTTTGTTCGTATGGCGCACGGCATCGTTATCTTCCCAGGTGGTCCTGGTACTGCCGAGGAGCTGCTGTACATCTTGGGTATCATGATGCACCCAGAAAATGCCGACCAACCAATGCCAATCGTGTTAACAGGCCCGAAAGAGAGTGAAGCCTACTTCCGCTCTATCGATGCTTTCATTGCTGACACGCTGGGTGAAGAAGGTCAGAAGCATTATCAAATCGTGATTGATGATCCCGCAGAAGTGGCTCGCATCATGAAACGCTCAATGGAAGACGTTCGCCAGCATCGTAAAGAAAAAGGCGATGCGTACAGCTTTAACTGGTCACTGAAGATCGAGCCTGAGTTCCAACTACCGTTTGAGCCTACTCACGATGCAATGGCAAGCTTAAACTTGAACATCAACCAGCAACCACAAGTTCTGGCAGCAAGTTTACGTCAAGCCTTCTCAGGTATCGTAGCAGGTAACGTCAAAGCAGAAGGGATTCGAGAAATCGAACGTAAAGGCCCGTTCACCATCAATGGTGAGCCAGTCTTGATGAAGAAACTCGACAAGCTATTGAAAGACTTTGTAGCTCAACACCGCATGAAACTTCCTGGCGGGACGGCTTACGAACCATGTTACCGCATTGCCCATCAGGAAAATGGTGGTCGATAGATAACTCAGCTTTGGTTACACTAGGGGCATTACGCCCCTTTTTTATTGCTAAGTCATTATGTCTATTCATCTTGTTATCATTGATGCCCTAAACCTGATCCGCCGCGTGCACTCAGCGCAACCCGATCCTACAGACATAGCAAGAACCATTACCACCACAGGCAGAACGCTGACTCGCATCCTGTCTGAAGCGCAACCGACGCACATCATCGCGGTATTCGATCACCATGAACAAGATCGCGGCTGGCGCGCAGAAATTCTCCCGGACTACAAGCAAAACCGAAAGCCCATGCCAGAGCCTTTGATGAAAGGCTTAGACGCGATTCAACAAGCGTGGTGGGAACAAGGTATTGATTCGCTGCTGTCTGAAGGCGATGAGGCGGATGACTTGGTTGCAACTCTGGCCACCAAAGTCGCCAGTCACGGAGAGAAGGTCACGATAGTCTCGACCGATAAAGGATACTGCCAATTGCTGTCCCCGACTTTGCAAATTCGTGATTACTTCCAACACCGCTGGCTAGATGAGCCGTTTATCGAAAAAGAGTTTGGCGTAAAGCCCTCTCAGCTTGCTGACTACTGGGGCTTAACGGGCATCAGTTCAAGCCAAGTTCCGGGCGTTCCCGGTGTAGGTCCAAAAGCAGCAAAGGAAATTCTCACTCAGTTTGAGGACATTGAAGCGGCATACGCAAGTGAAGAGCTGGTACCGAAGTATCGTAAGAAGTTGGATGAACACATTGAGTCTGCGCGTCTATGCAAGCGAGTAGCAGCGCTGAAATGCGATATCGATCTCGGCTTTAACCTGCAAGACATTCGCTTTACCGGACCAAATCAAGCCGAGTAAGTACATCTCTTTACGCCGTCAGTTTTGGGTTAGACAACACGTTTATAAAATTTGTTGTGTAACCCTTTACATTCACAGCAATGATATTTACCCCATTATTAACCTACAAGGTACTGATTAGTTTATAAGCTAATTCACAGTCTTAGTAAGTAATTTCATTATTTTCAGATCTCCCTATAACGGAGAAAAATAATGAAAAACATCATCTTAGTATCTTTAGTAACACTCCTATCCCTTCCTGCTCTTGCTGAAACTTGCGGTCAACACCTTGATAAAGGCATGCCTTCAACCAACAGCGATCAGTTCCTTTGCCGAGATGGCTATGCGGTTGGGTACAACTATGACACCAAAAACGCAGACTGGGTTGCTTACCACATCACCGCGGAAAGCGTGAACATCACCAACAAACGCAGCAACGCCTTCAAAGAAGACTCCGAAATGCCGGATTACGCACGCTCTACCCTAGCGGACTACAAAGCTCAGGGTACGACAGAGGACACCTTGCGCCATCAGCGACAATGGATTTCACCCAAGAGTCTATGAAGCAAAGCTTTTTGATGAGTAACATGTCACCTCAACTTCCGGGGTTTAACCGAGTTGGTTGGCGAGTTTTAGAAGAGCATGTTCGTGATCTCGCCAATGAATACAACGAGCTTTATGTGGTAACTGGGCCGATTTATCAAGGCAACGAGGAACAATCGGTAATGGCGTGGTGATCCCAAGCGCGTTTTACAAAGTCATTCTTGATCCAAGCTTTGATGAAGCCATTGCGTTCATTGTCCCACACCGTGATGTTTCAAGCTCTGAGTTAGCCAACTTTATTACCACCATTGACGAAGTTGAGCGTCAAACTGGATTAGACTTTTTGCTCAAACGCCAGATAGCATTGAGGACAACATGGAATCATTAAGATGGGAAGAGATGTGGCCTACCAGCAACTAAATAACGGTCACGGTTCTTAAACCGCAATAAAAAAGCGCCCTACTGTAGGCGCTTTTTTGATTCTGCTCTATCGCATAGTAACGCGTAGATTAGTGTGGAGAGATGTTAGACAAACACTGAATGTGAATCGTGATCTCTTCGCGGTCATGGTACAAGTGCTTCGCTTGCAGCTTGAATTTCACCTTGTTCTCAATCAGGAACGTTTTTAGGTTCTCAAGATCTTGCAGCACTTCGTCGTAGCGACCTTTCATTGGTAGCTTAAGGTTGAAAATCGCTTCTTTCGCCCAACCTTTTAGCAGCCACTGACCCATAAGGTGTGCAACGCGTGCTGGCTTCTCAACCATGTCACACACAATCCAAGTCACGTTTTTACGGTCTGGTTCGAATTTAAAGCCATCCACCATGTGGTGTTTAATTTGACCCGTTTCCATTAGGCTATCCGCCATCATGCCGTTATCCACACAGTGAACAAACATCGAACGTTTCACCAATTGGTAAGTCCAACCGCCCGGACATGCACCTAGGTCAACACCCCACATACCAGGAGCCAAACGCTCATCCCACTCCTCACGAGGAATAAAGACGTGGAACGCTTCTTCCAATTTCAGCGTAGAACGGTTTGGCGCGTCTGCAGGGAACTTAAGGCGAGGAATGCCCATAAAGAACTGCGAGTTGTTACCAGGGTAAGAGTACCCCACGTAACAATGACCTGGCGCCACAAAACAAATATGCAGTACTGGCTTCTTCGCGTTGTCTTTGTTCCACATCAGGCCTTTACCACGCATCGCTTGACGCATTGGTACTGTGAACTTTCGGCAGAACTTCAGTAGTTCTTTCGCTTCGTTCGTGTCTGGGGTTTCAATACGCAGATCACCACAACGCGGGAATGCTTCAATTTTAGACAGTTCAGCCAAAATAGGCTGATACGGTCATCGCTTGGTAGCGCTTCAAACTCAGCAGCCACAGCAAACATCTGACGTGCAAAATCAGTGCGCTAAAGTCGATGCCTTTTGCTAGTTTGTCTGCGTCTCCATCTTGGTAACACTCGAAGACAACATAACCTGAGTTTTCTTCACACGAGGGAAGCCATACACTTCCAGCTGTGTTGCTTTGTCCTGAATTTCACCAGCACACTCTTTCTCAAAGCCAGAACGGCAATAGAGCATTAGTTGTTTCACTTGGAGACCTCTTTGATATTAAACGCAGCAAAAAAGAACAGACACCAGCCGATCATGAACAACAATCCTCCCATTGGAGTAATTGGTCCAAACCACTTAATGCCCGTCAGCGCCAGCGCGTAAAGACTGCCGCTAAAACAAAAGATGCCGATGATAAAGCAAATCGCCGCGATGAAAAAATACTTTTGTGCTTTTTGTCCCAAATTGAGCAGCAGCAAAATCGCACAAAATGCGATAGCCAAAGTATGGATGAACTGGTACAAAACGCCGGTTTCAAATACGCCAAGTAAATAAGGCGATAACTTTGCTTTCAAACCATGTGCAGCAAATGCACCTAGCGCAACCGAGATCAAGCCAGAAAGACCAGTAAACGAGAGTAACCACTTACTTTTCACGGTACACCTCTTTAATAAATAACGCTAACTGCTCCACTGTCGAGGCAATGTTACCTGCTTCTGTATAACCTGAGCTCTTGCGTGGCTTAAAGCTGTGGTCACCGTCTGGCAGAAAGCTCACTGTGATCTGCTCTGATAATGCAAAGCCTTCGAACTCTTCGCGCTTACCGAATGTATCGCGCTCACCTTGTAGAATTAAGGTTGGCTTGTCGATGCTAGCTAAATGCTCACCTTTGTATTTCTCTGGCTTCCGGGTGGGTGAAAAGGAAAACCTAAACAAGCAATACCCGCCACCAGCGCATTGTCAGCAAGTAAGCTCGACATACGTCCACCCATCGACTTGCCACCAATCACGATAGGTCGAGTAGTAAAGTGAGCGATCACTTCTTCATAGGCTTCAAGAAGCTTTGGCGCACGATCTGGCGGACGCTTCTTACCGTCTTCCGCTCGCTTAACCATATAAGGGAAATTAAAACGCACCACGCGTATACCCTGCTCAACTAATCCTTTGGCAACAGCAGTCATGAAATCGTGCTCCATGCCTGCCCCTGCGCCGTGAGCAAAAATAAACAGTGGCCCATTTTCAGGTCCCTCAGCTATCCAATGGCTCATCCAATACTTCCTCTTGTTCTTTTCTCGCAGTAGCCAGCATCCAGTCCCTAAACGTCGCGATACGGCCCATGTCCGCTTGCTGTTCGTGACACACCACATAGAAGGCATTCTTCGACACCAATACCTCATCAAATGGCGCGATTAAGCGTCCCGCTTCCATTTCAGGTTTGGCTAGCACGTTGTTACCTAGAGCAACACCTTGTCCGTGCGCAGCAGCTTGAAGCACCATGGTCGAGTGGCTGAAAATAGGACCATGGTTCACATTGATGCCTTCGATATTCTGCTGGCGAGCAAACTGCTTCCAATCTTTACGAGAAGTATCATGTAACAAGGTGTGTAATTTGAGGTCACTTAGAGATTCTAATGGTTTGTTACCCAAAAGTAACGAAGGTGAACAAAGTGGGATCAAAAACTCTTGGTAGAGTTTATCGGCACGCAAACCAGGCCAGTTACCACGACCATAATAGATAGCCACATCAACATCATCAGTCAGTGAACCTTCGTCCATATCAACCGCTTTAATACGCACATCGATGTCCGGTTCTTGGGCATTAAAATCCGCCAAGCGAGGTACCAGCCATTGGATTGCAAAACTTGGTGGCAAACTGATGGTCAACGCACCTTTTTCACTACGTTCCAATGCCTTATCGGTCGCTTCTGCAATCGAAGTGAAAATATCTTTGATGTCTAGAAAGTAACTTTGCCCTCTTCCGTTAGCAACAAAGAGCGGTTGCGACGACGGAAAAGTTTCAAAGATAAGAACTCTTCTAACGCTTTAATTTGGTGACTCACTGCTGCTTGAGTAACAAACAACTCTTCAGCAGCACGGGTAAAACTGAGATGGCGAGCAGCCGCTTCAAAAACGCGAAGTGAATTCAACGGAGGCAATCTGCGAGACATTATGGGACCTCAAGTAGGATTAGTTTTTTTATCTGAAACATTATAAAATGTCCGTTGCCGAACAGCCAGATAAATTCTATATTTCATCCCGCAACACGAGCCTGAACGGCTTGATTCCTCTTGTGAATCAATTGGCTTCGTTGTTGCGATGTTGTGTTTGCAAACTCGTATTTCGAGTTAGGTAGATTTCTACCATATGTTTTGTCCACACTCCCTGTGACAAAACAGATACTTCCTGTATTTATTTTGACCTGTCTGTCAAATTTCTTGCACCGCCTTATTAGGCGGTGTTTTTTTATCTGAAAAATCCCACCGTCCCTCTTCTCCAGGAATTGGTATCCACATCACCCTTTCAGCCGAATTTCGGATTAATTATCGTTATATCAATACCAATTGCGAAGTGTGAGATTGAGTTCAATATTATCACTTTATAAACAAAATTTTGCACGAGTTAAAACAAAAAAAGCGCAAACTGATTTCTCAGTCTGCGCTTTGTGATTCTCTGCTTTACTACGCGATTAAGGGCGCGCAATTAAGGGCGGTAAACCTTCACGTTGTTGAAGCCTTGTTCTTGCAAGTAAAGCGCTTGCAGACGGCTCATCACGCCACGGTCACAGTACAGTAGGTATGTCTTCGCTTGGTCTAGATCGCCAAACTGAGTACCCAGCTTGTAGAACGGGATGTGTTTTACTTCAACGCCATCGATTTCTAGTGGGTTATCGTCTTCCTCTTCAGGGCTACGAATATCCAGTACGATTGCGTGCTCTTCTACAGCTTGTACTTGCTCAACTTCTGGAGCCGCTTGCTCAGACTCTTTCGCGATATCACGGATGTCCATCATGCGAGCGTCTTGAACCACTTGCTCAAGGATGCTGAAGTCGAATTCTGCTCTTCTGCTTCTAGCTTGCCTTTCACCGCTTTCACAGTTGGCTTCTTAGAGATAACACCACAGTATTCTGGCATTGTCTTCGCGAAGTCTTCAGTGCCGATTTCACGCGCTAGGTTAATGATGTCTTCTTTGTCCCAGTTGATAAGCGGACGCAGGATAAGAGTATCTGTTACGTTATCGATGTGGCGTAAGTTAGTTAGTGTTTGGCTCGATACTTGACCTAGCGCTTCACCTGTCACTAATGCTTCGATCTTCATCTTCTGAGCAATCATGCCTGCTGCACGCATGAACATACGCTTCAGGATCACTCCCATTTGGCCGTCATCCACTTTCTCTAGGATTTCAGCCACTACTGGTTCGAAATCAACTGAGATGAAACGTACTTTTGCTGAAGAACCGTACTTGTTCCATAGATAGTGAGAAACCTGCTTAACGCCGATTTCGTGCGCTGGACCACCTAGGTTAAAGAAACAGTAATGTACTTTAGAGCCACGTTTGATGTGTAGGTAGCTTGAAACACCAGAGTCGAAGCCACCTGAGATTAGGCTTAGTACGTCTTCTTGTGTACCTAGAGGGAAACCGCCTAGGCCTTTGTGACTTGCCAATACTTGGTTTAACCTGTCGTTAGTTACTTCAACGTTGATCGTTACATCCGGCTTGCTGAGCTTAACGCGAGCGCTTTCTACCGCTTGGTTAAGGCCGCCGCTACGTAACGCTCTAGCTCAATAGAAGTAAAGTCGTGTTTACCACGACGCTTTGCGCGCACAGCGAAGGTCTTGCCTTCGATCAGTGAACCGCTTAGCTCTAAAACCTGCTCGTAAATATCGTGCAAGTCTTTGAATTCGGTTTGCTTTACTTCAAGGACGTGGCGAATACCTGGCGTATGCGTCAGGATTTCTAAAACTTCAGCGTGGAACTCGTCACTCTCAGAGGTCACTTCAATGTGATCACGACGGTTGAATACCGCGACAGATTCCGTACGGCTCTTAACGATGTTACGAATGTTGCACTCTAAAATCTTTGTGAAGCGCTTACGCACAGATTCACTTTTTACAAAAATTTCTGGATGGGGCTTTACAATAAATTTCATAGTCTAGTTCGCAGGTTAGTTTCGCAATCAACAATGAGTGAGGCTCCACCTAGATGCTTCATACGCAGCAAAAGCGCGTCTTGGTCATAAAGGTAGCCTGAGCTCACTTCAAAGGCGCCAGATTATACACCTAAGCGAAATGGAATGACAAAAAAGCGAGCTAACGCTCGCTTTTAGTATAGAAACAAATATCCGCTTATTGAATTACGGGCACTTCTTCGCTGTAGAGTGGCTCACCTTGCATGATGCTGATTCAACATCGGCG
>LZQR01000128.1_pt1 | contig 20692 bp, 22 predicted proteins | sample 768601 | NCBI WGS metagenome assembly LZQR01 (sample SAMN05207299, study PRJNA324521) | oil field metagenome | isolation source: sample BH-FW-24 from oil reservoir | place: India: Bombay High | collected 2015-12-04
GGAGCGCTTTTGAACGTTTGTACCAAGATTTACAGCCCACCAGAAACATTCAGAACGGCGGGACGCAACCTCTAGTATTAAATGAAAGCGCCGTGTCGAAATCTACATTAACGATATCTTCCTCACCGAGATTAGATTGCCACCGGGCCGATATACACTGGATGATCTACCTCTCGTGTCAGGTACCAATGATGTGCGGTTAGACATTAGCTATCAATCAGGCCGCACCGACACCATCGTTTACAGTCAATTTTTTAACTCTCGTTTACTGCGTGAAGGCATTTCTGACTTCGGTTTTTACTCTGGGTTAATCTCGACGATCGAGGATAACAACTTTAAATACGACGATGAACAGTGGGTCACGTCGGGATACTACGACTACGGTATCAGCGACACATTAACGCTGGGTGTAAACGGACTTTACCACCCTAAGGGCCAACAACTTGGCGTTATTGCCACTATCGGTTCTGATTGGGGGAATGTAGGTGTTCGAGCATCTGCGCAAAACAATAAACCTAATGATGACACTGGCAGTATCTACAGCCTCGATTATTCCCATCAAGTGTGGGGAACGGATAGCTATGGCTCTCCAAACTTTCGTCTCGGCGTCGAATACCAAGATAAGTACTTCGCATTACCTTGCAAATAGCCGAACCAAGAACAGGCTTACGCGTATTCTCTAACTACGTGCTCACCATTACAGATGACCTTAGTCTAATATTAAGTGGAGACTATCGTGACTTCGAAGAGGAAGAGGTTGAATGGCTTGCGTCATCTGAAGTCGCTTGGCAATTTTACAGCCTGTCACTCTCTGCTGGTGTAGAGAAAGAGGAGAATCCAAACGATAACATTGACGAGACGCGCTTCACTTTCTCTGCAGACTGGGACTGGAACTCTGTGTCTGGGGAATACAATGCAAACGTCTCTTACTCCAACGAGCCCGATACTTACAGAGCTCAATTTCAACGCCCTTCCGATGATTACACAGGCAGCTATGGCTATGCGCTTACAGCAGAAGGTGATGCCGACTCTCAAACTTATTCTGTAGAGGGCAATTATGTGGCAAACCGCTTCATCACTGATGCTAAAGTCTCTCACCTCGACTTTGACAATTCCGACAGTTACCAAACCGCTTCATTGCGAGCAAGTACGGCGCTGACGCTGGCTGATGGCAACTTAGCTTGGTCACGTCCTATCAATGGACCTGTTGCCATCGTCGCCGTTCATGACTCTTTGGATGCTGATGTTGAAATCAACGCCGTTGCCGACGACCCAGCTGAAGCGATTTCAACTTCGGCGATAAATAATGCCGTTCAACTATCTGGTGGGCATCAGTTGTCTAGTGTCTACATCAATGTCCCAGATGCTCCTGTCGGCTATGACTTTGGTGACCACGAATACAACATCACACCAGGGTCACAAACTGGCCATCTAATAAACATCGGCTCAATCGCGTCAAAGACCATAATTGGCACACTTGAAATCAGTTCTAAAAACCACTAAAGCTCTACCAAGGGCAGTTAGTTGGACAACAGAAAACCTATGACTTTTTCACCAATCGATCAGGTCGATTTGTTGTAGAAGGTATTGCTCCGGGCACCTACACCATCACGGTTGAAGGATTCAGCCCAACAAAACTAAACGTACCAGAAACCAATGAAAATCTGATTTATCTACCCACTTTACTTATTAAAGAGGGATAAACAATGAAACACTTATTCCAAATATCAGTGTTCAGTCTCGCCATATTATCTCAACCCGTATGGCAGAATGCAGTGGCAAATGGACACTAAACGTTGACCGAAGTAACGTTGAATTTAAACGTGACTTAGGGGCTTATATTCCAGTTTATTTGGAGCTATCTCGCGATATTCAGACCTGTCGATTTCCGATGGCGATGGTCTCGGTCAACAATAAACAGTCCAGTTACTTAAGTTCAATTGGAGCCAGTTTATCTGTGACGATTCTGGACAAAAACTTTCGGCAGTTGAGTCACTTCCCTAATAAAGGTTTTCAGCTACCTTTGGATAATAGCCAAAGGACAAAGTTCTGGATAAAGGTTCCAGAAGCGAAAGTTGCTGCATCTGGTAATTACAACGGACTGCTCGAAGCCACAATATCCTTGGGCAAAAAGCAAAAGTCAAAAAACGCAAAAGTGAAACTCAACGTTCCTGCTTTCGTTGCTTTTAACTCTGCCCCTAATGCCCCAAACATGCAACGCTCTGGTAACTCAGGTTATCGCTTTCAGCTTGGCGATCTGGAATCGAACCGAACTTACCGCTCTGACTTCGCTCTTCTCTCAAATTCTAACGTTAGGCTGGTTGTGAAACAAAAGTATGGTGAGTTGAAACAGAAATCAGAGCCCAATATTACTATACCGTATACATTGCGATTCAATAACGCTTTGGTTAACCAGAAAGCGGTTTATACCTTCTCTAACAATGAAAGTACTAAGCGATGGGGAGTACCACTCGAAGTGACGCTAGGAAATATCGACTTTGCCCGAGCTGGTAAATACCAAGACACGATAACTGTCGAAGTAAAAGCGATGCCTTAAAGGTGACACCATTGAAGAAAAGCCAGCGATTCAATTAAAAGAAGAGTAAGGTAAACAAGCAATATAGGACCGCTTGCCTATCGAGAGATATTAAAAAGCCCCGCACTAGGCGGGGCTTTGATATTTTAAAGCGTTAGCTTAAGAATTACTTCTTAGCTTCGCGCTCTTTAACTTCTGCGATTACTTGCTCAGCAACGTTCGATGGACATGCTGCGTAACGAGCGAATTCCATAGAGAACTGACCACGACCAGAAGTGATAGTACGTAGGTGACCGATGTAACCAAACATTTCTGATAGAGGAACGTCTGCTTTAATACGAACGCCTGTAGTACCAGCTTGTTGGTCTTTGATCATACCACGACGACGGTTAAGGTCACCGATTACGTCACCAACGTTGTCTTCTGGAGTGAACACGTCAACGTTCATGATTGGCTCAAGAAGTTGCGCGCCTGCTTTAGGCATAGACTGACGGAATGCACCTTTAGCAGCGATTTCGTAAGCGATTGCTGATGAGTCAACTGCGTGGAAACCACCGTCGAATAGTTCAACTTCAACGTCTAGAGTTGGGAAGCCAGCTAGAACACCAGTATCCATCATTGACGCAAAGCCTTTCTCAACTGCAGGCCAGAATTCTTTAGGTACGTTACCACCAACAACTGTTGATTTGAACGTGAAGCCTGAGTTTGGCTCACCTGGTTTGATACGGTAGTCGATCTTACCGAACTGACCAGAACCACCAGACTGCTTCTTGTGCGTGTAGCTATCTTCAACTGCTTGAGTGATAGTTTCACGGTAAGCTACCTGTGGAGCACCTACTTCTAGCTCAACGCCGTAAGTACGCTTAAGGATGTCTACCTTGATGTCTAGGTGAAGTTCACCCATACCTTTCAGGATAGTTTCACCTGAATCTTCATCAGTCTCAACTTGGAATGATGGATCTTCTGCAACCATTTTACCGATCGCGATACCCATTTTCTCAGTAGAACCTTTGTCTTTTGGAGAAACAGCAATAGAGATTACTGGTTCTGGGAAGATCATAGCTTCTAGAGTACATTCGTGCTTAGGATCACATAGAGTGTGACCAGTTTGAACGTTCTTCATACCTACTACAGCGATGATGTCACCAGCTTGAGCTTCAGTAAGTTCGTTACGTTCGTCAGCTTGCATCTCACACATACGACCGATACGCTCAGTCTTACCAGTTGCAGAGTTAAGAACAGTATCGCCCTTCTTCATGCGACCAGAGTAGATACGGATAAATGTTAGAGCACCGAAACGGTCGTCCATGATCTTGAACGCAAGTGCTTTTAGTGGCGCGTCAGCGTCAACTGTAGCAACTTCACCTGTTGGCTCACCAGTTTCTGGATCTGTTAGAGGCTGAGGATCAACTTCAGTTGGAGCTGGTAGGTAATCTACAACAGCGTCAAGGATAAGTTGCATACCTTTGTTTTGAATGCAGAACCACAGAACGTTGGGAAGAACGCTAGGTCACGAGTACCTTTACGGATACAAGCTTTTAGTTGCTCGATAGTTGCTCTTCGCCTTCCATGTAAGCTTCCATTAGATCGTCGTCTTGCTCTACAGCAGTTTCAACTAGCTCTTCACGGTACTGTTCTACATCGTCAACCATGTCAGCTGGGATGTCTTGGATTTCGTAGTTTTCTGGCAGACCAGTTTCGTCCCAAACGTAAGCTTTACGGTTTAGTACGTCTACAACACCAACGAAGTCGTCTTCACGACCGATTGGTAGAGTCATAACTAGTGGGTTTGCACCTAGTACGTTCTTAACTTGGTCAACAACGCGGAAGAAGTCTGCACCCATACGGTCTAGTTTGTTTACGAAGATCAGACGAGCAACTTCTGAGTCGTTCGCGTAACGCCAGTTTGTTTCTGACTGAGGCTCAACACCACCAGAACCACAGAATACACCGATACCACCGTCAAGAACTTTAAGTGAACGGTATACTTCAACTGTAAAGTCTACGTGTCCAGGAGTGTCGATTACGTTCAGGCGGTGACCGTTCCACTCACAAGTTACTGCTGCAGACTGGATTGTAATACCACGCTCAGCTTCTTGCTCCATGAAGTCAGTTGTAGACTCGCCGTCGTGTACTTCACCAGTCTTATGGATTTTACCAGTAAGCTTCAGGATACGCTCAGTTGTGGTAGTTTTACCCGCATCAACGTGCGCGAAAATACCAATGTTTCTGTATTTTGATAAATCAGTCATTGTCTTACTCTGTTAATAAGGTATAAAGTGCGCGCAGAGTATATCACAATCTGTCAAGACGGATACCTTTGCGTGCTATTGGAACAAAAAAATTTTAACGTCGATTTTCCACCCTCAAATAATAGTCAAACTTCGCAATTTGTCTGCTGATTCGATAATAATGAGGATAGATTCAACATTATTGTTACCCCTTAAATTGGGGCACAAGATGGTGTTTACAACTCATCAAATGCTTCGATAGCCTCCGACAGTTTTTAACGCCATGGATTTGCATACCAGGAATACCGCCCTTTGGCATATTCGCTGCTGGTACGATCGCTTTCTTAAAGCCGTGCTTGAATGCTTCATTCAAACGCTCTTGGCCACTCGGCACTGGGCGAATCTCTCCCGCTAGGCCAACCTCACCAAACACCACCACATCTTTTGGTAGTGGACGATCGCGAAAACTCGACAAAAGCGCCATAACTAGCGCAAGGTCAGCACTGGTCTCTGTGACTTTTACACCACCAACGACATTCACAAACACATCTTGATCGGCCATTTGTAGGCCACCGTGCTTATGCAGCACCGCCAATAATAAAGACAGACGGTTTTGTTCTAGGCCCACCGCGACGCGACGTGGGTTTGCCAATTGTGAGTAGTCCACCAGTGCTTGAATCTCTACTAATAGAGGGCGCGTACCTTCCCACACCACCATAACGGACGAACCCGACGTCTCTTCTTCACCGCGGGAAAGGAAAATCGCCGAAGGGTTATTGACCTCTTTCAGTCCCTGCCCCGTCATGGCAAAGACGCCAAGTTCATTCACCGCACCAAAACGGTTTTTGTGGCTACGTAAGGTTCGGAAGCGACTATCAGTGCCACCATCGAGTAGAACTGAACAGTCAATAATGTGTTCAAGTACTTTAGGGCCGGCAAGGGTACCATCTTTTGTTACGTGACCAACAATAAAGACAGCCACATTATTTTGCTTTGCATAACGCGTCAGCGCGGTTGCCGATTCACGTACCTGCGCGACACTACCTGGCGAGGACTGAACGTCAGACACGTGCATTACCTGAATCGAGTCAATCACCATAATGCGCGGCTGTTCTTTCTCTGCAATTTGGCAAATCTTGTCGACGTTCGTTTCCGACAACATCTTCAGGTGCTCTTTTGGCAACCCAAGTCGTGAGGCACGCATTGCCACTTGCTGGAGCGATTCTTCACCCGTCACATAGAGAGTAGGCATTTGCGAAGACAACAGACACATGGTTTGCAAAAGCAAAGTCGACTTACCTGCGCCGGGGTTACCACCGATAAGAATCGCAGCGCCCGGAACCACACCACCACCAAGCACTCGGTCTAGCTCTTTAAAACCACTCGTAAAACGGGGCACTTCTTGCAGATCAATCTCCGACAGAGTTTGAACTTTTGATTCCGTTGCTGAGCCTGCGTAACCAGATAAGCGTTCGTTGCGTGCTACCGTTGGCGATGCAGCAATACGAACTTCAGTAATCGTGTTCCATGCACCACACGCATTACACTGCCCCTGCCAACGTGGGAAATCCGCGCCACAATCATTACAAACATACGCTCGTTTTGCTTTCGCCATGATGCCTCAATTCTTAAACACTCGGTTTTTCAACAAATGTGACCAAGCACCGCCATGTCATGACCGTATCGAAGATGAACTCTTGATATACTCAAGCTTTGCTTTGCTTAGCCGATATAATTCGAATAACGACATACTTTAACAGAAATAATGCAGCAATCTGAAATTCTCTCGCTCGCAGAACGCCTCATCCCTGTTTACGGCGCTGATGACTTTGATTTCGTCCTGGGTCAATTGACCGAAGGAGAACCACCGTCGGCCAAAATTCTAGTGAAGATGGAACTCAACCGTGTCATGGCTCCTTGCAAAAAGAGCATTGATTTACGAGGTCGAGTGAAAGGCGAATGTCGTGAATACTTATTAGATGGCATCCCACATTGGTTGGATGATGTCGCCTTTAACGCTTACCACAAGAACCTGAAAAAGTATGGTGGTTACACCGAGGGCATGTGGGAAGCCTTGGTCAATACACGTAATAACTTCCGTGTAATGAGCAAAAACAATGGTAAGAATGAAGAGCGATCGCTTACCGATTCGAAAAGCCCTTTTCTCGCAGAGCCTGTGCACCTCGGGTATGACTTAAAACGTCAAGAGAAACGCTTAAAAGTACAGTCTCAAGTGGAAATCGTTCGTTCAAAAGAACAAGTGATCCACGGTCTGAGTATTGACCTTTCTTGTTCGGGAGCGAAATTCAAAGTACCTAGCGCCTTCAAGTACAGCTGGGTGAAGTCATTCAAGTCACCTTTACCGAGTTTGCCAGTAAGTCTCAAGTAGCGGGCGTCGAAAACCGATCACGTATCGTGTGCTGGCGGTAGACGACTGCTAGAGAATGATTCCGTTCGTTACCTAAGAACCATTCGGTTAACGGAAACCAATGTCATTGCTCGCGTGATTGATGAAACACTCAACAGCGCAGCGAAACGCGCTCGACATGACAATCAGGACAAAATCATTCGTGCTCGCACGCGCGGCTATGAGCACATTGCGCTTAAGCACACCAGTAATCTGCCGCTGTTTTTGAAGGCAGCGAGCTCAAACTCGCCATGCTCACGCCCAATAACCAAAAGATGTGGCAGTACTGGCATGATGAGCGCAACCAACAAGTCTTCGGCTCGCTATTCAACCCGAAGAGAATGGCTTCGTTAATTGCTCCCGGCGTTAAAGGGGCAACCAATGTGCTGTACTCTTTTACCCATGAGCATGAAGGCAAAACCTACTTCTATTCGATGCTACGTCCAGAGGCGACTAGAGAACAGCGTCAACTCTTCTGGCATTTAGGCGCCAAGCGAAAAAGTTGGCGCGCTTTCCGCATTTCGATTTTTGAGCTGTCTCAACAAGAAAAAGAAGACCTTGCTGCGTTTTCCTCTGAGTTAGCAGAAAGCTCACAGAAGCTGACACACGTTGGTATCTTGCAAGAAATTGCCGATGAAAAATCTGGCCAAGATTATTTGCTGACTGAAAAACCAAGAGTACCAGCAAATACCTTGAATGAATTCCGCCATCCGAGAAAAATCCTTGGTAGTCCAAAAGGAATTTACTTTGATGCGCAATCGCGCCGTAAAGAGCCTCGTTATCGCTTCAAAACGCCTTTGGAGCTAGACATTGGTAACACCAAAGCAACTGGCTTCACTATGGACATTTCCAAGCGAGGCCTAGGGCTGAAATTGGACGAGCCCACTGCGCTGCGTTCAGGGCAAGAAGTACAGATTAACTTCCGTGAATTGCAGCTTTACGATAAAAAGCTGCCACTCTCGGATGTGCCATACCGAGTGATCCGTATTAGCCCTGACGGTCGAAGTGTTCAATTGGTTATCGATGAACAAAGCAAAACCATGCGTGTGATTGCTTTTTTCAACAGCATTATTGAGCACAACCAAGACAAGCTGATCCCACAAAAAGAGATGCTACCAAGTAATGCTCTCTTGGAAAGGCTGCACAGCGTGTTGCTCTCAAGAACATTAAGTACCCCGATCTTTATCAGCAAAAGCGCCGCTTCTTCGGTCAAGACACCGGTGATCGGAGTGAACTTACCGTTGGCAAAACACATCGAGTTGTACGCACGTCTCGGTCACAACCAACAGTATTCGCTCGAGCCACTGTTTAAAGGCCGCTCAAATACTTTGATTGCCGATCCGATCAAACGTATTGATGGCGCGCAGGCTCGTCACCAAGATATTTATATTAGCGTGAATAAAGTCGGTCATAAGATCACTGCTATTGAGTCGAAAATGCAACAAGACTTCACCAGCGTGAAAGAGCGGATTCAATTCATCAAGAAAGCGCGGATGATGGGTGAGTTCTATGCAACACGCATCTCCACAGCACCGATCTTCGATCCAATGACATCATTACTGCGTCAAGATCTGAGCGATTTAACCCAATTTGGGGTTCATCAAGCCAGTAAGTTAGAAAAAGAGTTAACCGCCTTAGTTGGCTACAGTGAATTTGAAGATATTACCGAAGAAGTGATTGTTCGCTTAGAGCTAACGGAATAAAAAAACACCGCCGAGATGGCGGTGTTTTTTATGTTTTATTTGGAAGAAGCGCCAACTAAGGTTTCGCTTTCCAGCTGATTTTTTGCTGCTTAACCAACGCACCAGAAAGAATACACAGTACGCCACCTAAACCTGCGAATCGAACAGCGGTTTGTGCTTGTTCTTCAACCTTAGGTTTGGCGTGATAAGCAACACCAAGGCCTGCCGCAGCCATCATCACCAAATCGTTCGCGCCATCACCGACGGCAACCGTATTGTGCTGCTCAATGTCGTATTCTTCAGCAAGCTCAACCAAAATATCTGCTTTCGTTTGGGCTGACACAACATCGCCTAGCACTTCACCGGTCAGCTTACCATCAACAATTTCCAGTTGGTTGGACTGCGCAAAGTCTAATCCTACTTTGTCTTTAATGAAGTCTGAGAAGTAAGTAAAACCACCGGAAGCAATGACGGTCTTCCACCCAAGCGCTTTAAAAGTTGCAATCAGCGCTTCGAAATCTGGCATGAATGGCAACTGGCTGCGCACCTGTTCAAGAATCGCTTCATCGGCACCTTTCAGTTTACCGACACGTTGACGTAGGCTTTGCTCGAAATCCAACTCACCTTGCATGGCACGCTCAGTCACCTCTGCAACTTCTTCACCAACACCAGCAAGTTTAGCAATTTCATCAATACACTCGATTTGAATTGCCGTTGAGTCCATATCAAACACAACCAAACCAGGCGCAGACAGATCCGGCACCTCATTTAGAGAAGCGTAATCCAATTTTAAGCTTTTTAGGATGGTTTCATGTTCAGGCGTAAGATTGCCCGCCATTAATGCCACTTCATATTGGCCGACTTTCCACGTATCCAGAATAGGATTGTAGAAACCGGTAAAGAAGTCGATGTCTTCGAAGTTACGAGGCTCAAGATGTTCGCCAAACACAATCCAATTCGCCTTGGCTTTATCGAGTTGTGCCGCAAACCGAGTTTCGGGTAGTCGTTTTAAAAGAGTCGTATGCCTTCTGATAGGTCAAGCTTTTTGACGCGTCCATGTATATAATCCCTTGTGACTTTGCTAAAACGTTACCTTAACAAGCTAAAAAGGCAAGTCTTTGTTTTGATTTGAATGGACGAGTAAAGAGCATGAGTGAATCCTTGTTCTCAGTAAGGAATGCCCTACGAATTCTGGCTCTGATCCTGTTGTGTGTGATGCTTTTCATCACCATCAAGAACAGTGTCGTGATCAGTAAGGGTAATGAGAAGATACAAGCACAGCAGCTTGAAACCCTGACCAAAGTTTTGATTTCGCAGGCATCATTGTCTGCCGGCGAGATGATCATCAATAAAGACCAAGAGCGTCTATTGAAGCTAACCAACCAGCTTGCTCAAGACCGCTTGGTATTCGACGCGACTATTTACGACGCACAAGGCGTGCGCTTAGCATCGAGTGAAGAAGCACTGTCGGTGCGTGAAGTTTTGGGGCTAGATACCCCTCTTGCAACCGCATCCATTGGCCGACAACAGCTCGTAGAACCTGTGTTATCGGATGGTGCCGTGATTGGCTTTGTGCGAGTGACATTTGAAACCGGTCGAGTCACCGCCATTTCTGATCACCATTACCGCAAGAGTGATCGCTACATGTACATGATGGTACTGATGAGCTTTGTGTGTGGCATGTTGTTCATCATGATCTTGCGCAGACAGCCAATCCGCCGCAAGAAAGCAGAAAACCTGTTGCTAACCAAATAATCCAAAAAGCGAATTTAGAAAATAAAACAGCCCGCATGATGCGGGCTGTTTTTTAATGCTGATAAGCAGAAGAGTAGATGGCTCTCACCTTATTCTTCATCACCTAGCAATACTGAATCTAGAGCGATCAGCATCATGTCGTTGAACGTAGTTTGACGCTCGTCAGATGTCGTTTGCTCACCAGTTTTGATGTGGTCAGAAACAGTACAGATAGTTAGCGCTTTTGCGCCGTACTCGGCAGCAACACCGTAGATACCAGCCGCTTCCATTTCAACACCAACAATGCCGTACTTGTCCATTACGTCGAACATTTCTGGATCAGGCGTGTAGAACAGTTCCGCTGAGAATAGGTTACCTACTTTCACATCAACGCCGCGAGCTTTTGCTGCTTCTTCTGCTGCGCGAACCATTTTGTAGTCAGCGATAGCCGCAAAGTCATGACCTTTAAAGCGGATACGGTTCACTTTAGAATCAGTACAAGCGCCCATGCCGATAACAACATCACGTACTTTGATGTCTTCGTTCACAGCACCACAGCTACCTACACGGATCACTTTCTTCACACCGAAGTCTTTGATCAGCTCAGTTACGTAGATAGAACAAGATGGGATACCCATACCGTGGCCCATTACCGAGATCTTGCGACCTTTGTAAGTGCCTGTGTAACCAAACATATTACGAACGTCACACACTTGAACTACATCTTCAAGGAAAGTCTCTGCGATGTATTTTGCACGTAGCGGGTCACCCGGCATCAGAACGACGTCTGCGAAAGCACCCATTTCTGCGTTGATATGTGGAGTTGCCATGTTTCTTTTCCTTAACCTGTCTCTAGCGATCCGCACTGCTACTGGCGGTTTGGCTAGAATAATCTCATTTCCGACAAGCAGCACTTCCATGCTGCCAACATAAAACTAGGAGCCATCAAGCTCCTAGTTTTTAAAACCTAACTAATTATAGGAAGTTCTTACCGTAATCCATTGGAGAAGTACCGAAGTAAGTCGCCAATGTTTGACCGATATCAGCAAAGCTATCGCGACGGCCTAGTGAACCTGCTGGTACTTTCTTACCGTAAACAATCACTGGGATGTGCTCACGAGTATGGTCAGTACCTGGCCATGTTGGGTCACAGCCGTGGTCTGCCGTTAGAATAAGTACATCGTCTTCTTCCATAATCTCTAGCACTTCATTGATGCGACCATCGAAGTACTCAAGTGCTGCTGCGTAGCCCGCTACGTCACGACGGTGACCGTAAGCTGAGTCGAAATCTACAAAGTTAGTGAATACGATGGTGTTGTCACCCGCTTCTTTAATTTGCTCTAGCGTTGCTTCGAACAATGCAGGGATACCTGTCGCTTTCACTTTCTTAGTGATGCCGCAGTTTGCGTAGATATCCGCAATCTTACCGATAGAAACCACATCACCTTGCTTCTCTTCAACTAACTTCTGAAGCACAGTTGCTGATGGTGGCTCAACAGAAAGGTCACGACGGTTACCGGTACGCTCGAATTGACCTTTACCAGCACCAACGAATGGACGCGCGATAACACGACCGATGTTGTAATCTTCTAGCTCTTCACGTGCAATTTGGCAAAGCTCTAGTAGACGGTCTAGACCGAAAGTCTCTTCGTGACATGCGATTTGGAATACAGAGTCAGCAGATGTGTAGAAGATTGGCTTACCAGTCTTCATGTGCTCTTCACCAAGATCGTCAAGAACTTGAGTACCAGAAGCGTGGCAGTTACCAAGGAAACCGTCCAGACCAGCACGCTCAAGAATGCGGTCAGTCAGCTCTTTCGGGAAGCTGTTTGCTTTATCAGTGAAGTAACCCCAATCAAACAGAACAGGAACACCTGCGATTTCCCAGTGACCAGACGGTGTGTCTTTACCTGAAGAAAGCTCTGCAGCGTGACCGTATGCACCGATGATTTCAGCGTCTGCGTCTAGGCCTGGAGCGAAACGACCGGTTGACTCTTTGTGCGCCATTGCCAGACCTAGTTTAGATAGGTTTGGAAGACGAAGCGCGCCTTCACGCTTGTCGTTATTTGCTAAGCCTTGCTCACACTGGTCAGCAATATGACCTAGCGTGTCTGAACCTACATCACCGAATTGTTCTGCATCTGCAGCAGCGCCGATGCCGAATGAGTCTAGTACTAAATAAATGCTCTTTTCATTGCTCGTTCCTTAGGCCCACTCGGCTTCTTATTATGGTTGAGTAGGCCTTGTGTAATTACTTATTCGATTAAAGATCTTCTGCACGGATTTGGCGGTAAACCTCTGGAGTTGGTGTGTACTCACCACCTACAGTGATTGCACTGCGAAGTGCTTTTGCTGCTTCTTCCCACTGCTCTTCAGTGCGAGCGTGGATAACCGCAAGAGGTTTGTCGCTATCTGCTACTTCACCAAGACGGATGAAGTTATCGAAACCAACTGCGTAGTCGATTTCATCTGTCGCAACGCGACGACCGCCGCCCATTGAAACAACCGCCATGCCGATAGCACGTGTATCCATCGCAGATACAACGCCAGTTTCTGTTGCGTATACTGGTTTAATGATTTCTGCTTTTTCTAGGTAGTTATCGTAGTTTTCTACGAAATCCACAGGACCACCTAGACCAGCTACCATCTTACCGAAGCACTCAGCCGCTTTGCCGTTATCTAGCGCTTCCATCAGTTCGCACGTGCGTCTTCTGTGTTCTCAGCCAATTTGCCAAGCACCAACATTTCAGCACATGAAGCCATGGTCACTTCAAGTAGGCGAGGGTTACGGTATTCACCCGTTAAGAAACGAACCGCTTCGCGAACTTCCACTGCGTTACCCGCCGAAGAAGCCAATACTTGGTTCATGTCCGTAAGAATTGCCGTAGTCTTAGTACCAGCACCGTTTGCTACTGCAACGATAGATTTTGCTAGCTCTTCAGACGCTTCGTAAGTTGGCATGAATGCTCCAGAACCTACTTTTACGTCCATCACTAAAGATTCAAGACCTGCAGCAAGCTTCTTCGATAAAATCGACGCCGTGATCAGTGAAATGTTATCTACTGTCGCTGTGATATCGCGAGTCGCGTAAACGCGCTTATCCGCTGGCGCTAGGTCACCAGTTTGACCGATGATCGCCACACCTGCGTCTTTGGTTACTTGACCAAATACGTCGTTTGTCGGAGTGATGTTGTAGCCTGGAATAGACTCAAGCTTATCCAACGTTCCGCCAGTGTGGCCAAGACCACGACCAGAGATCATAGGTACGAAACCGCCACATGCTGCCACCATTGGGCCAAGCATCAAAGAAGTCACGTCACCCACACCACCAGTAGAGTGCTTATCGACAATTGGACCACCAAAGTTCATGTGGCTCCAATCGATAACCATACCTGAATCACGCATTGCACACGTTAGTGCGATACGCTCTGGCATCGTCATTTCATTGAAGAAGATTGTCATAGCAAATGCGGCGATCTGACCTTCAGATACACTGTTGTTTGCTACGCCTTGAATGAAGAAGTTGATTTCGTCGCTGTTAGAACTTCGCCGTCACGTTTTTTACGGATAATTTCTTGTGGTAAATACATTAGTGCCTCCCCAAGCTCATTATGAGCCATGGAAAAGTAGGATAGAAGAGGATTGGTAGCACCAAATCTGGTGCTACCGTTCAGACGTATTGTTGGAATTAGTACGCTGCTGGATCAGCGACTTCGTCCGATACTTCTAATGTATTAAGTAGGTTTGTTAGCAGGCTAGACGCACCGAAACGGTAGTGACGAGCATCAACCCAGTTGTCACCAAGGATTTCGTCAGCCATTGCTAGGTATGCCGCTGCATCTTCAGCAGTGCGCACACCACCTGCTGGTTTGAAACCAACAGTTTCTGCAACACCCATGTCACGAATAACTTCAAGCATCATACGAGCGTATTCTGGTGTTGCGTTTACTGGCACTTTACCAGTTGAAGTTTTAATGAAGTCAGCACCTGCTTCGATACAGATTTGAGATGCTTTCTTGATGAGTGCTTCTTCTTTAAGCTCACCTGTTTCGATGATGACTTTAAGAAGGATATCACCACAAGCTTCTTTACATTGCTTAACTAGTTCGAAGCCAACTTTCTCATCACCCGCCATTAGAGCGCGGTATGGGAAAACTACGTCTACTTCGTCTGCACCGTAAGCAACCGCCGCTTTTGTTTCAGCAACGGCGATTTCGATGTCGTCGTTACCGTGTGGGAAGTTCGTTACCGTTGCGATACGAACTTCAGGCGTACCTTGCTCACGAAGTGTCTTCTTAGCAATAGGAATAAAGCGAGGGTAAATACAGATTGCAGCTGTGTTGCCTACTGCTGATTTCGCGTCATGACATAGTGAGATCACTTTTGCATCAGTGTCATCATCATTTAGCGTAGTAAGGTCCATAAGTTTCAGTGCACGTAGCGCTGCTGCTTTTAAATCGCTCATTTCTATCTCCGATCAATATTCAAAAAATTCACTACTCAGCCTCACATCACTTCTCTAACTATAATCAACAAGTCGAGACAGTGTGAGAAATTGGCTAAACAGTCTATTTATGAACGGACTTGGTTCCCTGAAGACTCGGCATATACTGCGAAAAATCATATACCAATTGCTATCCTTGTCACCGCACAGTACCAGTTTGGCCTATGGCACAACAATCTATGATTGCGGTGTCTTTAATATCACATCAAACAATAAAACGCTTGTTTGATTTGATATTGAGGGCAATTCATTTGCCCATCGAGTATGTAATATTCACTCTGTGATTAGGTGGTATTCATTACCACGATATCGTGATTACTACATTATAGATATTCACCGCAAAACTGTAGCACCAAATAGAGCGCAAACGGTTTGTATCTCAAAATTTTCCAGCCCCTGTTCCACCAACTGCGTAACTCTTTCGTGCAGAATATACGAGCGGTTAAATTTTCAGGCCTGAAAACGAAAAATGCCCCGCAGCAATCTCTTGCTACAGGGCATGATTTAAAACGGCGTCTATATATTAAGAACCGATTCTAATTAAAGTGCTGCAAGGCTAAGGCAGAAGCCTGCGATAGTCGCTGCCATTAGGTTAGACAACGTACCAGCAAGAACAGCTTTAATACCCATGCGAGCGATATCTGAACGACGGTTTGGTGCAAGGCTACCTAGACCACCAAGTAGAATCGCGATAGAAGAAAGGTTCGCGAAGCCACATAGTGCGAATGAGATGATAGCTGTTGTCTTAGCAGACATTACTTCACCAGTAGCTGCAACAACTTGAGCGCCTTCACCTAGGTAAGGTGTGAAGTTCAAGTATGCAACGAATTCGTTGATTACTAGTTTCTGACCGATGAATGAACCAGCAACAACTGCTTCGTCCCATGGAACACCGATTAGGAATGCTAGTGGAGAGAACGCGTAACCTAGGATAAGTTCTAGTGTTAGTTCAGGCATACCGAACCAACCACCGATGCCACCTAGCATACCGTTGATAAGAGCAATAAGACCTACGAACGCGATTAGCATTGCACCAACGTTTAGTGCTAGTTGTAGACCAGAAGCCGCACCGCCCGCTGCTGCGTCGATTACGTTAGCTGGCTTGTCGTCGCCACCGTCCATTGCTTCTTCGATGTCTTCGTGAGGCTGGTCAGTCTCTGGGTGAAGAATCTTAGCGAATAGTAGACCACCCGGTGCTGCCATGAATGATGCTGCTACTAGGTACTCTAGAGGAACACCCATTGAAGCGTAACCTGCTAGTACACCACCAGCTACAGATGCTAGACCACCACACATTACCGCGAATAGCTCAGATTGAGTCATTTTTGGTACGAATGGGCGAACAACTAGAGGTGCTTCAGTTTGACCTACGAAATGTTAGCTGCTGCAGACATTGATTCCGCACGAGAAGTGCCAAGCGCTTTTTGTAGTGCACCACCAAGAATCTTGATAACCCACTGCATTACGCCAATGTAGTAAAGAACTGAAATCAGTGCAGAGAAGAAGATCAGTGTAGGAAGAACGCGGAATGCGAAGATGAAGCCGCCGCCGCCGAATACTTCGAACATCTTGTCAGAAACAAGACCACCGAATAGGAAAGATGAACCATCGTTACCGTAGTTGATAACGTTAGAAACACCAGTGGAGAAACCGTTTAGTAGATCACGGCCCCAAGGTACGTAAAGAACAAATGCACCAAGGATGAATTGGATAGCAAATGCGCCACCCACAGTTCTAAAGTTGATAGCTTTGCGGTTAGATGAGAATGCAAATGCAATAGCAAGAAGCACTACCATACCGACTAGGCTCATAAACAGGCTCATAGTTTATGACTTCCTTATAAGTTATTTATTGGCGTGTTACAAAATGGAGCTATAAAGCGGGGGCAATTATACTCATGCAGAATCAATTAAAGTAATGCCACCCTCACACTTTCTTATAAGATTCATCACTGATTCACTCCCGTTTGTGAGTTATCTCACAATAAGAAGGGAAACGTTTTCGCTTTTAAACACCATCTTTAGATTCTATTCACATATAAAGAAGGCAGAATTGCTATTTTCCCATAGCTGAGAGGCAATCGATTGCTTACTTTCTGTATGCAACAGAGAGAGCTCATTCAATACATGAATCAGTTTTGAAGGGTGATTAGGCTCGCCCTGATAGCCAAGTATAGGCATATCCGGAGCGTCCGTTTCTAAAACGATATTCTCAAGTGATAATCTTTGAATCGCGTCGCGAGTTTTATTGGCTCTTGGATAGGTAATTGTGCCTCCGACTCCGATAAGAAACCTAATCGAACCCATTCCATCGCTTGCTGATAACTGCCAGAGAACGCGTGCAATACGCCACCTTTAGGAAGCTTGGCTGCTTTGACTAGTTGGATGAGACGATTGTGTGCTTTTCGGCTGTGTAAAATAACGGGCAGATCGAACCGTCTTGCCAGTTCGAATTGCAATTCAAGTACCTGCTCTTGAAGCTCGACAGGCACATCTATTACGAAGTCTAAACCGCACTCCCCTATCGCCACGCATTGTCGCTTGGACGAGGAAAGTAACGATTCCAGCTCTGGGGCAAACTGCTCAAACTCTGGTTGTAGAAAATAGGGATGAAAGCCCAGCGCATAATAAAGGTGAGAGTATTGGTTGGCCAGCGCTTGAATACGAGCCCAGTTACTCGGCCCGACAGAAGGAACCAAGATACGCTCTACTCCTTGGTCACGCGCAAGCTCAACTTGATGTGCAAAGTCATCCTGGAAGACCTCGAAGTCAAAATGGCAGTGGGTATCAAACAGTTTCATTGTTTGCTTTCTCTTGCTCTGCTTTTTAGCAGGCTCGTCTTCATGAACCGGGTCTTGTTTATACGGTACACAACTGCGCTTTTGATCAGGCGTCAGTCCCATCTCTTTGCACCAATCGTCATAGCGTTTGAGTCCTTTCTTAAACCAGTTCATTGCAACCTCTTCTGTTTAACAAACAAAAACCGAGTTTCACCAATAAAAAACCGCCGTTAGCTAAGTGTATAGCTAACGGCGGCTTATGATCTAGTACGCGATATAAAGCGAGTTAGATTCGATTAGTGCTCACGAGTCGCACGGAAATCGATATCTGGGAAACGCTCTTGCGCTAGGTTTAGGTTAACCATAGTTGGCGCGATGTACGTTAGGTTATCACCACCGTCCAATGCTAGGTTAGTTTGGTTCTTACGTTGGAACTCGTCCAGTTTCTTCGCATCACCACACTCAACCCAACGAGCGGTTGCTACGTTTACGCCTTCGTAAATCGCTTCAACGTTGTATTCTGACTTCAAGCGAGCCACAACCACGTCAAACTGAAGCACACCAACCGCACCTACGATCAGGTCGTTGTTTTGCAATGGACGGAATACCTGTACTGCACCTTCTTCAGAAAGCTGAACCAGACCTTTCAGCAGTTGCTTCTGCTTCATGGATCTTTTAGACGAATACGACGGAACAGTTCTGGCGCAAAGTTTGGAATACCAGAGAACTTCAGCGCTTCACCTTGAGTGAATGTATCACCAATTTGGATAGTACCGTGGTTGTGTAGACCAATGATGTCACCCGCGTAAGCGTGCTCTGCACGAGAACGGTCACCCGCCATAAAGGTAACCGCATCTGAGATACTTACTTGCTTGCCAAGACGAACGTGGTTCATCTTCATACCTTGTGTGTAAGTACCCGATACGATACGCATGAAGGCGATACGGTCACGGTGTTTTGGATCCATGTTTGCTTGGATCTTAAATACGAAGCCTGAGAACTTGTCTTCTGTCGCTTCCACATCACGCTCTACCGCTTGACGAGTTTTCGGCGCTGGCGCCCACTCAGTTAAGCCATCTAGCATGTGGTCAACACCAAAGTTACCTAGTGCTGTACCGAAGTAAACTGGCGTTAGTTCACCAACAAGGAATGCTTCGTGATCAAACTCAGGGCAAGCGCCCATAACAAGCTCAAGCTCTTCACGAACGCTTGCGGCTAGGCTTTCACCTACTTTCTCATCAAGTTCAGGGTTGTCTAGACCTTTGATGATGCGAACTTCTTGGATCTCGTGACCGTGGCCAGATTCGTACAGAATCGTTTCGTCACGGTGAATATGGTAAACGCCTTTAAACTCTTTACCACAGCCGATTGGCCACGTAATTGGCGCACACATCATGCCAAGTTCGTTTTCTACCTCATCCAATACTTCCATTGGATCACGAACGTCACGGTCAAGTTTGTTCATGAAGGTTACGATTGGCGTGTCACGCAGACGCGTTACTTCCATCAGCTTACGAGTACGATCCTCGACACCTTTCGCCGCATCGATAACCATTAGACATGAGTCAACCGCCGTTAGAGTACGGTAAGTATCTTCCGAGAAGTCTTCGTGTCCAGGAGTATCAAGTAGGTTTACCAGACAATCGTTGTAAGGGAACTGCATTACAGAAGTAGTAACCGAGATACCACGTTCCTTTTCCATTTCCATCCAGTCTGATTTTGCGTGCTGTGCGTTACCACGACCTTTAACCGTACCTGCTTTTTGGATCGCGTTTCCGAATAACAGTACTTTTTCAGTAATGGTGGTTTTACCCGCATCCGGGTGAGAAATAATAGCGAACGTTCTGCGCTTAGAAACTTCGCCTAAAAAAGGGGATTTGACATTAGTTTATCTTCTAAATTACTTTCATGCTCACAAATGGGCAAGCATATCTACTATTCGATATTGTGCGTATTCTCGCTTATTATCGCTATGCTAGCAAACAGGAAAGACATGAACTCAATGTGCTCAGTTCATTTCTCCCTTTCACAAAGGCTCACATGCCCTGGCGCCAGCAATCGAAAACTAGCTCCACACAAGAGATGTAAAAAATTAAAAAAATTATTATTACATGTTCACAAGCCTCGAAGTCAGATAAGCATTTATAGCGTAAGTGTTGATGAGGTAATTCGTAGTGAATTAAAACTAAATCACAAATAGGTAACTCATAATGATGGCGTCCTCTTTACCATTGCCCGTTTTGGCAGGGTAATAGTTGTAACGACGGTCCACTTCATTGAAGCCTGCTTGCTCATAAATATGGATAGCTGAGTGGTTACTTTCGCGCACTTCCAACCAGGCGCTCTCTGCTTTCGCTTTCTCGCAGTGTTCGATAAATGCATCCAGCAATTTTTGCCCTAGCCCTTTCCCCTGTTGAGAGGGCGCGATGGCAATATTTAATAGCGTCACTTCTCCGACAATATTCTGTCCGTAGAAGTAACCAACCACTTTAGCACCTTCCAGCATCACATGATGGCAAGCGCCGCGACTGGATAAGTCACGTACCAAAGATTCTGCCCAAGGGTGAGAATGCGCTTGCTGCTCGATCTGCCAAACTTGGTCGAGGTGCTCAGCACGCATCGGCGTAATTTCAATTGTCACGCGTTAGCTCCGTTAAGAGTACGAACAGATTTGTTGCCACAATGCGCGGCGTTGTTCGTTGTTGCCATCAATATCTTGTAATAGCGGTGAGTCAGTTGCTTAGCATTAATGCTGGCATCTGCCTCACAGCCTGCGAACCACACCCATTCTAGTTGATGCTCACCCAGCATGGATAAGC
>LZQR01000129.1_pt1 | contig 20487 bp, 14 predicted proteins | sample 768601 | NCBI WGS metagenome assembly LZQR01 (sample SAMN05207299, study PRJNA324521) | oil field metagenome | isolation source: sample BH-FW-24 from oil reservoir | place: India: Bombay High | collected 2015-12-04
TTGGACTTTGAAAAGCAGTTCTGAATACAACCGCAGACAGTGGTACATGTACCTTCCCATCAACAACAGGCACCGATTGTCACTACAACCCGAACGGTCAAGTTCAATACCAAGTTAGCGTGACCAACGTGGGTGAGAGTATTACTAATGGCGCGACGATTGTTGATGAACTGAATAGCATTGATACATCTGATGGTAAGCTGCATTCCAAGATTACAGCGTTGCGATCGTGAGTGCACCGGATGCAGATCGATTCTCAATTACGGGTAACTACCAAGGAACCGTACCACTGAATGCTGCGTTCGATTTGATGCCAGGCGACACCGTTGTGTTTGAAATTGACGGTACAGTAGCAGCGGATGCGACGGGGACGATTACCAACGTGGCTAGAGTCAATGGTGTTGATAGTAACGCCGTCGTTTTAGACCCTGGTACGTCGAGCCTTATCGCACAAAAATCAACAGATACACCAACCTACACGCCGGGTTCTGAAATCCACTATCAAATGCGTGTTCGTAACGAGACGGCAAATAATGAGCTGATTGATATCCGAGACATTATTTCTGACTACAAAGTTGAGGTGGCTGATGGCTCTGAGCAAGTTGCTCTGAAGGATTGGACAGTCAGTGCTCAAGTGATTACTGATGGCAATCCTGCTTATACAGACATCAGTAACCTTAATTCTATTGCTCCAAACACAGATATTGATGTGACCGTTCAGATGGGCGGGAAAGCCGCTGATGATACTTACACGGAAATCTTAATCACAGTTGAGGGCCACGTTCGTGATGACGCGGTTGGTGAGTTTACAAACCAACTACAAGGCAAACTGAACTCAGGAACCAATTACTTTACCTACAACCTCAAAGAAAAAGTCATTGTTCCAGAATCAGGAAGCCTTAAGGTAGATAAAGTTACCTCAATCACCCCTGCGATTTACCATCCGGGCGATACCATTGGCTTCGAGATTGAAGTGAAAAATATTGGTACAGGTTATGCGACCGACGTTCTGATTTCAGATCTTTGGAAGACGATTCGTGCTGAGAAAGCAGGTGCGACATTACCTGTGCGTGCGTTTGATTCTTGGTCTGCAACATCAGTGAGTGTTGATGGTATAGATCCAACGTTGACTCAACCAATCGCGGGCTCTGAGGTGACTGGTGACAATGGTTATCAGATTCGCTACAACATCCATCCAGATCACACAGTGAAACTTCATGTTGAAGGTATCGTTAAAGCGGACCTTGTTGGCGATATTACCAACGTAGTGGAAGTGAGCGATTCAAGCGGTTCCCAAACAGCGGCTGCGACCTATAAGGCGGCTACTGCTGATTTGACCGTCGAGAAGACGGTCGATAAGAGCCAATATGAATCAGGCGATACGCTGACTTATACCATCAAGATTGAGAACACCACAGCCAACTGGGCGAATGACGTTCAAGTCAAAGATTTTGTAAACGACATCACTTCGACCAGTATTACTGACGCGACAGTAAAAGCGTTTGAATCTGGCACCATCTTCTTCAATGCATCTTCACAGACGGGAGAAACTAAGTTCCCATCAGCGACAGGAGAGTTCATAGACGGCAGTTTGGATATTGGTCCAAATGAGTTGTGACTCTGAGCGTAGAAGGGGAGCTGGATCCTGAAGTGGTAGGAGATGTCACCAACCAAGTTGCGGTGGATTATAACGGTACGACCAAGACAGCCGAAGTCACCAGTACGGCAAAGATTCCAGATTTAACCTTCACCAAAGAGCCAATGGTAGAGTTTTATAGCCCTAACCAAGCGGCAGGTTACATCCTGAAAATTGTCAACGAAGACAACAGCTACGCGAATGACATCAACCTGAAAGATGAAATTGGTGCGCTCACCGTGAATACCATTGATGGCTCGGCGAACCAAGCTTTCTTGCAATGGGCGGTTCAATACGTAACGGGAAGCTCGCTGACCACAGTCGACGCTAACTCACTCGTTGTCGACAAGGATATCGATTACAACATCGACCTCGCACCGAAGGACACCATCACTCTTTACGTTATTGGCTTAGTCAATACGGAAGCGACGGGCGACATCGTTAACCAAGCGACATTGAACCACAACAGTAAAGATGTGACTGCAACTGCCACTATCAAGCCACGTCCGGGTGATATCGTTCTGGAGAAAACCACCGATGAGCGTTATTACCAGCCGGGGCAGTTCTCCACATTCCGTGTCAAGGTGACCAACAATGGTTCTGGCTTTGCGGCTGATGTAAAAGTCGAGGACATCATATCTTCACTTGAAGTGGAAACCTCAGGTGGTGCAATGGAGCCTGCGCTAAATGATTGGACGATTGTGACCACTAAAGGTGACCCACGTACCAACATAGAAACGGTTTCGGGACCAAATGGTGATATTTCTACCAACCTTGATATCGCACCAGGCGACACGGTTGAATTTGCCATCACAGGTACGGTGAACAGTAGCGCGGTTGCAAACATCGTGAATACCGCAACGGCAGAGTTTGGTGGAGCAACCCTCGATGCAACCGCAACGCTTGAAAGCTTACCTGAAGAAGTTTGGATTGAGAAAACCGCAGAGTCACCAAACTATATTCCGGGTGAGGAAGCGGTGTTCCATGTTCGTGTTTACAACGGCACTGATGGTTTCGATAACGACATCGAACTGGATGACATCCTATCGGGCATCAAAGCGACCAACATCTACGGTGTTAATGAGCGAGCGTTTGAAAGCTGGACGATTAAAACGACCAACACGGACAGTCGTACCACGATCACACCAATGCCTGTCGATAATCAAGACATTCGCTCAGTGATCGATATCGCGCCTCACGACATTGTTGAGTTCACCATTACAGTGAAAACAAACCCATTAGCAGCGAGTGAAATCACCAACACGGCTATTGCGGACTTGAATGGCACTGTGCAGCAATCGAGTGCGACTATTCAACCTCAGTCACAAGGTATCTCAATCGAGAAAACCGCTGACACCGAGTATTACGTACCAGGCAAAGAAGCCACGTTCCGCGTCAAAGTGAAGAACGAGGGAACCGTTCCGGCAACCGGCGTAGAAGTAAAAGATGCCATCAGTGACTTAGAAGTGGTTCGTTTGGATGGAACCACAGTAAAAGCGTTCGACTCTTGGCGTATCGAAGTTAACAAGGGCAGTTCTGATACTGACATTACCAATATTCCTAGCGTAAATACGGACATTGATTCAACGCTGACGATTGCAGCAAATGATGAGGTGGAGTTCGTTATCACAGGCTTGGTGAATCAGTACGCAACGGGCGAGATTGAAAACACGGCAAGTGCGTTGTTCCGCGGCGAAACTCAAGAAGCGACAGCGATGCTATTGGCTATGCCAGAATCGGTCAAGCTAGAGAAGACCGTCGATGATGAGTACTACCGTCCGGGTGAAAATGTCACTTACCACGTGGTGTTAAGTAATGAATCTGGCTCGTTTACCGAAGAGATAGTGCTTAAAGATCTGATCTCAGAGTTAAAGGTAAATACGATTCACGACACCGAGGCGCCAGCGTTTACCAGTTGGAGCATGACAAGCTCATACAGTGACGATCGCACCATCGTGTTACCGCAGATTCAAGGTGACAACCTGGATGTGAATAGCCGTGTGATTATTGCGCCAAACGATAAGTTGGACATTGAAATCACAGGTGTCGTCAACGCGGATGCGATGGGAGAAATCACCAACCACGCGTATGCCTACGACAAGTCAGAAAGCGATGTTCTGGCAGATGATTTCGCAACTATCAAACCACTGCCGATCATCTTGTCGGTGACCAAGGTGGCAGATAAAGCGGAATACACCAACGACGACGATGAAATCACCTTCACGATGACGGCGACCAACCGAGGCTCAGCAGATGCAGAAAGCGTCAACCTGTTGGATGAAATCGATAAGCTTATTGGTAACAACGGCAATCCATTGTTCACCACATGGAAATCGACCATCACTGAGCTTAAGTCTGGTGTGGTGGTTTCTGTCGATTCAGATAGCAACGTCGATTCAAACCATACCATGAAGGCGTACCAAGGTAATGAATACGAAATCGTAGTGACGGGTGAAATCAACCAAGGCATTGATGACAACTTCACGAACGTCTTTACCGCGAAAGCATCGACAGGTGAAGTCGCGTCCGCCAACGTCACGATTAAGGTGAAGAAGCAAGCTTACAACGAAGGCATGCTGAAAGTGACCAAGGTAGCGAGCAAGTCAGAGGCGAGCGTCGGTGAAGTTGTCGAATACGAAGTCGTGATTACCAATGAAAACGACAACCCATTCACTGGTGTACGTTTGGTTGACCGCTATCCGGGCGGCTTTGCTTACATCCCAGACTCGACAGAGATGGTCAACAGTGGTCCTGATGGCGTATTTGATACCTCGGATGACATCCAAATCACCGTAGAGCCAACGAAGACCAATCAACTGTTCTTCGAAGTAGGCGACATGAATATCTACGGCAAGGGCGATTCGAAAACCGCTGATGCGGTACGTATCCGTTATCTAATGCGTGTGAGTGTTGGTGCCACGTTTGGCGTTTACACCAACACCGCATGGGCTGAAGCGCCACCGGCAGAAAGTTTCTCGGCACAAAACACCACGACTAATTATGTTGTGAAGTCGAACCTTGCCAGTGCAACGGTCGAAGTCATGCCAGATAAGGTATTCGACACCGCTTCAATCATCGGCAAGGTCTTCGAAGACCACAACGGTGACGGTTTCCAAGCAGACGCAACGGCAGATGACATTTACATCGATGTCGACCTTGCCGCGGGCGATTACGTACCGGGTTCAACCTTTATTACTCAAGATGGTGTTGAAATCCAACTTAAAGATGTGAAGGTGAAACACAAAGGCCAAGACGTTGTTATGTCGAGTGTGGACAAAGGCTATGAAGTCGATGAGCTGTACGGCCTATCCCGTAACCGTACGCTCGAACACAACAACAAAGTGGTGTTCCAGTTTAATACACGAACTCGCCAAGGTTTCTCGTTCAAGGTGACAACGGATAACGGCACGCACATCGAGTTCGATAAGCAAGGTAACGCGATTACCAAGCACAAAGGAGATAAGAAAAAAGGTCTGTCGGCAGAGAACATCGAGTGGTGAGAAACCTTTACCGAGATGGTGATATGTACCTATGGGAAATCATCGTAGAGAACAAAGGACTTTACGAAGACGGTATCCCAGGTGTCCGACTGTTAACGGTCGAAGGCATCATTATCGAGACAGACCAATATGGTCGATACCACGTTCCAGATCAGTGGGTGTTGAATAAAAAAGGTAAGCAGTTCTTGGTCAAAGTCGACACAGACTCGCTACCGACAGGCATGACGGTAGTCAGTGAGAACCCGAAAGTACGCCGAATCACACCAAACAAACTGACGAAATTTAACTTCAGTATTCAAAGCAGTGGGGATGATTAACCGTTCGCAGTACAGACGCAGGCTGGGCCAGTCCCAGCCAACCACTCAAGCGGTTAAGCAGGATTATTATGATTAGATTTAGACAATCAAAACTGACAATGTGTATCGCGGCTGCGTTGCCGATACTTTCGTACGCGAAAGACACCAGCCAATTGGAGAAACTTGACAGTGACTCACTGGGTATTGAAGTAAAAGCTCACGAACAAACGGATAACTCGCGTATCTACCTAGACCAAGGTGCGATTTGGGTAAGCCGCGACATTATGCGATTTGATCCGGTACTTGACCTGAGCATTAGCAGTGATGTTGAAGTGAAAGATGGCAAGCCGCTGCAAGAGATGAGCTTTGCTATTACAACCAACTTCAGCTACTACGTTGACCATTATCAACTGGAAGTCTTCCGTGGTGGTGACCGTGGCTTGGTTGACCCTTTAGCAGTGGTAGAAGGCCAGCAATTTGCGAACGATTTCAACATTGTTTGGGATGGCACGACCGACCAAGAGTATCAATTTGAATCCAACACACAGCTGTTGTTCCGTTTAAAAGCCTTCGATAAAGACGGCAACATGGACGTGACGACGGTTGGTGTGATTGACCTTGTCGAGCCAGATTCTGAAGTCGATATCGATAAGAACGATGGTGAAGAAGAGCAAAGCCGCAAGCTCGGTAAAGCGCAGTTGATGCGTCACAACATTCCTACCTCTGCTGGTCTGGCTAGATTCATGGGGACAGGACTAAAAGGCGTCGACAAAGTCGTGATTGGCGAAGACGAGTTTGATGTGGAAGAGGGCGAGCTATACGCAGAACAATACTTGCCAGCAGATGCGTATCTGTTCCCAACTCGTGTGGTATTTGACAGTGGTGAAGAGCGTCGTTACCAACTGTACGTGCGTATTCCTGATGAATACTGGGTACAAGCGGGTCTTGCAGACTTCTACATTGGTAAAAACAAAGTAACGGGTAACTCTGCGGCATTGGCCGTCGACGACCAATACCAAGATGACATCTATAACCAAGGGCGCTTGGCGTACTTTGGCCAAGGTAAGTTCGGCGACAAACTCAGAATTACCACTCATTTTGATACCAAAGAGAGTGACGTGCGAGACATGTTTAAGCACCCGTTTGCCTCTGATTCATCCAGCGTATTCGACATTCTCGAAGACGACGATGAGATGTATTACGGCAACTATGGTGACAGCTCCAACATCTACAAAGTGGTAAACACCAAAGGTAAGGTTTACCTCAACGTTGAGTATGACAAATCCAATGTGTTATGGGGTAACTACAACACTGGCATTACTGGCACCGACAACAACGATTACAACCGTAGTCTATACGGCTTTAAAGGGGATTACCGTACCCGCTCAACCACCAAGTTTGGTGAAGACCGCTTAAACATTGTCGGCTTTGTGGCTGAATCTGACTCACTCTTCGCTCACGATGAATTCCTAGGTACTGGTAGTTCTTTGTACTTCTTGCGTCATGGTGAAGTGGTACCAGGCAGTGACAAAGTAATGGTGAAAGTTGTCGACCCGGACAGCAGCATCACTGTGCAAGAAATGCCGCTGCAATCGGGGCGTGACTATGAATCGACCCGTATCAAGGCCGCATCATCCTGACCAGACCGCTGAACAACATCATTTCGGATAACTTCGGCACTGTCATCAACGATCAACCAGCATCTGGCTATGACAACTACCTTTCGGTGGACTACGAATACGTCCCTCAAGGCAGCGATGCGCTTGACGCAATGACTGCTGGTGGTCGTGTGAAAGGTTGGGTGAACGACTACATCGGTGTGGGTGCAAACTACCAAACTGAAGAAAAAGACAACCAAGATTACGGAGCGTACGGCACAGACTTAACTTTGCGTGCATCTGAAGGGACGTACTTGAAAGCCGAATTCGGACACAGTAAAGGTCGTCAAACCGATTCCAACTACGTTTCTTTCGATGGCGGCTTAACCTTTACCCCGATTGGCAGTAACGCGGAAGATCGTGAAGGCGATATCTACCAAGTGAAAGGCGTGATGAACCTTTACGATCTAGCTCCAAACGTATTCTCTGCGGTGGGTAACGACGTTAAAGCTTGGTACAAATCCAAAGACGCCGGTTACAGTTTTGCTAGCCAAGATGATGACTTAGAGCAAGAGTCTTACGGTACCGAAATGCGTTTCCAAGCCACTGACCGAGTTTCGGTGAAGACGCGCTTTACCTCGGTTGAAGAGCGTGAATCCGATGGTGATTTACGAACCGATACCCAGCAAGCGGAATTGGAAACCCAAGTTAAAGTCACCAAACACATCAAGATCTCGGCGGCAGGTAAACAAGTTGAAGAGCTAAACAACCAAGATGAAAAAGGCAAAGGTACGTTAGCGGGTCTGCGTGCTGACTACATCTGGGACAGCGACAACAACGTGTATATCAAAGGTCAGAAAACCGTTGGTCAAACCGATGAATACGATGAGAACGACAGCGTCACGCTAGGTGGTGAAACGCGAATTCTAGAAGACTTTGTGGTTGGCGCGGAATACACAACTGGTGATCGCGGTGATGCCGCAGAAGCGAGCGTGACGTATGACGTAACGGAAGATTACAGCACCTACTTAACCTACGTAGACGACACTTACGAAGGCAAAAACAACGTGATTGTCGGTCAACGTGCAGACCTGACTTCAACCGTCGATTTCTACCAAGAAAACCAATTTGTAGATGAGAACAACGGCAAGGGTCGTATTGACTCGTTTGGTTTTGGCTACGACATGAATGACGACATCGACATCGACATGGGCATCGGCTATCAAAAAGGCGAAATCGAAGACGATCAGAAGATCACCACAGAGCGCCAAGCCGTGAGTGTGAGCACATCCATCGATGTCGATGACGTATTGTTCAAGAACAAAGTCGAGTACCGTGTCGACAAGACCGATGATTCCGCAGATCCAGATAAAAAACGTGTCGACCAATGGGTGACGACTAACCGTTACACGCATCATCTAACGGAAGAGTACACCTTGTTTGGCAAGTTCAACTACTCACGCTCAGAAAGTAAATCAAGTGATAAAGTGTTGGCTCGTTTTATTGAATCCACTGCAGGTTTAGCATATCGCCCAATCTACAACGACCGTTTGAACGTACTCTCTCGCTACACCTATTTGGTGGACTTCGACCAACTCAACCGCGATGTGGATTACAAAGATGAAGAAAGCCACATCATCGAAATCGAAGGTATCTACTCGTTGGATGCAAACTGGGATTTAGGTGCGAAATACGCTTATAAGGACAAGCATGAAATCTTCACTCGTCAGTCAGGCGAAGACATTCCGGTTGATAGCAAAATCTCACTCTACGGTTTGAGTGCCTCTTACCGTGTTATGAAAGACTGGGACGTGACTGGCGAGTACCACTGGAAGACGGACAGTACCTACGACGAACTAGAGCAGGGCGCATTGGTCTCGGTTAACAAACATTTGAGCGACAACTTCAAAGTCGGCGTGGGTTACAACTTCTCAGGCTTTGATGGCAACCTAGCCAATGATGACGATTACGACGCGTCAGGCGTGTTCATTAACCTAGTTGGTAAGTTATAAGAGGGCGATATGAAAACGACGATTCGTTTGTTAAGCGGCATGATCGCAGGGGCAATGTTGGCCGGTTGTTCGGCGGATGCGTATGTAAGCCAAGAGAACCGAGAAAAGTTTGCCGATGTCAATGTCTCCAAGTTTCTGATCAGTGAATGTTTAGCGCCGCAACGTGAAATCCATATTGCGGTCGCCGAGCATTTCGACTTCGATAAATCCATCATTCGCGAAGCCGATGCGGCAAGCCTAGATGCGTTCATCCGTGATATTCAAGGCTTGAGCGGACGCATCACGATTGTTGGCCACACTGATTTTAAAGGCTCTGACGAATATAACGAGAAGCTGTCTATGCGCCGTGCTGAATCGGTAGAGGCGTATCTTCAGCAACAACTCAACCCAGAGCAATACGATTGGGAAGTGAAACACTTTGGTGAGTCGCAGCCGCTAGCGTTGGGTAAATCGGATCAAGCTCGCGCCGAAAACCGTCGTGCTTACGTGATGTTTGAAGAGGCGAAGAAGTATGAAGAGATGCCTTTCTGTGAGCCGCCAAAACCAGAACGTAAGATCTACATGGCGATGACACCACACTTTGATTTCGATAAGTCGGAATTAAAACCGGAAGACCTTTCACTATTAGATGATTTCATCGCAAAACTGCAAGGTTTAGAAGGTAGCATTATTGTGGCTGGTCATACCGACCAAGTGGGCTCGCTCTCTTATAATGAACAACTGGCGGAGCGAAGAGCACAAACCGTAGTGGCGTACCTCAAAACGAAACTCGATCCATCGCAGTTTGTGTGGGAAGTAAAAGCCTTTGGTGAGCTTCAACCTGTGATCAACGAAGAATCTCCAGAAGCCAATGCTTTAAACCGCCGTGCGTTTATCGTATTTAAAGAGAGCGAACTGGGACAACCGACTGAATAATTTGGTAAGGTTGTCCTCTCGCAAGCTAGTTATCTGTTTTCTGAGCGATAGTTAGCATCAAAGGTCAACCTATCCAAACCAAACAGGGAGTCGGGTAATGGAGAAAGTGCAGTTAGTCGTCGATTTTCTTCTCACTCACAAAATTTTATTTTCCGCATTAATCCTGCTGTTCATCATTGTTCTGCGTCGTTTGATTCTGTCTCGAATTCGTGGCGACGATGCCTTCATTACCGAAGAACAACGCAGCTGGATGTCGAGAACCAAAACGGCACGTTCGCGCTTACGCTGATCCTGTTGTTCATCTTATGGCAATCAGAAATCAGCGAGTTTGCCCTAAGCGTTACCGCGATTGCAGTGGCGATTGTTGTCGCATCTAAAGAGATTATTCTTTGTTTTACTGGTTCGATTCAACGAGCCAGTTCGCGTTCATTCCGCATTGGTGACTGGATTGAAGTCGGCAAGCTGTGTGGCGAAGTGATTGAGCACAACATGATGGCGACAGTGATTCAAGAAATCGACTTGCACCATGGGCAATACCATTTCACGGGGAAAACCGCGACGTTGCCTAACAGTATGTTTTTCACCTACCCAGTGAAGAACCTCAACTTTATGAAGCGTTACGTTTACCATGACTTTTCTGTTGTGGTGAAAGACTTCGTCAATCTCTACCCACTTTTGCCTTTACTGACCGATAAGATTGATGAGCATTGCAGTTACTTTGCCGATGTTGCTCACCGTTATAACGCGATGATCGAGAAGCACGCTGGTGTCGATCTTCCGGGGGCTGAGCCGCATATCCATATATCAAGCAACATCAATGGTGAGCAAATCGTGCATATCATGATTTCTGCCCAACTGACAAGGCAAACCATTTAGAACATCTGATTCGCAAAGACTTTATGGAGCTTTATGAGCAACGATTTCCAATGAATTCGGAGCATTAAGTTCTCGCTCAATAATCACCAGCTCAATGTAAACCCGTCACCAATCAAAGGTGGGGGTTATTTTTATTGTTCATTTGTCGTCACGATAAAATATCTTAATGGATCGAGGCGCATATAATCGTTAAATTACGCGCGCAATCTGCCCTCAGACAACTTCCGCTCGTTGCTTAAAATACATAATAAAAACATCTATTAAGACTACTCAGATAGTCCGTACCGCAATAGCTAGTTTCCTATGGAAGCGACAGCATCGCGGTAAAGGTTGCACGTATGGCTGTTTATTAAACCGCTGAATCTCTATCACGTTTATCATTAAGATGCTTCATGCAAACTGGCTTTAAAATCAAATTTGCTCCTTCTCAACGTCTATTCGCATTGATGGGGCAGTGGCAGTCCGCGTCCAAATCCTATTTAACGGACTTGGCGTCGATCGCATTGCTACTGCTGCCTTTGATTCTCTCTAATGCGTTGGCAGTATTTTTTGGGCACGTCTTCCGTTTTACTGGTTTAATGGATTTGTCCCAGTTGCTGTTTCACGTGTCAGATATCCTGATCAACTTGTACCCGAGTGCATTCTGTGTGGTGGCGGGTTATTACCTTTCCCACAAAACCAATGTTTCTAGTGCGGTGTTCATCATCTATTCGTTGATCATGTTCTATTTGATCTCCATAGAGAATGGCAGCCTTTCACAGATGTACATGTTGCCAAATAACCCGCTGTTGGCGCTATTGAGTGCCACAATGACGTACGTTTACTGCAGCATCTTTAAGATACGTTTGTTAGAGCCTCAAGCCCTCGATTTTTCATCACGGCTGCTTAAGCATGTGGTGCACTTTTTCTTGTTTGTGCTTGTTGCGCTCGTGATGTCCCATTTCACGGCAATCTTTATGGCATTGGCTGGTGGTATGGTTCGCGGACTCGGTGTTGATCCATTAACGTTCAAAGGTGGTCTTATTTACCAAACCGTGCTGGGCTTGCTTGGATCGATTGGTATAAACGGACACAACTTGTTGTTTGCGATTAAGCAGCAGATCTTCGCCGCGACCGAAGCGAATATGATGGCATGGCAAGCCGGAGATGCGTCACTGAATGTCATCAGCCAAGGTTTTATGATGCATTTATGTCGATGGGCGGCTCGGGGAACTCGATCAGCTTGCTTCTCTGTGTGTTGATGTTCGCTAAAGAGCGTAACCACTTGATGTTGGCTTTGGCGGCAATGCCACTGGTTATTTTTAACATCAACGAAGTGTTGCTGTTTGGTTTGCCAATCATCTTCAACCCGATTTTGATCATCCCTTTCGTGCTGGTGCCGTTAGTGAGTTTTGTCATCACCTTCTTGTGTATTTCATCGGGTCTTGTTCCGCCGGTTGAAAACATTGTGAACTGGATGACGCCACCACTGTTCAGTGGTTACATGGCAATGGGGAATCAAATCGAAGGCTCGATCTTGCAAGCGCTGATCATTGTTTTGGGTATTTTCATCTATCGACCATTTTACTTGGCATACGCGGGGAAATATTCAGCGCAGTTCCGCGCCAATACGGCTTATTCTGGGATAGAAAGCTCTATCTTTAAAACATTGCTAAGTAATGTAAAAGCATCGAACAACTCAAGCATCAGTAAGTCGACAGCCCAGAAGCGTTTAACTACGATTTTGCGCGAAGGGGAGTTAGTGATGTTCTATCAAAAACTGCAGTCGACGAAAAATATTAACGAGTTCTCGTATGAAGCTCTGCTGCGTTACATCGATAAAGATGGCAAGTTATGCCATCCGACATTTGTGAGTGATTTCCAGATGCTTAACTCGATGCCATTACTGGATAAGCTGGTGATTGAGAAGTCTTGGCAGACATGCAGCAAATGAACTTATCGAAAGATCGTCGTATTGCCATCAACATTGCGGTGGCGACGATCGAGCAAGAAGAGTTTGTGCCGCATTTGTTATCGCGTTTGGCCCATTACGGTATCTCGCCAGAATGGCTGGAGATTGAGATCACGGAAGAAGCGATTCTGAGCAACAAGGTATTCTTGATTAAAACGATGGAAGCGCTGCAAGCTCAAGGCATTCGTATTGCAATGGATGACTTTGGTACTGGCTATGCTTCGTTCCCGCATTTGCTCAAGTACCCGTTTGATAAGATCAAACTTGACCGCTCGCTCTTACTGGATGCCAACGATAAGAAAGGAAAAGATTTATACGAGTTGGTGGCGAAACTGGGTCATATCACCCATTGTGAGGTGGTGGCTGAAGGGGTTGAGACACAAGCGGAGTATGACTTTGTAAAAGCGTGTGAGGTGGATAAAGTGCAAGGGTATTTCTTTGCTCGTCCAGCTCCGTTATTGGACATTTTGGACGAACAGCAAGAAAAGCCATTTCTATCGTCACAATTACAAAGTCGAGTGGAAATATAGACTTGCTGGCGCTAATGTGCGCCTCCTTGCTTAATAAGCAAACAAAATAACAAACTACGTTGACCAAAGAAACAACGAGTTTGAGCAGAATGGAAGGGTGTCGAGGGTTTTGGCTGGCACACTTTCATTCTGTTAAATAGCAACAAGTTGGCTGTAGCTACCTTTGTTGAGTGACTATGCGCAACGTTGAACGATCAACGCTTTGTTACTCGAATGATACCGTCATCGACGTCCTTGTCGAAACTCTCCCTCATTACGAAACAAATTACATGGATTTAATTGCGGCGAATTTCTTAAGCGGCTTCTAGACCGTTTTTTGATGGATTTACTTAGCCAAATGAACAATCGATATATCAATCGACTTTTTACTTTAATATCTTCCAACTTATACATTAACGGTTTATGTAACGTCCTCGTGATGTTGCTACCAGTCTCGTTAATTTCTGCATTCAGTACATTGCTGAGTAATTTACTGTTGATAGCTGGCTACGAGCAGATTGGTATCACTGTAGGTACAGCGAGTGCCATTATCTGGAAGCTATTTCCAATTTTGCTGTTGGTGTACTTCTCTCAGTTTCTTTCCTCACTGTTGAAAGTCTCTCGTGTGAACGTCATAACGCCATCGTTGATGATTTACTTTATCGTCTGCAATGAATGGGGCTTATTGCAAGATGGTACGGTCGTTCCAAGTAACTACCCATTGGCAATTCTTGTTCCGACCGTCGTCGCTTGGTCTGTGCGTTTTATGCAAAACCGAAAATGGTTTATGCGCTCTGATTTGCCGAATGTTGTGGATCAATCCTACAACCTCATCGTGCGACGGTGGTGTTGGTCGTTGGTTATACGGTTTTGGGCTATGCGCTTGGGCAAGCGTTTTGTGCTGCGGATGTTGCGCATCTTCTACTGCCAAAACTGGATCCTAACTCACTGCTTGATGGCGTGATCTACGAATTTGTGCGTAACCTATTTTGGTCGATTGGCATCAACGGCCACATCATTTTTGCGCCTTACAAAGCCGAGCTTTATGAAGTGACGCGTGTTGCGATAGAAAACCATGAAGCGCTTGGAACACCACTGCCAATTTTAACTACTAATTTCTTTGATTTTTATGCAGGGATGGGGGGCGCAGGGAACACCATTTCACTGGTGCTTTGTATGCTTTTCTGACCAAAATCGCAGTTATAAAGCGCTTGCGGTAGCGGCATTGGTTTTGAGCTTGTTCAATATTAACGAGCCAATCATTTATGGCTTACCCATCATGTTCAATCCCGTCATGATTGTGCCGTTTCTCATTGCTCCTATTGTAGGATTAGTCATTGCTTACGTTGCGACAGCGATGGGGCTGGTGGCACCGATAACAGAAATCATGAGCTGGATGACACCGCCATTAGCCAGTGGTTACATCGGCACAGGCTACACGTGGACGGGCGTGATTTTGCAACTGATCATCATCTTGGTTGGTGTGGTAATTTACTACCCATTCTTTAAGCAAATGGACAAAATTGGTAATGCGGATACGCTATTTGCAAAGTCAGTTTCTGATGATTTCTTCAATTATGAAGGATTAGATAATGGCAAAGTGGCGGGGGCATTTTTCCCTGAAATCACGAATAAGTTTGCGGCGCAAAAACGCATCAGTGACTTGAAAAAGCATGGCGAGTTTGTGTTGTTCTATCAACCACAGGTTAATGCTCGTACGGGTGAGATTCGTTCGCTTGAAGTACTGATTCGTCATCGCTCTGAAACAGGAGAGATCACACCACCAACGTTTCTTGAGGACTTTGCAAAAGTCGGCTTAATGAGTGAGTTGGATTTATGGGTGGTCGAAACGACATTGCGTGAAGCAGCGCCTTTGGCGAATCGACCAAACTTCAAGGTTTCAATTAACCTATCGCCAGAAACTTGCTTGGTACCAGACTTCACTGAAAAGGTACTGACGATGATTAATGAAAGTGCTCTCTCTTGCTCTCAAGTGGAGTTTGAAATTACCGAAGACATGCTGATTCAGGATGAGCATCGTACCCACTTTGCGTTGAGCGCACTGCGAGCTGTGGGGGTGAAGATTGCGTTGGATGACTTCGGTTCTGGTTATTCGTCTATTGGTTACTTATCAAAATACGATTTCGATAAAGTGAAAATAGACCGTTCGTTAGTACTTAACCTCAACAACAAAAACGGTCGCGAACTGTTTAGGTTAACCGCGAAGCTGGTAAAAATTACCGGAGCCGTCACCGTTGCCGAAGGTATTGAAACAGAGAGCGAGTTAGAGTTTATGGCAGAATTAGGTATTGATTTGATTCAAGGCTTTTACTTCTACCGCCCAATGCCGTTTGACGATGTTGTAAAGCTTGAATACAGCGAGCGAGAAGAGTGTTCAGATTACGATCACTTTGCATGCTAAGCAGTAAGTTAACAGCACCAAAAAGGGAAGCGAAATGCTTCCCTTTTCTTTAGGTTCAAATAAGACATCTGTGTGTCCCAATCTCAAATTGGGTCATGTAGATGTAGATGTGTTTACTTGAACTCGAATTTACCTTGCATGATTGCCCAGTGACCAGGGAAAGAACATAAGAACGAGTAGTCGCCTCCCGGAGTCATTTTCTCTGTGCTGAAGGTGATAGAAGTGCTTTCACCGCCGCCACTACTTTAGTGAAGGCATAAACTCGGTCGTCGTTTGGTTTCACGTAGTTGTTATCAAGGCCCGCAGACATCCCATCTGTACCCACCGCTTGAAGGTTAGCCGTATCTGTAATCACAACGTTGTGACCCATTGACTGTGCCGGCATCTTACCAGTGTGGTTCAGCGTCAGTTTCACTTCTTTACACGTCGCTGGTACGCTCAGTGTCTTGGTCGAAAACTGCATCATATCGTTAGCATCGATGGACACTTCACACTCCGCATTGGCTTGTGCGCCAAAGCTCATTCCAACTAGTGCAAAGGTTGCTGCTACTAAACGTAAAGACATATAACACTCTCCATATTGTATTTTTGGGCTGACTTGGATTCAAACCGATCCAATGCATCTCATTATCATCAAATATTCTGTTTGAAACCGTGCTTTGAACCCTATATTGACGTTTTGTTGCAAAGTTATACTTATGATTTTCACGACTTGATCATTCATTGGGCTTATTTTATGTAATTAAATTAACAAGTTTCAGTAATCTTATCTTTCGGTGTTCTTACATCAATCAACAGAGGAGTGGTGACGTTTTTGGCTGGTATCTCGACAAGTTGTAACTAAATGTTTCTTTGGTCTTTAACTTGTAACGCAAATTTCTCTTAATTCACAAAATTAACAATTATGCAAACAAAAGTTATTTATCGATACGAATAAATAAATTCATCAATTGTTTGATGTCATTTATATAATTTGAACTAGAGTCCCAGTTTAAATTGTCCATATTGTCACTGAATGATTTGTCATCAATTTGACGTCTAAAACTGCTTAATTATTGACGATTTTTACTCCCAAAATCCTGTTACGTTTTGTTACATCCATCAGCTGCGCCGCGAAAAAAGTTCCTGCTTATAATGATTTACCTTCCTACTGTAGATTATATAAGTTATTAATTATGAATAAGAATATGCTAAATTTCATGCCGAGCGTTCTAGCGCTCGCGATCGGAATGGGACTGCCCGCAGCACAAGCTGGAGTCGTAACCGATGCTGCTGTTGTTGCTCTGAAAGCCAATGGTGGAACACGTACAAAGTAACCCTGACAAACGATGGTTCTCAATCAATTGAGTTGCGTGATGCCAAGGTTTTGTTTGATTCAAATCTAACTATGTCTGCGCCTTCTTGGGCAGCTACAAGCGTTAGCTACCCAGGCATGGCATTTACGAGCAATGCGAAAGGGAGCCTATTCGAAAACACTCTTACCCTTTCCTTTGATAGCGGTAGTTGGGTTAAGTCACAACTTCCAGCTGGTGAAAGCATCGAACTAACTCTGGGTGTGAGTGGCGTATTGGATCTTGCTCTACTGCAAAACACTATCCGTTTGATTGCTGATGATGGTGAAGTGGGTGAGCCGGAGATTTCGCTTCAGTTAACGTCACCAATAAGCGGTGCGGAGTTTGAAGAAGGCCAAGCGGTTACGATGTTAGCAAACGTAACAGCGACCAATACCAGCGTTAAAGCGGTGACTTTCTTTGTCGATAACGTTCAAGTTGCTCGTGCAACACAGGCGCCTTTCCAAGCAAGCTGGACATCAGTTGGCGTGGGTGCACACATGATTAAAGCAGTAGTGGAAGACACTTCTGGTCTAACACAAGAGCAGGCTGTAAGCATCACAGTTAAAGAAAAGCAAGTTGAGCCGCCACTGGAGCCTGAAGTACATGAACTGACGTTTGTTGCACCAACACAAGGTCAAAAACTGACTGTTGAACAAGCGACGACAATTACTGCACGCGTTGATGGTGAGTTGATCTCGACCCTGGAATTTTGGGCAAACGATCGCAAGCTAGGCCAGCGTAGTATCACAGCTACTCAAAACTCGTACTCGCAATCTTGGACACCAAGCGAAGTTGGCAACGCAACGCTAAAAGTGGTGGTGTTAGATCAAACGGCCAAACGGTTGAGCAGAACAGCATCGCAGTGACAGTAGAAGCTGCACCAAGCTTTGTTAGCCCTGAAGTGAGCTTCTCTTCTCCTGCAAACGGTTCTAAGTTTGAAAAAGACGAGTTGGTATCGATCTCTGTTCGTGCAACGGATGCGGATGATGATTTGTCTCGTGTTATTGTTAAAGCAAACAACCAGCAAATTTGTGAGTTTAACGCGTCTACGGAAAGCCAGTACTCTTGTAACTGGACGGCATCTCAAGTGGGTGATGTGACGTTAGAAGCGGTAGCGACCGATGCTGAAAACCTGACGGCGACTGCACGTGTGAAAATCACAGTGGAAGAAGTTGATACCCCAACGCCTCCGGGGGGGTTGTGTGCTGATTTCAATGTTTACCCAGATTGGACTCGTGGTGACCACGCAACTGGTGGCGACATTATGGTTCACAAGAACATTGCTTACTCAGCGGTTCACTGGACGCAAACTGTTCCGGGTAGCGACGCCTCATGGGCACTGCACCTGAACTGTGATGGCACAGAGCCGGGTACAGCACCAGCGCTATCATTACGCAACCCAATGGACCAGTTCGCCTTGAAGTTGCTGGTTGGCCAAATACATTTGTTGTAGCGAGCCCATCAACTCAAGCACCAAGCACATTGACGATCGAGACAAGCAGCGCTGATGCGTTAGTAGACGTAGAACAGCTAACACGTGCGTTTGTTTCTGTCCTAGAACAGGCAGAGAACGCAGGCTCAGCCTCTATCGTTATTCAATCGGATGTTCTGGCTCTTGCAACACAAGACAAAGGCGCATCATTGGGTACGGTAGCGGTTAAGCAAGCGCTGACAAACGCTATCGATATTACAGGTAGCAATATCGATATCGATGCGATCAACGCACTGAGTGATGATGTAAAAGGTTGGGCACAGGCTCACAACTTGATCTTCACCACACTTGCACCTCAAGCGACATTTGGTTGGTCATTAAGCATTGGCGATTTCGCGTACGATACGCATTCTGGTCGTCAATCAGTATGGGATGAAGCGTCTGTCTTCTCTGCTGATTTGCTTAACAGCTTCGAACTATACAAAGCGGATTCTGCAAATAAAGCGGACTTTGTTGCCTTCACTAAATCGAGCGAGACGGCTGCACTAACCAGCGAGCAGTGGCACAACGCACTTGAATACGTAAAACAGGTAACAGATTACGTTGAAGCACCTGCAATGCTGGCAAACATGTCGACTGCGCAATCGGCGAACTACTTCATGGGCAATACGCAAAGCGAGCAGCAAATTCGCAAAGCGGCTTACAGTAACGTGTTTGCATTGATGTTTGATCAAGACTCTCAAGCATTAACCAGCAAGATTGAACTGTACCAAACGGCGAAAGTACCACTGTACTACGTGGGTGAAGAGCTAGAGAAAGGTTCATTGACTCGTATTGAGGCGCTAAACCAAGAGTTAGCTAATGCTGAAAGCGTGATGGATAACGAAGCCTTCCTGTACGAAACGCCGCAATCTCAGTGGGTTCCGTCAACGGTTTACAAGTGGAATGACTTCCTAGATGGCTTGAACGCGATGCACAACATTGGTGTGGCGGGTAACAAGTTCTGGCTGATGGATGACGAAGTCGATGACGCTACCAACATCAAATACGCGAAAGTCGCGATTGCTGCATTCCTTGCACAAAGTATGCAAGAGACTATTCGTTACAACGCTTGTGATGAAAACAACTGGTCAGAAGTGAAATATGGCGCGCAACGGATTACCCAATGACGGCAAGCTGTGGTCAACTTGGTCAGAAATACGCAGATTATGGTGTAAACCCAGTGTCTGGTCTGGATCACGCGTACTCGTGTCCACGTGATAACAAGATGGAAGTAAGCGCGCTGACGCATGCGAAATGGTACGGTGCGCCAGCTCCAGTATTTGCTGCTCCGGATGCAGTGCTTGAGGAGCGTGGTCTATTGGTAAATGGTGCTGCTGGTCGTTGGACCAACAAGGTCACTGTAACGAAGTACCTGAAAGTGTCGATACGTCTAAGCAAGTATGGGAGCGTGACGAGTGTAGAACTTACGTGGGCCAAAAAGCGGGTAAATTTGTTTGGGACGCAGCAGCCAAGAAAGTGTTGAAGGCTGTGGCTGGTGGGCCGTGGTGTTATTCAAACTACAGGTCGTCAGAACTTCGGTACGCTTAACCACTACCTAGGTCGTTCACACGTTGATCCATCGACGATCGGTAAGACGATTGATGCGTAACGGTTGAAGCGCCACCAGAGAATCCGCTATACGCAGAGTTGGACTTCTGTTCGAACCCTGGTCTGATTTGTAGCTCGGAAGAAAACAGAGAGATCAAATGGATTGCTGGTCTATTCTACTGGGTCACATCAGTGCAGGCGTATAACGATGAAGGCGGCCAATACGCAGACTGGAACTACTACAACGAGCTGAAGAAGTACGTTGATAGCGGTCTACAAGGCTCTCAATTTATTGATGACGTTTCAGGCTGAGCATCGTGCAGGCGTATAACGATGAAGGCGGCCAATACGCAGACTGGAACTACTACAACGAGCTGAAGAAGTACGTTGATAGCGGTCTACAAGGCTCTCAATTT
>LZQR01000130.1_pt1 | contig 20448 bp, 27 predicted proteins | sample 768601 | NCBI WGS metagenome assembly LZQR01 (sample SAMN05207299, study PRJNA324521) | oil field metagenome | isolation source: sample BH-FW-24 from oil reservoir | place: India: Bombay High | collected 2015-12-04
GGTTATCCTGTGCGCAGGTGCCGAACGTCCGCGTGATCCGGGTGTCTCCGGCATGGAACTGGAAGGCTGCCATTGGGCGATGCCGTACCTGGTCCAGCATGGAAAAGCACTACATCGACCGCCGCGTGAAGCAGATGGAAGCTGAAGGCGTGACGTTCCATTACGGCGTCAATGTCGGTGTAACCGTTGCCCTGGAAGAACTGGCAGAGCGTCACGACGCGGTTATCCTGTGCGCAGGTGCCGAACGTCCGCGTGATCCGGGTGTCTCCGGCATGGAACTGGAAGGCTGCCATTGGGCGATGCCGTACCTGGTCCAGCAGAACCGCCGGTCGGCGTGAGCCGGAAGGCGACGAGGCCCCGATCTGGGCCGGTGGCAAGCATGTCGTCGTCATCGGCGGCGGCGACACCGCGTCCGACTGCGTCGGCACCGCATTCCGTCAGGGAGCCCTGTCGGTGACGCAGCTCGACATTCGCCCGATCCCGCCGCTGAAGGAAGACAAGCTGGCGATCTGGCCGTACTGGCGACCAAGTTCCGCACCTCGTCGTCGCAGGCCGAAGGCGCTGAGCGTGAGTTTTCTGCCGCAACGCTTGCCCTTGTCGGCGAAGACGGCAAGGTTACCGGCGTCAAATGCGCCCGCGTGGATGAAAAACGCCGCCCGATCGAAGGTACCGAATTCATCCTGCGCGCAGACCTCGTTCTGGCGGCTATCGGCTTCTCCGGCCCGCTGCTGGAAACCTACATCGCCGAAGCCGGCGACAAGCTTGAGCTGGATGGCCGCACCAACGTCAAGGCCAACACCGACGATTACAAGACCAGCCTGGACAAGGTCTATGCTGCCGGCGACGTGCGCAAGGGTCAGTCCCTGGTTGTCTGGGCAATCCGCGAAGGCCGTCAGGCAGCGCGCGCTGTTGACGAGTTCCTGACCGGCTCTACCGACCTGCCGCGCTGAACTCTAAATCCGGAAATGAAAAAACCCCGCCGGCAAACGCCTGCGGGGTTTTGTGTTTTTCGGACCTATTTCAAAGGGTCATTGCGATCCCGGACGCACAGTCACAGAGACACGGCCTTGCGCATCCTGGCTGACTGCTGAACCTAAGCTCTCACGCAAGTCGGCACTTGTAGGGGCGAACACTTCCTCAACAGCGGCAGCCGGCGCAGACACTGCAACGGCAGGCATCCGTGGATCGTCCACACGTCCCTGCATGGGTGGCAAGGGCTCGCCTTTGACAAAGAAACGATAGGTCCTGCTGGCCGAATTGATCTCTTCTTCATCCTCGCCACCCAGAAGCAGTGCTTCGGGCGACGTCGTACGTCCGGTCAGGACGATGAAGTTCGGATCATCCTCCACACCTTCGAAAGCTAGCCCGCCATAGCCTCCGAGCAGGCGGGACAGTTCGCGTTCCACGAAGAACGCGACTTTCCGATAGCCTGCCCATGTGAAATCAATCTTGTCGTTCGTGCGCAGACGCGTGTTCTTGCCGTCGACATCGGGTCCGTAAGAGGAAAAGCTGCCGTCTTCAGCCAGGAAGATATCCCATATGTCGACATAGCGGACCCGCCTGTCCTCCGACGCTCCCTGGAAGATCGAGTTGAGCTGCGTGAAATCCGCGTTCACCAGTTCGTCGCCCGTGGGCGGCAGGCCGGCCCACACAAGCGGTTTCTTTTCCTGTCGCACCACACGCACAAGCCCGTCGACCTTCCTGCGGTAGCTCTCCAGCCACTCTGCAGTCATGAATTCAACGGGCGGTTCACCGGAAAAGGATTTACCCAGATCCTGCCGGCCGATCATCACCACAACGGCCTGAACGTCCGCCCCCCGGATCCTGGAAACCACCTGCGTCGCCCAGTCCGGCGAACCTTCCCCGACAAAACCTTCCTTGTCCTCGGTAATGGCTTCGACACGGATCTGTGGTTTTGCGCAAGTGTGTATTTCAACCCGTCGGCGACACCGCGTGCCATGCGGTCTCCAACGACCAGGATCAGGCCGGCATTGGGGTCCTTTTCGAGAACGTCGAATTTGGGCGGTGCACCCGCGGGCCGGGAAACCCGCGGCTTCTGCTGTGTCTTTTGCGGCTGCTTTCTGCGCTTCTCGCCCCCACCGCCAAACAGCCGCTGCAAGGGAGCAAACGGATTGAACCCCCGGAAGGCCCGTTCTGCGCAACCACGATTTCACCGCGCTGCGCGTCCTGTGCGGCAGAGAGTCCGGCAGAGCAGGCAAAAAGCGCAAGCCCAAGGGATACGACAACCCGAAGCGAGGCGGCGCGTGTCCCCTTCCCTTCCCGTTGCCGTGTCTGAACTCTCACGCTGTGCTCCTGCTGCAGCTGCACTGCGCCCAGTTTAGCCGTCCAGCTTCAGGCGTGCCAGCAAAACAATGGATGCATAACCGTCGGGAACCATGCCACGTGAGCGCTGATAGGCTCGGATACCCTTTCGGGTAGCAGGTCCGATCCTGCCGTCCGCCGTACCGACAGAAAATCCACGCTGGTTCAAAAGCGCCTGCAATTCCGCGGTTTCAGAGCGATTGAGCGGAAGGTGCTCGCGCGACCAGTCGCCCTCGATCGGTCCGCCGCCAATGATCCGGTCGGCAAGATGGCCGACGGCAAGCGCATAGGCAGTCGCATTGTTGTAACGCTTGATCACGTAGAAGTTCTTCAGCATCAGGAACGCCGGTCCGCTTGCTCCGGCAGGCAGAACCAGGATGGCGTTGTCGGACGCCGCGGAAAATCCTTGCCGTTTGACCGGCGAATTCCATATCGCCCCCATTCGCCTAGCGTCAGCGTCTTTTCGCCATCGGCCATGTGATAGTCGAACCCGCTGGGCAAGGCTACCTCGTATCCCCAGGTCTTGCCTGTCTGCCAGCCGTGCTTTTGCAGATAGGCAGCGGTTGAGGCGAGTGCATCGGGTATGGACGTCCAGATATCCCGGCGGCCGTCACCGTCATAGTCGGCGGCATAGGCCTTCCAGCTAGAGGGCATGAACTGGGTGTGCCCCATGGCGCGGCCCAGGAACCTTCCATGTCTTGGAAACGCACATGACCTGCCTGGACGATCGCCAGCGCGGTAACAAGTTCCTTTTCCCAGAAGCTCTTCCGGCGCGGCGCCGCATAGGCCAGCGTCGCCAGTGCCTGGATTACGTTATGACGCCCCATGAAGCCGCCATAGTTGGTTTCCATGCCCCAGATCGCCAGGACAGCTTCACGATCGACACCGTAGCGGTTTTCGATGACCGCAAGAACCTGGCTGTACTCCTTCAGCATCTCGCGGCCTTTTTCGACCCGCGTGTCTGAAACGGCACTATCGAGATAATCCCAGATCGGTTTCACGAACTCGGATTGCTTGCTCATCAGGCGCAAGGTGTCATCGTCCGGCTGCATGCCGGTGAAGACCGCGTTGTAGGTCTGGGAAGAAATGCCGGCTGCTTGGCCGTCGGCCAGAAGCCGGAAACGAACTGCCTGAACCCCTGATCGGCCTGTGCCGGCACCGAAACGGCCAGCAAAGCGCCCGTCGCCGCGGCAGTCAAAAGCAGCCGGCGCCCGAGGGTTCTCAGTCTTCCTGAAAAGGGCAATATGGTTTTCACGTTCGCAGTCAGCTGCGCAAGGTTCCGCATCAGGGCCTCCTCGATGCCCAGGTCCGTAAGTTTCTGCCCCGCCCCATGAATGATGTTGATTTGGTTACCGTGACGTTAATGCCGCAATCTAAACCCGGCTTCAACAGCGTTTTCGGAATAGTCGTTCCCCTGCTGGGAACTGTCGAAACGACGATGGGTATAATCCGCCGTTACCGCAATGTTCTTCGTCACAGCGAAGGTCAGACCACCAAACCCTGTCAGGGTACGCTCTTCGATCGAAACACCTTCATAGGTCCGGTAACTGTAACCGACACCGGTCTCGCCCACCAGACGATCACTGAAGGCATGAGCGAGGCGCAGGTCGCCGGAGTAGATGATCGAACCGCTGGCACCGTCGATATCGGTCGCCTCGAAGGAGGTGCCAAGACCAGCGGTAACCGTTGTCAGGCGGCTTGGTGACCAGACCAGGGAGGCGTCGGCAATCAGGCCTGACAGGTTTCAAGCCTCTCATCCTCAATGTCCTCGATCCGCCACCCCGCACCGAGTTCCCCGGTAAGTTTGGGGCCGGATGCGATGGTGACGCCACCCACGACCTGATAGCCATTGGCATTTCGTTTTTCGCACAAGGCGTCGCTACAGGTATCGTCATAGCGCCGCAGAAGCAGCGCCCCCTCGACGAACGGGGAAAACACGCTGCCGGTATTGCCGTCCAGCCGCAGGCTGCGGAGTAGAGCGTGTTGTTGCGTCCGGATTCCGAGCCGCTTTCCGACGTATAGAAATTCCGGTCGACGCCGAGCGAAGCTGTTGCGGCAACGATGCCGACTGCGCGCGTACCACTGAGGCTTCCCGAAAGTTCGTGATCGTAGTCGGTCCCGGAAGCCGATTCTGCGCTGCCGTCGTCCTCCTGGCTGAGCGTGTAGGATATACTGGTCGTGACCTGTGTCGCTTCGCTGATATCGAGCCGCAGGTTTGCCGCCGCAAAGACATTCGCCTCGTTGTCGTCGGTATCACCGGGATATCCGGTGAAGGAACCTCGCAGCGACGTGTCCAGCTGATGGCGTGACCAGTTCGAGGTCAGCGAAACATCGGGAGAAATCCGGTAGAACTTGCCAGAGGTTCCGTCTGCCGCCTGTGACCGGTTATCGGTCCAACCTGTCGATACGGTCAGTTGGGGCGTCAGCGTGAAGGACCCGAGCCGGATCCCCTGTGCCGCATCGAAGGTCGTATCTCCGCCAAAAACGCTGTCGTCGATACCGCTGTCCGATAGAGGAACCGCCCTGTCGACAGCTGCAATCCTGTCGGCAAATGGCCTGACAGGAGTGGCTCTGCCATTGGTTCCAAGGCCGCTCGATCCGGTTTCCGCCGTTGCCGAATTCAGTGTCGAACGAAGGGAAAAGACATTTGCCTGCGTAGGATTGCGGTCTGCCGCCTGGGCTGCCTGATCGGAAGGGTCTGCTGATTCTTGCGCACCGCCTGGGTCGTCCGATCCACGCAAATCGTCAAGCGTCGTTTGTGCAGCCGCGGAAACGGCCTGCAAAACGGCAAGAAAAGTGATCAGAGGCAGAAAGCTGCGCATGAATTCCGGGACCAGTCGACGTGGAATGTCCGGTCCAACCTGACGAATGATGGTTAATCCTTCGTTTCTTTTTCGCAATTTGGAAGGTTACACAAAGTTACATAAAGTCACCTGATCTAATGCATTTAATAGATCACGGGTTCTTGATCCCCGTCGGCGACTGGCATAGAGCTAGGCGATCCTAAATAAAAAAGAATTATGATCATGACCACCGTTCTGCGCGACCCGGTTTCCGAAGAAAATACTGACATGACGTCCCTGTGCCTCGTCTCCGCAGAGCGGACCCTGGAAACGGAAATTGCCGGCCTGAGTGCCGTTCGCGCAGCGCTGAAGAACGGACTTGCATCCCGTTCCAGAAGACCTTCGATCTCATTCAAAAGAGCAAGGGACGCGTTGTCATCACCGGCATCGGCAAGAGTGGTCATATCGGCACCAAGATCGCAGCAAGCCTTGCGTCAACGGGAACGCCGTCTTTCTTCGTTCATGCCAGTGAAGCCAGTCACGGCGACCTGGGCATGATCACCGAAGACGACGTCGTGATCGCCTGTCCTGGTCGGGTGAAACCCAGGAACTGGCAGGCATCGTCAGCTACACCCGTCGCTTCAAGGTGCCCTTGATCGCGATCACTTCGCGCAAGGACAGCACCCTCGGCCGTGCAGCTGATATCGTCATGAACCTGCCTGCTGTCACCGAGGCCTGCCCGCATGGCCTCGCCCCGACAACCTCCGCCCTCATTCAGCTGGCCGTCGGTGATGCACTCGCTGTGGCTCTTCTGGAAGGACGTGGGTTTACCGCGCAGGACTTCCGCGTGTTCCACCCGGGCGGCCGCCTGGGCGCCAGCCTGAAAACGGCCAAGGACATCATGCACACCGGCGAACGCATGCCGCTGGTGTCCGCAAACACCTCGATGAGCGAAGGCATCGTCCTGATGACCCAGCGCGGCTTCGGTGTGCTGGGTGTCGTCGACGAGCTGAAACAGTTGATCGGCATCATCACCGACGGTGACTTGCGCCGCCATGTTTCGTCAAATCTCCTGGCAAAATCCGCCGGTGAAATCATGACGCGTGCTCCAAAGACCGTTTCTCCGGACACATTGTCGGCTTCAATTCTTGAATTGGCCAACAGCCTGTCGATCACCTCCGTGTTCGTGATCGAGGACGGTCGCCCCGTCGGCATTGTCCATCTGCACGATCTTCTTCGCATCGGCGCAGCCTGATCTTTCACCGAAGCAGGCAATATTGCCTCACGGGGTCGAAAAAGTTTCTTTTCCGGCCCGCAAGTGGCGCGTCATTAGGATTTGATTAGCCATAAGCCTCTTACACTGCCCCGAAGTTTCATCGGCTTGACGCCGCAGACCTTGGTGTGTGTACAGAATGGATCTGGCGACATTAATCGGCATTGTGGGTGCCTTTGGCATCGTGACGACCGCTATTTTCTTGGTGGCAGTTTCGGTCAGTTTATTGACGTGCCGTCGGTCCTTATCGTGGTCGGCGGCGGTCTCGCCGCCACGCTGATCCGCTTCCAGCTTACCGACATCGCCACTGCTTTCGTTACGGGCTTCAAGGTTGCGCTTGCGGGCAAGAACGCAAGCCCTCGCGACCTGATTACCGAAATCAGCAACCTGGGTGAAATCGTCCGCAAGTCCGGCCCGCTTGGCCTGGAGAACGTGGACGTCTCCGATCCGGTCCTTGCCAAGGGTGTGCAATATATTGCGGACGGCTATGAGCTGGAATTCATCAAGGAATCGATGGAACGCGAGCGCGACCTGCAGCTTTCCCGGCTCGCGGAAGGCAAGCGCGTTTTCAAGGCACTTGGCGATTCCGCTCCCGCCTTCGGCATGATCGGGACTCTGGTCGGCCTGGTACAGATGCTTGCAACATGGACGACCCTGCGGCAATCGGCCCTTCCATGGCTGTCGCCCTTCTGACGACCCTTTACGGCGCGTTGATCTCCAACATCCTTTGTCTGCCTCTGGTGGACAAGCTGGATGCGAAATTCGACGTCGACGATCTCAACCAGACGCTGATCATCGACGGTGTTTGCCAGATCCGCGAATCCAAGAGCCCGGCCTTGATCAAGGAAATGCTGATTGCATACCTGCCGGACAAATTGCGCGCCGAACTGGCGGACGCGGCCTAGAGCAGGAAGCGTTCAGATGAACCCGGCAGATTGTTCTCCAACCCTGGAAGCGATTGGTAAGGCTCAATCGCAATCGATCGTACCAAGTCTGATCCGGAACTGACAAAAGAGCGACCACAGCGCGATGGCAAAGAAACAGAAACCTCAAGGCGGCGGCGGCGCACCGGACTGGCTGGTGACCTTTGCCGATCTGATGTCCCTGCTCGTCTGCTTCTTCGTTCTAATCATTTCCTTTTCCATTCAGGACAAGGAAAAGCTTCAGGTGGTCGCCGGGTCCATGCGCGAAGCCTTCGGTGTGAAGGACACCTCCCGCAAGACCGGTATCATCGAGGTCGAGGGCATTCCGATCCGCGACTACATGAAGGACATCAGCCAGGTCGAACAGGAAATGGATTCCGACTTCTCCCAGGTGCGCCATGAACAACGGCGCAAACAGGGCCCGGAAGCCAACACGCACGACACGCTGGAAGCCGATATCGAAAAACCGCGGCAATTCGCGACGGCTGCCGCCTCGCTGCGCCAGGCCTGGCAGGAGATGCCGGAAATCACCGAGATTTCCAGCAACATCATTCTGGAAGAATCCGAGGACGGACTGAACATCATGCTCGTCGATCAGGACGGGCGCTCAATGTTCCGGGAAGGCTCGAAGTATCCTTACGAGACCACCCGCCGCCTGATCGCCAAGATGGCACCTGGTGCTGTCGCAGATGCCAAATCGCATCGAGATTACAGGTCACACGACTGCCGGCCGACAGTCCATCGATCCAAGCTATACCGGCTGGGAGCTGTCCAGCGAACGCGCCAATGTCGCCCGGCAGATCCTGTCCGAATACGGCGTGCCGGACAATCAGTTCTACTCAGTGGTCGGCAAGGCCGACACCGAACCATTGTTCCCCAACGACCCCTACCTGGCGGCAAACCGCAGGATCGGCATTCTGCTCAAGGCTGAAGAACCGCCGCTGCCGGCCGGCCACAAACTTTAGTCCCGTACGGCAACAGCTCCCTGCAAAGGAAACGCGTACGATGCCGGTGAGATCTAGCTGACCCGCGAGACCACCAGCCGCGCCCCGTCAATTGCCTCACACGAACTTTCGTGCCAGCCGGCATGTCCGGTCCGGTAATGCGCCAGATCGTGTCATCGATGGACAGGTTTCCGGCACCCTCGTTCAAGGGCGCGGCAAGGGTGAATTCCCGGCCGACGTAACGGCTGCCGCGCTGGTTTAAGCCCGGATCGCCCTTTTCCGACGCAAGCTTCTGCATCAGCCGGCGTCCGATCAGCAGGCTGACAAGTGACAGCACGAGGAACAGCCCAACATCCACCTGCCAGGCGAAATCGAACATCAGAGCCACGACACCGACGACAAGCGCCGACAGGCCAAACCAGAGAAAAATCGTGCCAGGCGCCAGGATCTCGAGTCCCAGCAGCAGAAGCCCCAGAACGAACCAGCTCCAGGGCCCGAGGGCCGCGATCGTGCTTTCAATCACACTCACCGGTTCTCGTCTCCCTGATCACTGCTTGTATTGGGAATGCGCGCGGACGAGCGCTTGGAAGAGCCGTCTTCACCGAACGCTTCCTTGGCAATGGCGCCGATACCGCTCAAGGCCCCCAGCAGCGAGGTCGCTTCCATCGGGAGGATGAGCGTCTTCTGATTGCGCGAGGTTGCCAGTTCCTTGAAAGCTTCGACATATTTGTTGGCAACGAAATAGTTGATGGCCTGGACGTCACCAGAGGCGATAGCCGCACTGACGAGCTGCGTTGCTTGGCTTCCGCCTCCGCCTCGCGTTCGCGGGCTTCCGCATCACGAACGCGGATTCGCGACGGCCTTCCGCTTCCAGGATAAGCGACTGCTTCTGGCCTTCGGCTTTCAGGATTTCCGATTGGCGCTTGCCCTCGGCCTCAAGGATGTAGGCAGCTTCTCGCGTTCCGCCTTCATCTGGCGGGCCATGGCATCCACCAGATCGCGCGGCGGATTGATGTCCTTTATCTCTATACGGGTGATCTTGATGCCCCATGGCTCTGCAGCCGCATCGACGACGCGCAGGATCTGGGCATTGATTTCATCACGGTTGGACAGAAGGTTGTCGAGATCCATCGACCCCATCACCGAGCGGATGTTGGTCATGGTCAGGTTCAATATGGCGTTCTGAAGACCAAGCACTTCGTAGGCAGCACGGGCAGCATCGAGCACCTGGTAGAAGGTCACGCGTCCGCGCTCACCGTCGCATTGTCGCGGGTGATCACTTCCTGCGTCGGAACGTCCAGCACCTGCTCCATCATGTTGAGCTTGTGGCCGATCCTGTCGATGAACGGGATGATGAAGTTCAGACCCGGCGTCAGCGTCTTCCGGTACTTGCCAAAACGTTCGACCGTATAATTGTAGCCTTGCGGCACCGTCTTTACGCCGGCGAAAAGACCAGAATGACCAGCACGACAAGGCCGATCAAGAAAATGTCAAATCCCGCGATTGGCATATACGTCTCCCGTAATTTTCTAAAATAGCACCGTCACTATGCGCCGAATACCAGAGCGTTTCCAGCGTATTTGCGGCGTTGAGCCTATACGGACACGCGTCCGCTAGCGCTGTTCGCACAAACACTTAAGGCGCTCGTGAAACAGTGCCGTGACTTATGGGCAGTATCGCGAAATTTTACGAGTATTTTCCACCGGCAAGGTTAAACGCCTGTGGATTTGCGGCTGGTCAGATCCAGCCGCCAAGTTCCCGCCGCACGATATGGGACAGCACGTCCATGCCAAGATCGCTGTCGTTCAGACAGGGAATATGGCTGAAATTCTCGCCGCCGCTCTCTTCGAAGATCTCCCCGGCCTCGCCGGCAATTTCCTCGAGCGTCTCGAGACAGTCTGCAACGAAACCCGGGTTCATCACCGCAACGTTTTTCACGCCGTCCTTGGCCAGCTGTTCAACGGTCTTGTCCGTGTAGGGCTGCAACCATTCTTCCGGACCGAACCGGGACTGGAAGGTCACGCGCAGTTTCTCGCGTCCCAGCCAGGACCTCGCGCATGAGACGGGTCGTCTTCATGCAGTGGCAATGATAGGGGTCGCCGCGTTTGAAATAGGATTGCGGAATGCCGTGGTAGGAGGTCAGCACCACGTCCGGCTTGAAATCGAGACTGTCCAGATGCCGCTCAACTGATTTTGCGAGGGCAGTCACATAGACCGGGTCGTCGTGATAGGGCGGCACGGTCCGGATCGCCGGTTGCCAGCGCATCTTCAACAGCGTCTTGCAGACAACGTCATTGACGGTCGCCGTGGTGGTTGCCGAATACTGCGGATAAAGCGGGAAGATCAGGATCCGGTCGCAGCCCTCGTCCTTGAGCGCCTTCAACCTGTCCGGGATCGACGGCTGACCATAGCGCATTGCCCAGTCGATCTTCAGCTTGCCGCCCGCATCGCCCAGCAACTCGGACAGTTTGTCCGACTGACTGCGCGTGATCGTGCGCAGAGGCGACTCGTCCTTTTCCTTGTTCCAGATCTCCTCGTAGGCCTTGCCGGACTTTCCCGGCCGGGTCATCAAAACAATGCCATAGAGGATCGGATACCAGATTGCCCGGGGCCACTCGATAACGCGCTTGTCGGACAGGAATTCGCGCAAATACCGGCGCATCGGCCAATAGTCCGTGCCGTCCGGTGTGCCCAGATTGACCAGAAGCACGCCCACCTTGCCGCTCTTGACCGAAGGATGGTCCTTCGGCAGGTCGAGTTTTCTGAATGCGGCTTCCTGGTCGGCTGCGATCGGCGCGGTCGGTTGAACGGTCATCTGCGGGATTGGTCCTAAAACGATCTGTCTGTCTGACGCCATACATAGGCCAAGCACATGCCGAGGCCAATGCGGCATTTGTCATACGCAGATTTGAGCAGGCAGATCACCGAATTTCAGGCGGAAGTGCAATAACAAAAGACCTCAACCTGAGGAGAGCCGCCAGCTTCGTCCCGTCGGATGGGCAACTTGCTCCGGAGTATGCAGCATCCTTCGAAACAGCGCTTGCGCGCTTCTTCAGGATGAGACTGAAACTTGCATTAACTCCGGAGGCATGCCTGCACGTTGCTCCGAGCCTCAACCGTACTCCCGTTCATCCGCAATCACCTTGCCGTCATTCGGCAAACCGCCCGGAGCAACGGTCAGGACGTCCCCCTTCAGATGGGTCACTTCACGCAGTGTTTCCGCAACCCGTTCCGGCAAACCGTTGCCGGAGGCGTCGGTTTCCACGGTCAGTGTCATGGCATCGGCCTCGCCAATGCGGCTGACGGCAAGGCGGGCCTTGCTGATTTCGGGATGCGCGGCAACGATCTGCGCGATCTGCGCCGGGTCGACGAACATGCCTTTGACCTTGGTGCGCTGATCTGCCCGTCCCATCCAGCCGGCAAGCCGCATGTTGGTGCGTCCGCAGGGCGACTGTCCGGGAATGATCTTGGACAGATCGCCGGTCGCAAAGCGGATCAGCGGATAGAGGCTGTTGAAGTTGGTGACCACCAGTTCGCCGACCTCACCATCTGCCACCGGCTCGCCAGTGCCCGGGCGCACGATCTCCACGATGTAGTCCTCGTTGACGACCATGCCCTCCCTTGCCTCGCTTTCATAGGCGATGACGCCGAGGTCCGCTGTCGCGTAGCACTGTCCGACACGAATTCCGCCTGCCTCGTATTCCTCGCGCAGGGATGGAAACAATGCACCGCCCGAGACCAGGGCCTTCTTGATGGAGGAGACATCCCGGCCCTGGTCCCGGCCACGATCGAGGAGGATCTTCAGATAGTCCGGCGTGCCGACGAAACCGGACGGTTTGAGCACCTCGATCGCTTCGACCTGACTGTCCGTATTGCCAACGCCGGCGGGAAACACCGTGCATCCAAGTGCAATGGCACCTTGATCCAGAATGAAGCCGCCCGGTGTCAGGTGATAGGAAAACGCGTTGAGAACCACATCGCCCTTCCGGAAACCGGCTGCGAACAGGCTTCGCGCACCGTTCCAGGGATCGAGCCCGGGCGCCTGCGGTTCCCAGATAGGTCCTGGCGACATGAAAACCCTTGCAGCACCGGAAAGCTCACCTGCCAGAAATCCGCCGAATGGCGGCTGTGCCCGCTGCTTTTCCAGAAGGTCCGACTTGCGCAGAACCGGCAGTCCCGCAAGCGCTGTCCGGTCGGTAACGCCAGCAATATCGCATCCGTCCAGATGTGCGGCCCACCCGGAGGATTTGCCTGTCGCATGGACCAGAAGATCCGGCAATCGGGCAAAAAGATCCCGTTCGCGCTGAGCGGCGTCTTGCCGCTCGCGCGCGTCAAACTGAATGTCGCTCATGGTCGTCTCCGCCTGTTTCGGCCCTGTGTCTGAAACCCCGTCAGGCCAGCCAGCGCTTCCTTCGCTTATAATGTTTGACATTCCGGAACGACCGACGGCCCTCGCCGCCAACGCCCAGATAGAATTCCTTGACGTCCTCGTTCTCGCGCAACGCCTTGGCGTCGCCGTCGAGCACAATGCGGCCGGATTCCAGAATGTAGCCGTAGGTCGCGTATTTCAGCGCCACGTTGGTGTTCTGTTCGGCAAGCAGGAAGGACACGCCTTCCTTTTGGTTGAGCTGGCGGACGATCTCGAAGATTTCCTCCACGAGCTGAGGCGCCAGCCCCATGCTCGGTTCATCCAGCAGGATCATCTTCGGCCGGCTCATCAGGGCACGGCCGATAGCGCACATCTGCTGTTCGCCGCCGGAGGTGTAACCCGCCTGACTGCCACGCCGCTCGCGCAGACGCGGAAAATAATTGTAGACCATCTCCAGGTCCGCCTTCACGGCACTGTACCCGTCCTTGCGGGTGTAGGCGCCCGTGAGCAGGTTTTCCTCGATGGACAGGTGACCGAAACAATGCCGGCCCTCCATCACCTGGATGCATCCCCGACGAACCAGATCGTTTGGCGACAGCGCCTGGACTTCTTCGCCATCGAAAAGGATCTTGCCCTTTGTCACTTCGCCGCGTTCGGCACCAAGCAGGTTCGAAATCGCTTTCAGCGTGGTCGTCTTGCCCGCTCCATTCGCGCCGAGCAGCGCCACGATCCCGCCTTTGGGAATCGTCAGCGACACGCCCTTCAGCACCAGGATCACGTGTCATAAATGACCTCGATATTGTTGACCGACAGGATTGTCCCGGCAGCATCCCGAGCGCCCTGCGAACCAGGCTGTTCTACATCCAGCAATGCCATTCCCTCTTCTCCCTGGTTGCTCCGCCGCACGTTATGCGGCGCGGCGGAGCGGACTGCCTATCAGTTCGGGCAGGGTTCGGTGCGCGCCGGCCACGGCGCATTCTTTTCTGCGTATTCCGCAGCGGCTGCTTCCAGCAGCGGACGGACCACATCGGTCATCGGCTCGATCCAGTCAGAAGCCTGACGCCACTTCTTGCCGTCCCACTCCTGGATGAACACCGGATGGCTGCCGGCATGGTCATCGCAGGTCACTTTCATCGGATGGGCAAAGCCCTTCAGGCCGAGCTCAGCCAGACGAGCCTCGTCCAGGTTGAGAGCCTCGAGACCAAGACGCATGTCTTCGCCCGTGATGACAGTCTTGCCGGTCAGTTGCTGGGCGCTGCGAATGCCTTCCGCGATGATGACCGAGTTCAGGACGCCACGGTTATAGAGCGTGCTGCCGATCGTCTCCGCATCGGTGGAGGACTTGCCTGTATCGATGACGTGTTTCTTGATGTCATCGAGAGCCGGGAAGTCGGCGCCGACACCGGAGAAGTTCAGTGCCTTGTAGCCCTTGGCACCTTCACCACCGGCGGCAGCATCGTCATCACCTGCGGACCACCACACACCGATGAACTTGTCCATCGGGAAGCGGATCTTGACGGCTTCCTTGACGGCGGTCGGGTTCATCGCGCCCCAGCCCCACATGATCATGTAGTCCGGACGGTCGCGGCGTACGTTGAGCCACTGTGAGGACTGGTTCTGCATTTCCGCACCCGGAACCGGGTACTGCAGCAGCTCGAAGCCGTATTTTTCGGCCAGCTGTTCCAAAAGCGGCAGGGGCTCGCGGCCGTAACCGGCGTCAAGGAAGATGTAACCGATCTTCTTGCCCTTGAGGTTTTCAAGACCGCCTTCCTGCTCACCGATGTACTTGATGACCACGGAAGCGCCGTCCCAGTAGGTGTCCGGCACGTTGAAGATCCACGGGAACGTGGAACCGACAGCGGCAGCCGACAGGCCGTAGCCCATCGAAAGAACCGGGATCTTGTCGACACCGGCCTTGGGGATCAGCTGAAGCGTGATACCGGTGGAATAGGGGTTGTAGACCAGCGCGCCCTTGCCCTTGGTGGCTTCGTAGCACTCGACGCCTTTCTGGGCGTTGTAGCCGGTTTCACACTCTTCCCAGCGCCAGCTTGACACCGCCGATGCCGCCATCGCGCTCGTTCAGCATCTGCAGGTAGTCATGCATGCCGTTGGCGATATGGATGCCGGAGCCCGCGTAAGGCCCGGTCCGGTAAGTCAGGAGCGGCACATAGTTGGTATCTTGTGCCTGGACCGCGGTCGTCATGGCGCCGGAGAGACCGACCCCGAGCGCAACAGCGGTTCCCAGCGCAAATTGCTTAATGCTTTTCATATTCTCCTCCCACGCGGCATCGAAATGAATACCGCCGGACCGGTTGCGCCATTCCTCACCGGATCGGTCCATGTCCGGATGGCGGGCGAAAAGGCTGGCAGCCCCTAGTAAGGGAACGGCCAGACCCTGAGCTTCTGCTTCGCGATCTGCCAGAGCCGCGCAAAGCCGTGCGGTTCGACGATCAGGAAGAAAATGATGAGAGCGCCAACGATCATGAAGGTCGCGTGCTCCACGGTCTCCGCGGCCAGGTCGATGCCGAGGAGGCCGGGTACGAATTTCAGAACAACAGGCAGGATCCAGATGAAGGCGGCTCCCATGAAGGCTCCGCCGAGGCTGCCCAGGCCGCCCAGGATCACCATGAACAGCACCTGGAAGGACAACCGGATGGAGTAGGACGACGGCTCGGCGGCATTCAGCCAGAAGAAGACCATCATCGCACCGGCCACGCCGCAGATGTAGGACGACACGGCAAAGGCCATCAGCTTGGTCTGCAGCGGGCGAACGCCTATGAGTTCAGCCGCAATGTCCATGTCGCGGATCATCATCCAGGATCTGCCGATTCGGCCGCGCAGGACGTTCGCCATCAGGAAGGCGATCAGCACCGTGATACCGAGAACGATGAAGTAGCGTGCCAGCGGCGTTGCTTCCGCCCCCGTGGCGATGATGCCGAAGACTTCGCGGCGCGGCACTTCGATCGCGCCGGAGGCGTTGTAGTTGTAGAGCCACGGAATACGGATGAAGCACCATTCCAGGAAGAACTGCGCGGCGAGCGTCGTCACCGCCAGGTAAAGCCCCTTGATGCGCAGGCTCGGCAGTCCGAAGACCGCGCCGATGGCAGCCGAGAACACGCCGGACACCAGAACCATCACGATGACATTGGCATCGGGAAAGATCGACGTCAGCTTGTAAGCGGCATAGGCACCGACCCCCATGAACGCACCGGTTCCCAGGGACAACTGTCCGCAGAACCCGGTCAGGATGTTCAGCCCGATCGCCGCCAGCGAAAACACCAGGAACGGGATCATGATGGAGGTCAGGAAGAAGTCGTTGGCAAGGGCCGGAATGACTGCAAATGCCGTGATCAGAATGACGGCCAGGCCGACGCGGTCCTGGAGGATCGGGAACAGCGCCTGATCCGCCTTGTAGCTCGTCTTGAATTGGCCAGCTTCGCGATAAAACATGGGTCAGATATCCCTAGATCCGCTCGATGATACGTTCGCCGAAGAGGCCTTGTGGCCGGAACAGAAGGAAGATCAGGGCGATGATATAGGCGAGCAGGATTCAATCCCGCCCCCGACAAGACCACCCCAGTACAGTTCGCCGATCTTCTCGCCGAAGCCGATGATCAGGCCGCCGACAATGGCACCCGGGATCGATGTGAAGCCGCCGAGGATCAGCACCGGCAACGCTTGAACGCTACGATTTCCAGCGCGAAGGACACGTCGGACCGCGCCCCCCACATGATGCCGGTCGCCAGGGCCACGAGGCCCGCCGTGAACCAGACGATCGCCAGATCTGGTTGAGAGAGATACCGACGGAAAGGGCGGCCTGGTGGTCGTCAGCAACGGCCCGCAAGGCCCGGCCGATCCGCGTCTTGTTGAAGAAGATGCCGAGCGCCGTCACCATCACCACCGCGATCACGGCTGCGGCAATATCGATATGCTGCAGGATCACGAGACCCCGGTCACCGAATTCGAACGCGGTCGAGCCGGTTTGGAAGCCCCAGTTGCTCGGTAATCATCTGCTTGGGCTCGCCGCCGAAGACGAATTCACCGAAGCAACGAGGAAATACGTCAGGCCGATGGTCGCCATCAGAAGGATGATTTCCGGCTGGTTGACCAGGGGTCTCATGACCACCCGTTCCACTCCGTATGCCAGAACCCCCATCACGCCGATGGTCAGGATCAGTGCCAGATAGGCAGGCACACCGTTTTCGTTGAGGCCCACCAGCGTCAGGCCGGCGAACACCACCATGATGCCCTGGGCGAAGTTGAACACGCCGGAGGCCTTGAAGATCAGCACGAAACCCAGCGCGATCAGCGCATACAGAATTCCGGCGACGAAACCTTCCCACAGGACCTGCAGGAAGAAATCCGGCATCTGGTACATCTGTACGAAGGGATCGATAAAAATGTCGTAGAGCATGGTTCGTCCCTCCTAGTGGCTCACACCGAGATAAGCGTCGATAACGGCCTGGCTGGCCTGCACTTCCTCCGGTGGCCCGTCGGCGATCTTCTTGCCGTAGTCGAGCACGACCACCCGGTCGGAGAGATCCATGACGACGCCCATGTCATGTTCGATCAGGCGATCGTCGTGCCGAATTCCTGATTCACGTCGATGATGAACCGGCTCATGTCTTCTTTTTCTTCAAGGTTCATACCGGCCATCGGCTCGTCGAGCAGCAACAGGTCCGGCTCCATCGCCAGCGCGCGGCCAAGCTCGACCCGCTTTTGCAGCCCGTAGGCAAGCGCCCGACAGGTGTCTTGCGGATTGCCTGAATTTCAAGGAAATCGATGATGTCCTCGACCTTGCGCCGATGTTCGATTCCTCGCGCTCCGCCGGGCCGCGCCACAGAAGTTGCCAGAAGAAGTTCTTGTGCATCTTCAGGGTTCTGCCGGACATGATGTTGTCCAGCGTTGTCATGCCCTTGAAAAGCGCCACGTTCTGGAAGGTCCGGGCAATCCCCTGGCTGGCAGCCTCGTAAGGCTTCATCTTGCGGCGCACCTGGCCCTGCCAGGTGATCGTGCCTTCCTGCGGATGATAAAATCCGTTGATGACGTTGAGCATCGACGTCTTGCCGGCCCCGTTTGGACCGATGATCGCGCGGATCTCGCCCTTCTGGATGTCGAACGAAATGTCGGTGATCGCCTTCACGCCGCCGAAGGACAGCGACACGTTATCGACCCGCAGCAGCACCTCGCGCTCTGCCGGTTCCTGCGCACCATTTGGCGACAGTGTCTTGTCGGAAACGATCGCGTTCATTCGGCGGCCTCCTGTACGCCCGCTCCGGCGTCATGGGTGGACATGTCGCGGATCTCGACGGTGGCTTCGATTGCGCCCTTGCGGCCGTCTTCAAAGGTTACTTCGGTACGCACATGCTTGGAGGTGGATCCGTCGTAAAGCGCGTCGATCAGTGGACCATAGCGCTCGGCAATGAAGCTCCGGCGAACCTTCTGAGTCCGGGTGAGCTCGCCGTCATCCGCGTCCAGCTCCTTGTGCAGGATCAGGAACCGCTTGATCTGCGCGCCCGCCATCATCGGTTCGCGGGAAAGGTCCCGGTTCACCTGATCGACGTGGCTCTCGATCATGCCGTAGACATCTGGATGCGCGGCAAGTTCCTGGTAGGAGGCATAGTTGACGTTGTTGCGTTCCGCCCAGGAGCCGACCGCAGTCAGATCGATGTTGATGAAGACGCCCACCATGTCCTTCTCGTGACCGAAGGCGACCGCCTCCTTGATGTTCGGGAAGAACTTCAGCTTGTTCTCGATGTATTTCGGCGCGAACAGTGCCCCGTCATTGAGCTTGCCACATCCTTGGCGCGATCGATGATCTTCAGGTGGCCGTTCTCGGCAATGATGCCGGCATCACCCGTATGCACCCAGCCGTCCGGCGTCTTGGTGCTGGCAGTAGCTCGTCATTCTTGAAATAGCCGACGAAGACACCCGGCGAGCGGTACATCACTTCACCGCTATCGGCGATCTTGAGCTCGACATCGGGAGCCGGTTTGCCGACCGTATCGCCGTAGATCTCGCCATCCGGCTGCAGCGTTATGTAGACGCTGGCCTCGGTCTGGCCGTAGAGCTGCTTGAGGTTGAGGCCGAGCGAACGGAAGAAGCGGAAGATCTCTGGCCCGATGCTTCGCCGGCCGTATAGCCGACTTTCATGCGGGTAAGACCCATGCGGTTCTTGAGAGGTCCGTAGACGCAGAATTCGCCGAGGGCGTAAAGCATCCGGTCCTTCAGGCCGACCGTTTCGCCATTCAGGATCTTCTCGCCCACCTTGCGGGCGACTTCCATGAAATAGTCGAAGATCGCACGCTTGGTTTTACCCGCATCTTCCATGCGCACCATGATGCGGGTCAGCATGTTCTCGAAACGCGCGGCGGCGCGAAGAAATAGGTCGGCGCGATTTCAAGCCGGTCCACGTCGATCGTGTCCATGCTTTCCGGACAGTTGACGCAATAGGCCGCCGTGAAAGCCTGCGCCAGGGAGAATACGTGGTCGCCGATCCAGGCCATCGGCAGGTAGGCGAGCACTTCTTCGGTCTCGTCCAGATGATCGAACTTGTTGCCGTTGCGCGCCGAAATAACCAGATTGTCGAAGGACAGCATCACGCCCTTCGGTCTCCCGGTGGTGCCGGAAGTGTACAGCATCACCGCAATGTCTGAGCCCTTGGCTTCACGGAATCCGGCTTCCCACTCGGCCGCCAGGGACGGCGTTGCCGCAAGCAGCTCGCGTCCCTTTTCCTGCACCGAGGAATAGCCGTGCAGGTGGCTATGATCGTAGTCGCGCAGGCCGCGCACTTCATCATAGATGATCTCGGTGAGCGACTTTACCTCGTCCGCCATCGACAGGAGCTTGTCGACCTGCTCCTGATCCTCGACCACCGCGAAGGTGACTTCGGCATGGCCGAGCACGAAGGCCATTTCCTCGGCGACACTGTCCGAATAGACAGGCACCGGAACGGCCCCGAGTGCCTGGGCGGCAACCATCGCCCAATAGAGCCTTGGACGGTTCGCACCGACGATGGCGATCTTGTCTCCAGCCTTCAGGCCCAGAGATTTCAATCCGATGGAGAATGCGCGGATTTCTTCACACACCTCGGACCAGGTCCAGCTTTGCCAGATCCCGAAATCCTTTTCCCGGAACGCCGTCCGGTCCCCGAAGACTTGCGCGTTGCGCATGAGAATCTTCGGAAAGGTGTCCTCCCCGCGCGATGTAGCGCTGGCCGACCCTACCATAGATGTTTCTTCCCTTTAGAAGGCGCCCCGGTTTTCCAGGGTCGTTTCCTGTGGGGCTATGAAACGCCGTGCCGACCGAACCTTCAACCGGTAAATTGTTAAAGGCGAAGAAGGACGCTGTCCCAACCCGTTGAAAATCAGGCTAGGACGGCGGATTTTCAGCAATATGTTTCAATCGTGTCGAATTGTTTCATTTGCGCTGCATGTGCGAATGGCTGATGCCTAGACCAGCTCGACCGCACTCTTGCGAACCACCAGCCAGGGCTCCAGTTGAACGCTCCCGTTGTCCGGCTTTGCACCACCCAGCAGGTTGAGCAACAGTTTCGCAGCCTGCTCGCCAACTGCCCGGCGAGGCTGGTGGATTGTTGTCAGTGGCGGCACGAAATGGCCGGCAATGTCGATGTCATCAAACCCGACAACCGAAACATCTTGCGGCACACGGATGCCGCTTCACTCAGGAATGAGATGAAGCCGAAGGCGACCGGTCGCTACGTACGTCTGAGCATCGATCGATGTACAGCGGATGCCGCTTCACTCAGGAATGAGATGAAGCCGAAGGCGACCGGTCGCTACGTACGTCTGAGCATCGATCGATGTACAGCTAC
>LZQR01000131.1_pt1 | contig 20362 bp, 22 predicted proteins | sample 768601 | NCBI WGS metagenome assembly LZQR01 (sample SAMN05207299, study PRJNA324521) | oil field metagenome | isolation source: sample BH-FW-24 from oil reservoir | place: India: Bombay High | collected 2015-12-04
CCACCGAGCCCAATATCGCGCGTCAGGGCGAGACCGCGTGCTCGTCCAGGTGCCGGGCGAAAACGATCCTCAACGCATCATCGATATTGTCGGGACGACGCACCGGCACCACCGAGCCCAATATCGCGCGTCAGGGCGAGACCGCGTGCTCGTCCAGGTGCCGGGCGAAAACGATCCTCAACGCATCATCGATATTGTCGGGACGACCGCGCGTCTGACCTTCCACATGGTGGAAGAGGGCGTGACCATTAATCCCGATGGCACGGGCCGAACGCCGCCCGGCGTGATGATCCTGCCCTCCGAACGGTCCAGCGAACCCTTCCTTGCGGTCCAGCGCCGTCCGCTGGTCACAGGCGAGCAACTGGTCAACGCCGGTCAGGCCTTTGACCAGAACGGCCAGCCGGCGGTGAACTTCCGTTTCAACACGACGGGCGCCCGCGCGTTCGCGGATGCGACCACCCAGAATCGGGGCCGACGCTTCGCCATCGTGCTTGATGACACCATCATCTCTGCGCCCGTGATCCGAAATCCGATTACGGGCGGCTCCGGCATCATCGAGGGCGGCTTCACCATGCAGTCGGCGACCGACCTCGCCAACATGCTCAATGCGGGCGCGCTGCCGGCGCGTCTGACCCCGGTGGAACAACGGACCGTCACGGCGTCTCTCGGTGCAGACTCGGTTGCACGTGGTGAAACGGCCGTCCTGATCGGCTTTGGCCTCGTGATCGTCTTCATGGCGCTGGCCTACGGCTTTTTCGGCATTGTCTCGACCCTGGCGCTGCTGGCGAACATCCTGCTGCTTCTGGGCGCTCTGTCCGGGCTCCAGGCGACGCTGACCCTGCCGGGCATTGCCGGCATCGTTCTGACCATCGGCATGGCGGTGGACGCCAATGTGCTGATCTTTGAACGGGTCAGGGAGGAGTACAGGCTGGGACGAACCGTCACCACAGCCTTTGAGGCCGGGTATTCGCGCGCCCTGTCCGCCATTCTGGACGCCAACATCACCACGCTGATCGCCGCCGCCGTGCTCTACATGCTCGGCGCGGGACCCGTGCGCGGATTTGCGGTGACGCTGGGCCTGGGCATCCTGACCTCGGTCTTCACCGCCTTTGTATTTTCTCGTCTTCTGATTTCGATCTGGCTCCGCACGAGCCGGCCGAAAACGCTGGCAATGTAAGGGGAGGCGATCATGGCGCTTGCACTCGTCCGTCTCATTCCGACTGACACCAACATCCCCTTCATCAAGGTCCGCTTCGCCGCCTTCCTGGTGTCCGTGGCCCTGATACTGGGATCTCTCGGGGCGTTTTTCACCCTGGGGCTCAATTTCGGCATCGATTTCCGCGGCGGCACCGCCATCGAGGTCAGGACCGAAGGACCGGCCGATCTTGGCGCATTGCGTTCTGTGATGGAGGGCCTGCAGCTGGGCGATGTCCAGGTCCAGGGCTTCGGCTCGGAGAATGAAGCGCTGGTTCGTGTTGGCCAAGTCTCGGCAGAGCGGGTGAACGAGCTTGAGGGGCATGCGGTCGAGAATGATGCGGAGGCCCAGCAGGCCGTGCGTCAGTATGTGTCCGATACGCTTGAGCGCGAGTTTCCCGGCATCACCTTCCAGAAGATCGAATCGCTGAGCCCTCAGGTGTCCGGCGAACTTGTGGTGGCGGGCGCCACCTCGATCGGCGTCGCGCTTTTCCTGATGCTGGTCTACATCTGGTTCCGCTTCGAATGGCAGTATTCGGTGGGCGCGGTCCTGGCGCTGATCCATGACGTGATCGCCACGATCGGCTTCTTCGCCATCACCCAGCTTGAATTCAACCTGTCCACCATCGCGGCGATCCTGACGATCGTGGGCTATTCGATGAACGACACCGTCATCGTCTATGACCGGATCCGCGAGGACTTCCGCAAGTTCAAGACACGCCCCACGGTGGACGTGCTGAACGGGGCCATCAACTCGACCCTCTCTCGCACCATCCTGACCTCCGGCACCACGATGATCGCCATTGTCGCCATGGCCGTGATCGGCGGCCCGGCCCTGCAGGGGTTCGCACTCGCCCTGATCTGGGGTGTCGGCGTGGGTACGTATTCGTCCATCTTCGTGGCGGCTCCGCTTCTGACGCTGACCGGCGTGAAACGCACTTCCGACGATGACGCCGAAGGGGGCGCTCTTGCCCCGTAATGCGTCAGGCACAGGCCTGCCTCCGATTGACGCGTTCGGCGATGGCGGTTTTCGCATTGCCGGCGTGCGCAAGGAGGGGGCGACCCTGATTGTGGATGGGGCGGCTCGCCCCTGGACGCGTCAGGGAGAGACCCTGGCCCTTGAGGATTTGGGTATCTTCATCGACCGGCCGGATCGCCCCGACATGGTGATACTGGGTGTTGGCGAGCGTCTGATACATCCGCCCGCCGCTGTCCGGCAGGCCTTCCGGGACGCCGGGATCGGGCTTGAGGTCATGGACACCGCAACCGCATGCCGGACCTATAATCTTCTGGCGGGCGAGGGGCGCAATGTCGCCGCGGCGCTGATCTCGGTTTAGAGTCTGTTTACCGTGTCTGAGGTTTTATCCGGATGCGATTAAGTCCCTTATGTATGAGGCTTTTTCACGATTTTTCTTAAGTGAGTTGAAAAATGCCGAATACGGGCGAGACGCTTCAGATCATTGAACGGACTCTGGACGGAACAATCAGCTATACGGCGATTGTCGGGTTCACGATGAAGCCCATCCTCGAGCGCGCCGTGAAAGACTATACGCGCAAGGCCCTGAACCATGATGTCCTGATTGTGGATTATCGCAGGGGCGACCCGATTATCGAGCCCCATGACATCTCGACCTTTTTTGAGCGGACAGGCGATATCTGGACCAAGCCGGATCTGTTCATCTACCTCTATAACGACGCCAATCGCATGCGGACCGCGCATCTGAGCAAGCTCATCCTGATGCGCGGCGGAAAGGCGATCGCCCTTCCCAGCTGGCAGGCCGCCGCCGACCACCTTGGACGGGATCTCGGCGACGATCCGCTCAGCGCGCTTTCAGCCTGAAGTCAGGATTCCGGCGTGATCGCGCCATAGACCAGCCGGTCAAAGACAGCGCGCGCGCCTATGGTCTCCGATGTGGTGGGGCCCGGCTGTTCCTGGCTCATGATCACCGCGACAACGCCGGTCGAAGGGCTGATGAAGAATTCGGTGTCGAAATAGCCCGACCAGCCAAAATCGCCCGTATTGCGGACCGGGTGCTCACCAGGGCCGTCATAGATCACGCCTACGCCATAGCCATAGCCCAGATCGATCGCATCCATGCGATCGGGCATGCGGTCCGCCTGGACGTGAGCGGTCGCCATGTCCGCGACGGTGTCCCGCGATAGCAGGCGCACGCCTTCGAATTCGCCGCCATTGGCGAGCATCTGGGCGAAGCGGATATAGTCATTCGCCGTGGACAGCAGCCCCGCGCCGCCCGCTTCGATCGGGCTGTCCGGAATGGTGTCCTGACTGTCAGACAATCGGGTCAGGGCGCCGTCCTCCCCATGGGTGTAGACGGCGGCGAGACGATCGCGCTGATCATCGCGCAGGAAAAAAGTGGTGTCGTTCATGCCCAGAGGGCGGAAAATGCGCTGCTGGCTGAAGTCCTCAAGGCTCTGTCCTGACGCCACGGCCACCAGGTGGCCCAGCACATCGCTGGCGTAGGAGTAGAACCAGGCCGAACCCGGCTGGAAATACAGAGGCAGGCCCGCCAGGGTCTCCATGCGGCTGTTCATGTCGCCTTCGGCGGAATAGATGTCATTCCCGATATAGAGCGCGCCCAGATTGCTCTCATAGTCAAAGACATAGCCGAGCCCGGACGTGTGGGTCAGAAGGTCTTCCACCGTCATCGCGCGCGCGGCCGGAACCGTGGGGATTTCATAGTTCTCATCGCGTTGCAGCGAGGTGGCGACGCGGACATTCGCGAAAGCGGGGATGTAATCGCTGACCGGATCATCCAGCGCGATCACGCCGTCCTCAACCAGCATCAGCGCGGCCACCGCCGTCACCGGCTTGGTCATGGAGGCGACGCGCACCACGGTATCGGCCGTCATGGGGCGCTCGGCTTCCAGATCGGCGTAGCCGGCCGTGGCGGTGTGCATCACCTCGCCATTGCGCGCGAGCACGGCGACATAACCGGCGCGCTGACGCGCGGCGGCCAGCTCCACGAGCCGACTGTCGAGCTGGGCGAGACCCTCTTCACTGAAGCCCTGAGCGGCGGGCGCCGGGGCGGCGCTTTGGCTTGGCGCCGGTTCGGGCGCTGACGTTCCTGCAGGGTCGCCACAGGCGGACAGGGTGAATGCCAGCGCAAGCGCGGCGAGAGAGGCGCCGGTGCGCCAGTGTGACAGGTCGATCCGCATGTGGCCCCCAAAGACATAAAAAAACGGCTACGGTGAAGGTCACCGCAGCCGCTCTTTTCGTCAACGCTTAAAGAATTCAGGCGCTGGCCAGGTTCTGGTTGGCGAAGTCCCAGTTCACGAGCTTGCCCAGGAAGTCGCCGATATAGTCCGGACGGCGGTTCTGGTAGTCGAGATAATAGGCGTGCTCCCAGACATCCATGGTCAGCAGCGGGGTGGCGCCGTCGGTGATCGGGTTTTCCGCGTTCAGCGTCTTGCGCACTTCCAGCTTGTCGCCGTTCTTGACGAGCCAGGCCCAGCCCGACCCGAACTGGCCGGCGCCGGCGGCTTTGAACTCTTCAGCGAACTTGTCATAGGAACCGAAGGACTTGTCGATGGCCTCGGCGATGGCGCCCGTCGGCTTGCCGCCGCCATTGGGGCTCATCGAGTTCCAGTAGAAGGTGTGGTTCCAGATCTGGGCGGCGTTGTTGAACACGCCCATGTTTTTCTCGGACCAGCTTTTCTTGATGACCTCTTCCAGGCTCAGACCTTCATAGTCGGTGCCCTTGATGGCGTCATTGGCCTTGTCGACATAGGCTTTATGGTGCTTGCCATGGTGGAAGCTCAGGGTTTCGCTGGAGATATGCGGCGCCAGAGCATCTTGGGCATAGGGCAGGTCGGGAAGAGTGAACGCCATGTCGGCCTCCTTTGGGAGTGTGAGCGAGAGGGTGCTCATAGGGTGCGGCGGCCTGTTGGAAGACCGCCATACTCAGGTATTACGCACGAGCTAGATATGGGTTCCAACCCATATGTGTCTACTGGCGAGAGAGAAAAGCGTGACTGATTTCGACAGCCTGCTGGCCGCGAACGACCCTGAAAGGCGCATGGCCGCGCTGTTTGCGCCGGCCGAACTTCGCGCACGCCTGTATGCGCTCTATGCCTATTATCACGAGATCGCGCAGATTCCCGACAAGGTGTCAGAGCCTGTGATCGGGGAGATGCGGCTGGCCTGGGCGCGCGAAGCGACGGCGGATCTGTTTGCAGCCCCGCCCAAGGTGCGCCGCCATGACGTCTATGAAGCGCTGTCTGAATTGCGCGAAGCGCCGGGCGCTCCTGACGAGGCTGCATTGGTCAGCCTTGTAGAGGCGCGCAGCGCCGATCTGGGGGAGGGGCCGTTCCCGACCCGCGAAGACCGCCGCGATTATGTGGACCGGACCTCAGCCGCGCTGATGCGGATCGCCGCACGGCTGCTGAAGCCGGATCTTGATCTCGGCGGCGAAGCGGCGCCGCCATCCAGGCGGCGGGCCGCCTGTGGGGGTTTGCAGGGCTGCTGCGCGCCTTTGCGCCGCTCGTTCAGGCCGGACGTCCGCCTTACAGCGCAGACGAGCTCGCGGGCGCGGACATGAGCGAGGCGGATCTGAGAGCGGGGGCGCAAGCCCGAGGTCGCAAGGGCGGCGCTCTCGGGGGCTGATCACCGAAGCGCAGGAGGCTGCGGCATGCTCAGCCGAACCCGCAGCGCCTGCCGGCCGAGGTCTTTCCGGCGGTGGGCTATGCCTCGCTGGCCCGCGGGTATCTGAAAAGCGCTCAGGGGCTAGGCGATCCTTTCCGCGAACAGATCGCGCGCGCGCCGCTTGGGCAAAACGCGCGCCTGACCTGGGCGTCGCTGACGGGACGGGTCTAGTCGCCGATTTCCGTGTCCAGGAATTGCGCCATGGCTTCCAGAACGGCAAGTCGCGTTGGGTAATCCTCCAGGCTGTGATCGCCGCCTTGCAGGCGGGTGAACTCGACCTCCTTGTCTGCCCGTCGCAACGCACGCTCCATGATCCGGCTCTGTTCCTCGGGAACGACCGTATCATCGCGGCTGTGAAGAAGCAGAACAGGGGCTTCAACCGCTTCCGCATGCTGGGCGGGGGAGAGGGCGCGCAATTGCTCACCGCTGGCGCGTCCATCCGGTTCGCCGCTGAAATGCTGGTTCCAGTAGCGGAAGGACTGTGACTCCCGCCCGAACCGGTTCTCGATATAGTTCAGGAAGTTGTCGGCGTCCGACAGGGCGTTGATGGCGATGGCGCAGTCATACAGACCGGGCGTGAAGGCTGCGCCCGCCAGAGCCGCATAGCCGCCATAGCTGCCCCCGGCGATGCAGACCCGGTCAGCCAGTCCTTGTTCGCGAAGCCAGTTCACAGCATCCGTGAGATCATCTTGCATCACGCCACGCCCCCATTGGCCATAACCGGCTTCCATCCAGCGTTCGCCGAAGCCGGCTGAGCCGCGATATTGCGGCTGCAGGACGCCAAATCCCTGGCTCGCCAAGTAATGGGCAAAATAGTCAAACCCGTCCAAGTCCCGCGAAGCCGGGCCGCCATGGACCAGAAGGACGAAGGGGTGAGGGCCCTCGCCTGCAGGCCGGGCGAGATAGGCCGGGATCGTGACGCCGTCACGCGCTGTATAACTGACAGGGTCTCGTTGGGGCAGCGTCTGTCCGTAGAGTTCGGGATAGCGCGCCCGGAGCGGAGTGACATTCCAGCTCGCAAGGTCGACCAGATGATACACGGATGGCGCATCAGCCTCGGACACGGCGATGACAAACTTCATCCGGTCCGGCGTCCAGTCCACAAGCGTGACGCGGGCGCCATTGAAGGCCTGATCCAGATTGGCCTGCAGCGCCGCCAGCTCTTCATCGAACCATTGCGTGGAGGTTCGTTCCGCCGTGATTGTGACCCCGGCCACGTAGCCCCGGTGAGGATCAATCCGGACGTCGCCTGCATCATAGCGGTCATTCTGATAGTAGATATCGCCCCAGGCGCCGTCGCTCAGGGAGAGGCGCTGCAAGCCGCTGACGCGTCCAGGCCCGTCAGTATACCGCCTCACCAGCAGCGCTTGTCCATCGGCGGTGAAGCCGGCCACTGACATGTCGATCAGGTTCTGCCGCGCTTCATACAGGATGCGCCACTGATCGTTCTCCTCGATCGCGATCTGGTACTGGTTGAGACTGTTATTATAGCTCAGGCGGACAAAGCTCCGCCCGTCCGGCGAGGATATCCAGCCCCTGGTCGTCTCGTCGCCGCGCGCTACGAGCGACATGCGACGCCCGTTTTCAGGATCGACCGAATAGAGATTCAGCGCCCCGCGCGTGTCTCGCAGCGGCATGAACAACCGGCCCGTTTCAGGGTCTTCGCCGGCGAGACTCGCCGTGTCGAAATTATAGCCCAGATCCCGGCCTTCGCGGATCAGCTGTTCGGCCTCCATCGTATCCGCGTTGATGGTGACGAAGGCCTGGAAGTTCACATCACCTGAGACGATGCCCAGCTCTCGGGTCCGTCCGGCTGTGGCGATCAGCGTGTCTTCATCCGTCCAGAACGTGGAATAGGCGCGCATGGTGCTGAAATCGGCGGCTTCCTGCGCGCCCGTCTCAAGGTCCATGACCACCACATAGCGCTCCTCGCCCTCATGGGTGACGAACGCGATCTGCGATCCATCAGGAGAGATCGAAACGCCCTGGGTGCCCGGCAGCCGGGCAAAGGCGGAAGCCGGCAAGTCCTGAGCGTGCGCTGCTGAGCCGGAGGCCAGCGCCGAGGACATGAGAAGAGCGCCAGCGGCGCGCAGTATGGATGTGAGCATGGAATCCCCCTCTGGGGGAAACCTTCATGCAGCGCTCCCTCAAATCAAGAGAAGAGTCTGTAACAGCCCTTTATTCAGCAGCTTGTGCTTTCTCGCGCAGCCAGGCGTCAATATCGCTCAGGGCGCGCGCGCTCATGGCGCGTTTCTTGCGACGGACTTGTCCTTGCCGCGCAGGCGTTTGCCTTCGGCGTCCCTGGTGGGCGCCTCGATATCCGGGAACAGGCCGAAATTGACGTTCATCGGCTGGAACGCGCCTTTTTTGCCCGGCACATGACCGGTGGTGATATGGGTCAGAAGCGCGCCCAGCGCCGTGGTGGGCGGCGGCGGCGAGATCTCACGACCCAGCTTCTCGGCGGCGGCGAACCGGCCCGCCAGCAACCCCATGGAGGCGCTTTCCACATAGCCTTCGACCCCGGTGATCTGACCGGCGAAGCGCAGGGACGGGCGCGCTTTCAGACGCATGACCCCATCGAGAAGCTTGGGCGAATGCAGGAAGGTGTTGCGGTGAATGCCGCCGAGGCGGGCGAAGCTGGCGTTCTCCAGCCCCGGGATCATCTTGAACACGTCCGTTTGCGCGCCGTATTTCATCTTGGTCTGGAAGCCGACCATGTTGAACAGCGTGCCCAGCGCATTGTCCTGGCGCAGCTGCACGACGGCATAGGGCTTGGTGTCCGGGTCATGGGCGTTGGTCAGCCCGCGCGGCTTCATCGGGCCATGGCGCAAGGTCTCGCGGCCGCGTTCAGCCATCACCTCGATGGGCAGGCACGCGTCAAAATAGGGCGTGTCCTTTTCCCACTCCTTGAACTCGGTCTTGTCCGCGGCCAGCAGCGCGTCCACGAACGCCTCGTACTGGTCCTTGTCCATGGGGCAGTTGATATAGGCGGCGCGGTCTTCTTCGGTGTCGCCCTTGTCATAGCGCGATTGCTTCCACGCGATGTCCATATTGATGGACTCCGCATAGAGGATCGGCGCAATGGCGTCGAAGAAGGCCAGCTCGCCTTCGCCGCTGAGCTCGTGCACGGCCTCGGCCAGCGCGGGCGAGGTGAGGGGGCCGGTGGCCACGATCACGCTGTCCCAGTCCTCGGGAGGCAAGCCTGCAATCTCTTCACGCACGATCTCGATATTGGGATGGTTCTCGATCGCGGCGGTCACATCCGCCGAAAACGCTTCGCGATCCACCGCCAGCGCGCCGCCGGCGGGCACCTGGTGCTTGTCGCCCATGGCCATGATCAATGATCCGGCGCGGCGCATCTCTTCATGCAGGAGGCCGACGGCGTGGTTTCCGCATCGTCTGAGCGGAAGGAGTTCGAGCACACGAGCTCCGCCAGGCCCTCGGTCTGGTGGGCGAAGGTCGGGCGTACCGGGCGCATCTCGTGAAGGATGACGCGGGCGCCCGCGTTTGCGGCCTGCCAGGCGGCTTCGGAGCCGGCCATGCCGCCGCCGATGATGTGGATCGGGGTCATATCAGTCATGGCCCGAGCATATAGTCGCGAAGCGGGTGCGGCTCAATCGTTCCCAAACAGGCTTTCGGCGCCTGATCCTTGGCCTGACCCGCATTTCGGGCTAACTGGCGCACCATGAAACTGATCGATCTTCGCGCTGTCGGCGCCGCTTACCGTTTTGTGCTGGACAACCCGACGCCTGTGCTGGCTGCGGCCGGGCTATACGGCGTGGTGTTTTCGGTGCAATCGCTACTGACCGCCTATGCGCACGCCTATGCGCCAGGCGCCGCGCCGGGCATGATCCTGTTCATGATCGCCGCCTTCGGCGCCTTTGTGGTCGCTGGGCCAGCCTGGGGCGTCAGGCGCTGGGACTGCCGCAAAAAGGCTTTCACGGTCTGACGCTGGGCGGGATGAAGGGCGGCTCGCCTGGGCGCTCTTCCTGGTCCTGCTGCTTCTGACCATCATCCTGATGACAGCCGGCGTGGCCATGGCGTTCATGATCGCCGGTCTCGCCTTCACGGACATGGATCCGGGGGCGCCGCAGCCGGAGGGCTATGTGAACCTGTTCGAGCTGATGGGCCCCGGAGCGCTTGCGGTCTCGGTGGTGCTCGTGACGGTGTTCGTGCTGTTCAGCCTGTGGCTCATCACGCGTCTGGCGCTGACCGCGCCCGCCACCCTGAACGAACGGGCGGTGCGCGTCCTGTCGATCTGGCCGCTGTCGCGTGCGCGCAGCATCGAGATCACGCTCACCAGCCTCGCCAGCCTTGCGCCAGGCGTGCTGATCCTCGCTGTTTCAATGCAATCTGTCTGGCGCTGCTGGGCGCCGGCCCGGTCATCGCCCAGTCCGCCGCAGGCGAGGCGGGACAGCTGACGGTCAGCCCGGTGCTCATGCTGCTGATCTCGGCCCTGTACGGCGCGGGCAAGATCGCCCTGCTGGCTGCGCCCCTGATCGCGGCGCTGTCCGCGCTCTATCGCAAATACGCCGCAGAAGGCGAAATTCAGGCCGATTAGGACAAGACCTTTTCGGGCGTCTGGGCTATCTTCTCACGCGAATGCTTCGTTCGGACACGCGGGGGGAACCATGTCCAAGCCCAGCTATAACTTCATCGACGCCACCTTCTATTTCTTCAAGGTTTTCGGGGCGCGCCCGTTGAGCGTGGCCTGGATCGCGGTGTGGCAGATCATCCTGTATGCCGCCTTTGCGGCCCTGATCCTTTACGGCTTCTGGCCGCTGATCGACCTGGTCATCAGCTATGGCGGCAAGGGCGAGCCTTCTGACGCGGAAGCGATACAGGCGGTGATGCAGGGCGTGGGATTCTACTCGCTGGGCACGATCGGCCTTCTGATCACCGCGCTCATGATGCAGGGCGCGTGGCTGCGCCTGCTGACGCGCAACGAAGTCGCTGGCGGCATTCCGCTCCGGTTCGGCGCGGACGAGTTGCGGCTGTTGCTGGTCAACATCGTCATGGGGCTGCTGATCTTCGCCGGCTATATCGTGACGGTCCTGCTCTACGCGGCGGTGAACGCCGGATTGATGGCGAGCGGAGAAGGCGGCGGCGTGGCGCTTCAGGCGCTGGCCAACACGCTCCTGACCATTGTGCTGGTCGTGGGCTGGATCCTGTTCGCCCTGGGCATGGCGCCGGCGCCCGGCCTGACGGTGCGCCAGCGGGGCGTGAAAATCTTCCAGGGCTTCAGCGCCGCGGGCGGCGTGATGGGGTGGATGTTCCTGTCCTATCTCGTGCTGATTCTGGTCGCCATCATCGGCTATGTGGTGCTGAGCGTGATCCAGCAGGGTTTCATCATGATCGGCGGCGCCGAACTGATTGGCGCCCTCATCCAGATCGAGGACGGCTCCGACCCGGAAGTCTTCATGAACGCTCTCATGCAGGCGTTGCAGAATCCGCTCTTCTGGGTGATGGCCGGCATCGCCATCGTTCTGCAGATGATCTTTGAGGTGTTCGTGCACGGCTGCTGGCACGGCGTGGGCGCCTATGTGGCGGTGCGCATGATGGAGGCTTCCCGCCCGAAACCCCGCTGGAAGCGCCCGCGGATTCGGTGGGACAGGCGCCCTCCGAGGCTGATCATGACGGATATGGCGACGACGCCCGCTCACCGATTCACGGTGGGCGGGGCGCTGGGCTTCGGTTTTGCGGTCTTGCGGGCGCGGCCGGGAGCCGTCGCCTTCCTGCTGGTCCTTCAGGCCGTCGTCTTTGCGGCCCTGATGGCGGTCCAGTACGGCCTCATGGGGCGCATGGCGCGTGAGGGTCTGATGCTTGCGGAAGCGGGCGACATGGTCGAGGCCCTAGCGCTGAACATGCGCCTGTCGGGTTTCAGCTCCCTGTTCTCGGTCATCAGCGCGCCGCTCTGGCTCTGGCTGGAGGCGGTCTGGCTGGTGCTGTTCATGAGCGGGCGATTCACCCTGTGGCCGGGCTGGGCAATCTGGGCCGGATGACGCTGGGCTTCATCGTGATCTTCGGCGTCTATTTCGCCGCCTTGATCGTGCTGGTGATCGTGATGACGACCAGCCTCGTCGGGGTCGCACTGGTGCAGGAGAGCGGAGGGGATCCCGCCGGGATAGGCGTCATCGCCCTTGTGCTGGGGCTGATCCTGTTCGGGTTGATGCTGGCCGGGCTGGCCCTGTTCACCGCCTTGCCGGCGCACGCGGTTACGGGCCGTTTCGATATCGGGCAGGCGGTCAGCACGGCCTGGCGCCATCTGGTCGGGGTCTGTATCGCCTGGCTGGTCTTCTTCCTCGTCTATCTCCTGGCGATGGCTGTCGTCTACGGGGTGTACACGGTGAATTTCATGGACGAAGTGCTCGCCTGATGGAAACGGTCAGCACCCGAACAGAGGACCCGTTCATCATGATGCGTCTCTATGCTGAAACCCTGCCGACGGATCAGGACCTGCCCTGGATGGGGCTGACCTCAGCCTCGGTCATGCTGATCATGGGCGTCATCATGTTGATGGGACGCGGCGTCAGCGCCAAGCTGGCTCTGGCCATGCCGGCTCCCTCTGAAAAGGCTGATTGAGATGACCCAAGCCCTGTATGCGCCCTGGCCCGAAACCGCCCGACGCACCTGGGGATGGGGCGCCCTTGGATTGATGGTGGCGGGCTATCTCGTCTCCTCCGTGCCCGTGGTGATCGGGACGGTGATCTACACCCTCGTGCTGACGGTCTCCTCTGGCGCCACCGATCCCATGGCGGCGCAGTCCGAGTTGAGCGAGAACACGCTCACCATCCTGCTCCCCCTGATGCTGCTGCAGTTCATCACCTGGGCGGTCATGACGCTGCTCTGGGTGAAGCTGTTCGAGAAGCGGCCCTTCTCCACCATCGGGATCGAGGGGCGAGGCTTTCTGGGGCGGTACCTGTTGGGGCTGCCGCTCGGAATGGTGCTGGTGGTGCTCGTCTCCGTCGCCGCCACACTGCTCAATCTCGGCGCCGCGCCGGCGAACGACGCACTGGGAGAGCTGGATCCGGCGCGCGCGCTCGGTCAGGCGGCGCTGATCGCCTATGCGGGGCTGTTCATCGGATTTCTCATCCAGGGCGGGGTTGAAGAGCTGGTCTTTCGCGGCTGGCTGATGAGCGCGCTGACGGCGCGCTGGGGCAAGGTTCTCGGCGTGTTCACAGCGAGCTTCGCCTTCGCCCTGTTGCACCTGCATGTCTTCATTTCCGGGCTGATGTATGGCGTGCTCGCGCTGTCTGGCATCGGTCTGACCGGGCTCGTCTTCGCGCTGACCGCGCTGTGGCGCCGCTCGATGATCGAAGCCGCCGCCGCTCATGGCGCCTTCAACGCCGTCGCGGTCATCGCGCCGACCTTCGCCCTCATGGCCTCCGACCCCGAACAGACCATCCACACCGCCGTGGCGCAGGTGTTCAGCTCGGCCACCGGCATGGCGGGCGTTGAAAGCGTCACAATTGGTCCGGAAACCTACGCCCAGCTCATCGCCATGGGCGGGCTGAGCGCGATCATGCTGATCGGCCTGATCATCCGGGGGCGGAAGGGGTAGCGGAACCTACCCCGCCAGCTTCGCCTGACGCGCCTTGTCCCGCTCCAGAAGCGGTTTGAGATAGCGGCCGGTCCAGCTCGCCTCGACCTCGGCCACGTCTTCGGGCGTGCCCTCGGCGACGATCTCGCCGCCGCCGGACCCGCCTTCGGGGCCCAGATCGATCAGCCAGTCCGCGGTCTTGATGACATCAAGATTGTGCTCGATGACGATGACGGTATTGCCCTGATCGACGAGCTCATGCAGCACTTCGAGGAGCTTGCGCACATCCTCGAAATGAAGACCGGTGGTCGGCTCGTCGAGGATGTAGAGCGTCTTGCCCGTCGAGCGTTTGGCGAGCTCTTTTGACAGCTTCACCCGCTGGGCCTCACCGCCCGAAAGCTGGGTGGCGGGCTGGCCCACCTTCACATAGCTCAGGCCCACCTGTTTGAGCGTCTCCATCTTGTCGCGCACGGAGGGGACCGCCTTGAAGAACTCGGCGGCTTCCTCGACGGTCATGTCCAGCACATCGGCGATGGACTTGCCCTTGAAGGTCACTTCCAGCGTTTCGCGGTTAAAGCGTTTGCCGTGGCAGACATCGCACTCGACATAGACGTCGGGCAGGAAGTGCATCTCGATTTTCACCACGCCATCGCCCTGACACGCCTCACAGCGCCCGCCTTTGACGTTGAAGGAGAAGCGGCCCGGCTTGTAGCCGCGCGTCTGGGATTCAGGCAAAGAGGCGAACCATTCGCGGATCGGCGTAAACGCGCCGGTATAGGTGGCGGGGTTTGACCGCGGCGTCCGCCCGATCGGGCTCTGGTCGATATCGATGATCTTGTCGACCTGATCGAGGCCTTCCACCGTGTCATGGGGCAGGGGCACTTGGGAAGCGTTGTTGAGCCGCCTGGCCGCCGCCTTGTAGAGCGTCTCGATCGTGAGCGTTGATTTGCCCCCGCCCGACACGCCCGTCACACAGGTCAGGACGCCCAGCGGATAGCCGCGTCGATGTTCTGAAGGTTGTTGCCGGTGGCGCCCTTCACGGTCACGGCGCGCTTGAGGTCCACCGGGCGGCGCTGTTCGGGCACCGGCACCATGCGCTTGCCCGACATGTACTGCCCGGTCAGCGATTTGGGGTTGGCGGCGATTTCCGCCGGCGTGCCCGCCGCGATCACCTCGCCGCCATGCACGCCCGCAGCCGGACCGAGATCGACCACATAGTCCGCCGTCTCGATGGCCTCTTCATCGTGTTCGACGACGAGGACGGTATTGCCGAGATCGCGCAGTCCGCGCAGGGAATCGAGCAGACGGGTATTGTCGCGCTGGTGCAGGCCGATGGACGGCTCGTCGAGCACATACAGAACGCCCGTCAGGCCCGAGCCGATCTGGCTGGCGAGACGAATGCGCTGGCTTTCCCCGCCCGACAGCGTGCCCGAGGCGCGGCTGAGCGTGAGATAATCGAGCCCCACATCGACGAGGAATTTCAGGCGGTCGCGGATTTCTTTCAGGATGCGGCGCGCAATCTCCTGATCCTTGGGCGACAGCGTCCCCTCGATGGAGGAGAACCAGTCGCGCGCATCCTTGATCGATTTCTCGCCCGCTTCGGAAATGTCGTGCTTGGCGATCTTCACAGCCAGCGCTTCGGGCTTCAAGCGCTTGCCGTCGCAGACATCACAAGGCTGGCTCGATTGAAAGCGCGCCAGATCCTCGCGCACCCAGCTTGAATCCGTCTCCCGCCAGCGGCGCTGCAGATTGGGCATCACCTTCAAACGCCTTGGACGTGGTGAACTGGCGCAGCCCGTCCTCATAGGTGAACTTGATCTTGTCCCTGGTCCCGTAAAGCACGGTCTTCTGGAAGGCTTTGTCGAGATCACGCCAGGGCGTGTACATGCTGGCGCCGTAATGGTCCGCGATCGCCTGCAGGGTCTGCTGGTAGAGCTTGGAGGTGGCGCGGCTCCAGGGCGCAATGGCGCCGTCATAGAGCGACTTATCCCGGTCGGGGACTACCAGATCCTCGTCAAACTCAAGACTCTGGCCGAGGCCGTCACAGGCGGGGCAGGCGCCGAACGGATTGTTGAACGAGAACAGGCGCGGCTCGATCTCCTCGATCGTGAAGCCGCTGACCGGACAGGCGAACTTCTCGGAGAACACGATCCGCTCGCCGGTCTTGTGTTCGCCATGATCAGAGGCGAACTCGGCCATGGCGATGCCGTCGGCGAGCCGCAGCGCGGTCTCGAGGCTGTCGGCGAGGCGCTGTTCGAGCCCCTCCTTGGTGACCACCCGGTCCACCACGACGTCGATATCGTGCTTGAACTTCTTGTCGAGCTCGGGCGCCTCTTCAAGGGCGTAGAACTCGCCATCCACCTTCACGCGCTGGAAGCCCTGCTTCAGCAGCTCGGCGAACTCCTTGCGGTATTCGCCCTTCCGGCCGCGCACGATGGGGGCCAGCAGGTAAAGCCGGGCGCCGTCGCCCAGAGCCGTGATGCGGTCCACCATCTGGGACACGGTCTGGGCCGAGATCGGCTCGCCGGTGGCCGGGGAATAGGGCACGCCCACCCGCGCCCAAAGAAGGCGCATATAGTCATAGATCTCGGTGACCGTGCCCACGGTCGAGCGCGGGTTCTTCGAGGTGGTCTTCTGCTCGATGGAGATGGCGGGGGACAGCCCTTCGATGGAATCCACATCGGGCTTGCTCATCAGCTCCAGGAACTGGCGCGCATAGGCGGACAGGCTCTCCACATAGCGGCGCTGGCCCTCGGCGTAGATGGTGTCAAAGGCGAGCGAGGACTTGCCCGATCCCGACAGGCCCGTGAACACGATCAGCTCGTCGCGCGGCAGATCCACCGACACGCCCTTGAGATTGTGCTCGCGCGCGCCGCGAACGGAAATGGTTTTGAGCTTGTCAGACATGGATGACGCAAAATCCTTCACTGGCGGACTGCCGGGCCGGCGTATCGGGCGTTACTTAGGACTCTCCCGGCCCGCTATCCACCGTTCAGGCGCCGACAGCGGCGCCCGGTGATGGACTCGGAGCCCCGGATGGGCTTCGTTAACTTCCGACTCGCGCTTCAATTGACGCGCGGAACGGAATGTGAACAAATACGACGCGAAAGACAAGCGGGAGACGCGGCATGGCGGGCAGTGTGAACAAGGTGATCCTGGTGGGCAATCTGGGTGCGGACCCGGAAGTGCGCCGGCTGAACAATGGCGATCCGGTCGTCAATCTGCGCATCGCCACCTCGGAGAACTGGCGCGACAAGGCCACGGGCGAGCGCCGCGAGAAGACCGAATGGCACAATGTCGTCATCTTCAACGACAACCTCGCCAAGGTCGCCGAGAACTATCTCAAGAAGGGCTCCAAGGTTTATATCGAGGGCCAGCTTCAGACCCGCAAATGGCAGGATCGCGACGGCAATGACAAATACACCACCGAAGTGGTGCTGCAGCGCTATCGCGGCGAGCTGACCATGCTGGACGGTCGCGGCGACGGCGGCGACCGCATGGGCGGCGGCTACAACAACAACCAGATGGATGACCGCTCCGGCGGCGGTTATGGCGGCGGTCAGGGCGGCGGCGGACAGCGCCAGAACGCCCCGCGTGAGGACTTCACCTCCGACACGCTGGATGACGACATCCCGTTCTAGGATTTGTCCCATCGATGAAACCGAAAAGCCCGGCGCGTCGCGCCGGGCTTTTTGCATGGCTCGCTCAAGGCTCGTCTCAGGGGGTGAACCAGTCGAGCTTGGCGGTGGTCTCGACGCCGCTGGGCTGGGCGGCGCCGGCGATCGTGGCGATCGCATTGCGCACGGCCACGGCGCCGAGACCATGTCGCGGCGTCGGCATGCGTCCCATGCCGGTCCAGCTGTCTGACTGGGGATCATAGCGCCAGACCTGGGCGTAGACGCCGCCGCCGGAATTGTCGAACCACTCTCCGCCGAACACATAGAGCGCGCCTTCCACGCTGGCGCAGGCCAATCCGCCGGCGCCGCGCGGACCCGCCTCGGGTTCGGGCAGGGGCGCACGGATTTCCCAGGCTGTCGCTTGCGGGGTCGTAGGCCTCGTGCACCGGCGTATTGCCGCCCGACACGGTGCGCCCGCCCACCACGTGCAGGCGGCCGTTCAGTTCTGCGCCGCCGCGGAATTGCGCGCCGTGGGCGCGGGGCGGCGTGGTCAGATCTGGGGCGGCGGGGGTCGAGCACGATATGGGCGTTGGTGTCCGCGTGGTCTGACCAGGCCTTGTTGGAGAGGCCGGCCGGACGCCGTCCGGTGACCACATGCAGTCTGCCGTTCATCGCAACCGCGACCGTTTCAGCATAGGGCTGGGGCATGGCCGGGCCATTGCGCCAGCGATTGCGCTGAGGGTCGAAGACGCGCACGCCCTCGCTCATCGCCCACAGGCCGCCGGTCTGGGCGTGAAGCCGCCCACGGCGTAGACCAGTCCTTCCAGGCCGACGAGATTGGGGTGATGCAGCGGAACAGGCAGGCGCGGACGTTCGCGCCAGCTTGTCGCATCCGGCGCCAGCGAGAAGACGCGATCGGATACCCCGATGCGTCCCCGGCCGGCATCGGGGCTCAGCCCGCCCGCCACATAGATCACCTCGTCCAGCACGGCGGGATAGATTTCCTGAACGCGCATGGGCAGGTCCGGGCCGGCATTCCATTGCGGCTCGGGCGCGGTTTGCGCCCCTGCGCGTCCGCCAAGGTTCAGCGCCAGTCCGGCGGCGCCGATCCCTGCAAGCGTTTCCCGCCGCGACAGCATTAGCGGGACGCCTCGATGACGCCGCACACATGGCGGGCGCCGGCGCCGCCAATGGGCTGGCTGGAATGGTCGTCCTGATTGTCGTGAATGACGAGCGCCGAGCCGTTGTCGTCAAGGAGCGCGGGCGCGTCGTACTCGCCATGCAGGCTCACCCGGTCGGTGAAGACCTGGGCGCGCAGGCGCCGTTCTCATGCACATAGATGTTGGGCAGGTCCGCATTGTCCGGGCCCTCAGCGTTCAGAAGACCATGCTCATGGCCCGACGGATTGATATGGCCGCCGGAGCTGGTGAAATCCTCGTTCGAGCAATCGCCGATCATGTGCAGGTGCACGCCGTGCCAGCCATGGGCGGACTCAACCGGGGTGTCGAGTTCGATGGTGATCAGCACGCCGGTTGGTCCCTGCTGGAAACGCGCATGCCCGATCTCGTTGCGCGCGCGATCGATCAGCGTGGCGTGCGCTTCGTCGGGGGCGTGTGCGCTCTCCTGATGGTGATCGGCGGCGAGGGCCGGGACGCTGAAGGCGGATGCGCCCAGGGCTGCGGTGCAGGCCAGGGTGCGAAATGGGCGTTTCATGAGGCGTCTCCTTTTTGGCTACACGCATAACCTAATGGACATCTTGCGGGATGCGAGCCCGGACATTGAAATCCGTCGCGTTTTTGCGGCCAATCCGGTCCTGAACCTGAAACCGCCATGAAACCGTGGACACAGCCGTCACCCGCGTTTGCCGCCCGTTCCCAGCCTTGCTAGACATGTCCTCTAACCGTGCGCAGGTGATTCACGGCGGTGTCCGCCGGCCTGCGCCCGACCGACGTCTCTTTTCGCGCGCCGCATCCTTGAGGGTGAGGGGCGCGCGCCAGCCAGGACGAAACGACTTTGAGCGATTTGCCCCCTGAAACGCCCATGGATGAAGACCTTCCCGCCGCGCCGAGCGGCCCGATGGTGGCCATCGAAGACGAGATGAAGCGCAGCTATCTCGATTACGCGATGAGCGTGATCGTGAGCCGCGCCATTCCCGATGCGCGCGACGGCCTTAAGCCGGTGCACCGCCGCATCCTGTGGGCCATGCATGAGGGCGGCTACAGCAAGGACAAGGCGTACAAGAAGTCCGCCAACGTGGTCGGCGACGTGATGGGCCGCTATCACCCGCACGGCGACAGTGCGATCTATGACGCCCTGGCGCGGATGGCGCAGCCCTTCTCCATGGGCCTGCCCCTGATGGACGGCCAGGGCAATTTCGGCTCCATGGACGGCGATCCGCCCGCGGCCATGCGTTACACCGAAATCCGCATGGACCACCCGGCTGAAGCGCTGCTGGCCGATATCGACAAGGATACGGTCGAGTTCCGGGACAACTATGACGGCTCCAAGCAGGAGCCGGTCGTGCTGCCCGCGCGCTATCCGAACCTGCTGGTCAACGGCGCCGGGGGCATCGCGGTGGGCATGGCCACCAACATCCCGCCCCATAACCTCAACGAGGTGGTGGACGCGACCGTGGCGCTGCTCGATCAGCCCGACATCACCGACACGGAACTTCTGGAATTCGTGCCGGCGCCGGACTTCCCCACGGGCGGCGAGATCATCGGCCGGTCGGGCGCCCGCAAGGCGCTCCTGGAAGGCCGCGGCTCGGTCATCCTGCGCGCCAAGACTCGATCGAGGATATCCGTCAGGGACGCGAAGCGATCATCGTTCACGAGATTCCCTATCAGGTGAACAAGGCCACCATGGTGGAGAAGATCGCCGAGCTGGTGCGCGACAAGCGTATCGAGGGCATCTCCGATCTGCGCGATGAATCCGACCGCTCGGGCGTGCGCGTGGTGATCGAGCTGAAAAAGGACGCCAACGCCGAGGTGATCCTGAACCAGCTCTATCGCTGGAGCCCGCTGCAGACCTCGTTCGGCGTCAACATGCTGGCGCTGATCGGCGGTCGCCCGCAACAGGCGGGCCTGCGGGTCTTTCTTGAGACCTTCATCCATCACCGCAAGGAGGTGGTGGTCCGCCGCACCAAGTTCGATCTGCGCAAGGCGCGCGACCGCGCCCACGTCTTGATCGGTCTGGCGGTGGCCGTGGCCAATATCGACGAGATCATCGCCCTGATCCGCCGCGCGCCCGATCCGCAGACCGCGCGTCAGCAATTGCGCGACAAGGCCTGGCCGGCCAAGGATGTGGCGCCGCTGGTGGAGCTGGTCGCCGACCCGCGTTCGCAGATCA
>LZQR01000132.1_pt1 | contig 20252 bp, 29 predicted proteins | sample 768601 | NCBI WGS metagenome assembly LZQR01 (sample SAMN05207299, study PRJNA324521) | oil field metagenome | isolation source: sample BH-FW-24 from oil reservoir | place: India: Bombay High | collected 2015-12-04
CTATAGTCAGTGTGAGACTTGGCAAGTTTTAAGAAACTCTAGGATTGTACCGTGCTTAATAAGGTATAATTCTTAATGATAATCCAATTTTAGATAGGTGATTAATGTGGATGTTGTAGCAGTGATAGTTGCTCGCGGTGGAAGCAAAAGAATTCCAAACAAGAATATTCTTCCAATCAATGGTTGTAGCCTCCTAGAACGTAAAATTGATACTCTAAAGCAATGTCCCTCTATTAGCCGTGTTGTTGTTGGTTCTGAAGACGCAACGATTTTAGAGCTGGCAAAAGCAAGAGGTGCAGAGGTAGTTAAGAGGCCAGACTACTATTGTGATGAAGCACGAGCTAGTGCCAACGATATGATAGGAAACATGTGTAGTTTGATTTCCGCAGATGTTGTTGTATGGGCGCACTGCACAAACCCTTTGGTATCTGTCGATACTTATGAGAGCGCTGTTAACGCTTTTTTGAGGCTGAGCAAGAAGGTTACGACTCTTTGTTGTCGGTATATGAATTGAAAGAGCACTTGTGGGACTCTAACTTTCAAGTTTTGAACTATAACCCATATGCGGAAAGGCATACGTTGGCATCAGAACTGAAACCACTTTATGCACAAGACGGTGCTATTTTTATTCAAAGGCACAAAAATATGTTGAAAAACAGTTACTTTTTCGGTGCTAAGCCTAAACATTTTATAATGCCAGTAGAAGAAGTTTTTGATATCAATTTTCCTGTAGAGTTCAAAATCGCTGAGATACTACTGTCTCAGTGTGAAGGTGATAGACAAAAATCTATCTAATATCAAAAGGATAAGGCTAATGGATAATAAGGCTATTTGTTCTTTTGTTTCATCTAATATTACGTTGCTTGCATATTGGTATCCTTAACTACTTATAGTTTTATATTTATTTAAATAATGTACTAAGTTATTGCGACATAGATTAAAAGTGCAGTCAAAGAATATCAGCAATACTGTAAAATCTTAGTTTTAAGGTCAGGAAATGAAAAAAAAACTACTAATGGTGTGTTACGGTGGTGGACACGTAACGATCATTGAGCCCCTTTACCAGCAGCTCAAAGATAAATACGAGATAACGATCCTAGCTTTGACTTTGGCCGCTCCTTACTTAGCTGCTCGGGGCGTACCGTATGTGACATTCCGATCTTTCAAAGAGCTCTTCGAGCCGGAAGTCGTTACTACTGGTGAAAGCTCCTTGCAAACCTCGAGCATAATGATGAAGTACAATATGAAGATAGCCTATATTACATGGGGTGCTCATACTATGATCTTGTTGCTAGCGCAGGTCTGGAGGAGGCAAAGTCTTTGTATGAAAGCAAAGGAAGAGCTGCTTTCTATCCAGAATCCACATTAATAAAAATCATTCAATCTCTTTCACCTGATATGCTTATAACAACGAATGCAATCAGAGCGGAACGAGCTTCTTTGTCTGCGGCGAAGAAGTGTGGCGTACCGACGCTTTGTATCAACGATGGGTTATGGATTGAGGGTGGGCTTTCAGGAGTTTTGGATATTGCTAATGACGAGTTAGCCGATATTATTTGCGTCCTTTCTAATGAAGTTAAATCTAACTTGGAAGCATCAAGAAAAGTCGCTCAGCTCGAATTGTTGCCACCGGTACGCCAGTTTTTGACAGTATCAAATTGACAGAAAGAAGAAAAAAACGAATCAGTTAACGCTTTTGTTCGCTGACTGCCATCTGCCTAAGCACTTTCATTTATATCCTGATATTGTAGGCAAACCGGAGTTTGCATTTAGAGTCCGAGAAAGCTCAATGCTCTTGCTCAAGAACATGATTGGAAAGTTATTGTAAGGCCTCACCCAAATCAAGCTATTGATTATTCAGAATACAATAACTTGCATATCTCAGGTAAGAATGACTCACTTCATGAGCAGCTAGCTCAGTCAGATATTGTTCTGACTAATATGAGTACCGTTGGCTTGGAAGGCAAAGCCATGGGATTGGGATTAGTTACGTTAGAAGGAACCGTTTTCAATCGCTACAATTCATTCTATAAGGCAGGCTTATCCACACCCGTATTTCATGAAATGAGTTGTATAATGCCATCATTGAAGAGCTTGAAAGAGCCACTCACGGCATAAGCCTGTATGAAGGCTTAGCTACAGAAATATTCACGTGAAATTTCTAGATATCTAGGTTTGTAGCTATACTCATGAAGAAAATCTTCCTTAGTGCATTAATTGTTTCGCTTGGACTGTTTATCGGTCGCTTTAGTGGTTTTCTTCGTGAAATAATAATCGCAAATAACTTTGGGGCAACAGAAAATAGTGATTTTATTGTTTTGTTGCTTACAACCCCAGACTTTTTAGTTAACTTACTCATGGGAGGTGCCATGAGTATGGCACTAGTCCCAGAGTTTAAAAATTAAATGAAGAAGAGAGTCAGTTACTTTACAAGCAAGTAACGTCTGTAATGTTTCTTTTGGCTTAACAGTTTGCTTACTTTCTTATCCATTTAGGAGCGACTTAATATCATTTCTTGCATTGGGGATGAATGAAGAATTTATAGAAATCAATCAAGATTACTTCTTCTTTAGCTTACTTGCATTACCTTTTTCATTGGCAACTGGTGCTTCGTTAGCTTATTTAAATGCCAAAGAAAGATTCACAATTACTTCTTTGAGTACGTTAATAGTTAATCTTACTATTATTGCATTTGTTTGCTTATCAGCCTTTTTAGATAGTGGGTTTATCTTAATATCGATTGGCTTGGTGTTCGCGTCTTCATTGAGGTGGTTGTCACAAGTACTTGCTGTAGGATCTCTCCCATTTTTAATCAAACATGAAAGAAACTTAATAAGCAGGGATTTAGTATCTAGATATTTTTATGCTTTGGCTGCAGGTGGTGTTATCTTCCTTTTACCAATAATTGTCCGTACCGTCGCTCCATTGATGGGGGAGGGCGTTGTCTTTGGTGAATTACACAATTAAGTTGGTAGAGCTGCCTTTAATTATCCTATCGACAGTATTTAGTATAATATTTCTTCCTAAATTATCGGGAATATACTCGGATGGTAATGAAGATAAGTTCTTAAAACTGGCATCCAATATATTATGTTTTAGCCTTTTTATGTCCATACTTGTGACGACAGCAATGGTTCTTTATGCGGATAGTATAGTTGAAACCATTTATGGTTGGGGGGCGTTAAGTCACCATCAGTTGATGAATATTTCTGAATATTTGAAAACGTATGCCATAAGTTTGCCGTTTCAGTGCGTGAACGGCATTATACTGGCTGTTTTTTCATCAAGAAGGGATACTAAGCGACCTTTCATAGTTACTACTCTATTGGGTATTGTTATCTTTTCTTTTTTAATATTGGTAAAACCACCAATTGAAGATTTGTTTTATTCTCTAATCACTTTTTACGCCTCTACAGCAATATGTTTTTTGATTGCACTTCGAGCCGGGCATAAGATTTTTCCATTCTACGTAGATATGAGAATAATTGTGCTTGGTATTTCCTTGCTATTGATGACGTTTTTTATTTTGTACACTGCAAAGAGCTTTGTTATTACATTAGAACCTATTGTTGGAACTTTTACTATAGGAGTTTGCGTAACATCAGTTTTATTAGTGTTTGTTTTAATGTTTAGGTTTATGACTAGTAGGAGTTAGTATGAATTTAATGTATATAACTAATAATCCGGAGATTGCTTCTTATGCTAACAGTTGTGGTATTAGTCGTATTTTTGTTGATCTGGAAATCCTTGGTAAATATGAGCGTCAAGGGCATTTAGATACTGTAATAAGTAATCATTCTGAAGAAGATATCAATAAGGTTAAAACGGCATCAGGTTCATCTGAAGTATTAGTTCGCATCAACCCTTCAATAACAACACTAGCAAAGAAGTCGATCGAGCTATTGCCGAGGGCGCTGATATCATTATGTTACCTATGTTTCACTCAAAAGAAGAGGTGAACAGTGTTGGTAAGATGATAAATGGCAGAGTCAAATTCATTCCTCTTATTGAGACAAAATCTGCAGCCGAGTCTCTAGAAACTTATGTTGATAGCCCGTATGTATCAGAGTTCTATATAGGGTTGAATGACTTGCATAGAGAGTTAGGCTTTCGTTTTATGTTCGAGATCATTTCAACGGGATATTTGGATCAATTAGTTGCGGCAATAAAAACTTCTGGAAAGCCATTTGGCTTTGGGGGGGTGGCTAGAGTCGGCGAAGGGACATTACCTGCGAGTTTGATTTTGGGGGAACATGTTCGTCTTGGTTCAAGTGCAGTTATATTGTCGAGAGCATTCCATCAGCGTTCTAAAAACCTTGAGGAACTAAATAGTAAACTCGATCTAGAGCTAGAAGTATCGCGCTTGTATTCCGAGATAGAGAGATTGAAAATAGGACTTATGAGCAGGTTCAACATGATAAAAACGAACTAAAAAGAATTGTGGACGGCATTGTAGAAGGTGAGATGTGAAAACTATTTTTGATTGTTTAGTTTCGGCGTTGGCATTGATTTTACTCGCGCCACTATTGTTTGTTGTTGCGATCATCATTTTCGTCGATGATCCAGGTTCACCATTTTTTTAAACAAAAAAGAGTGGGGTTAGGAGGGAGAGAGTTTGGGATGTATAAATTTCGTAGTATGAAACGCAATGCATCCGAAGTAGGTCCTTATTTCACTCAACAAAATGATCCAAGAATCACTAGAGTTGGACGAGTAATCAGAAGAACAAGCATTGATGAATTACCGCAACTTATAAACGTGCTATTGGGTGATATGAGCATCGTTGGCCCTCGTCCCGACGTTCCCGTCCAAGAAAAAACTATACGCCAGATGAGTGGCAATTACGTAACAGCGTCAAACCGGGAATCACGGGTTTGGCTCAAGCTACGGTGCGTTCAAATACGACACCAGAAGAGAGAACCCGATTAGATCTAGAATATGTAGAGACTCATAACATTTATCTCGATCTTAAAATTATAGCGATGACAGTGAAGCAAGTTATTAGCAAAGGTGGAAATTAATATGTGCGGTATTTTCGGTTACTTCGACTTTTCTAATCGTTCTTTAAGCGAAGAAATGGTGCGTGCCATGGGGGAGGCGATTGTATATCGAGGACCTGATGGCATGGGGTATTACCACCGAGAAGGTAGAGCACTCGGAAACCAGAGATTAGCAATCTTAGATTTAGAGCACGGACAACAGCCTTTTTATTCTGATGAGCACGATATTGTTGTGGTTCAAAATGGTGAAATATTTAACCATGTTGAACTTGCTCAAGAACTTGCTGGGACTCCTTTCGAGTGTAAAACAACATGTGATACAGAAGTATTGTTAAGACTTTACCAAAAGTACGGTATTGACTTCATCTCAATGCTAAACGGTATGTTTGCAATCAGTATTTACGATAAGCGCATAGACACTATGTTTCTCATTCGAGATCGCGTTGGAGAAAAGCCACTATATTATGCAAATCACAACGGAATGCTGGCCTTTGGTTCGGAAATAAAATCAATCTTGAAGGTAGGTATTCCAAGAGAACTAAACAAGAAAGCATTAGATAGTTATATCTCTTACAATTATGTGGTACCACCCATGACAATGTTTTCTGGTGTAGAACATGTAATGCCAGGAAGCTACCTCTCAATTTCTAATTCAGGCATTGAAGAAGTTTCTTGGTGGGATGTCGCAGATGTCAATCCAGAAGAAGCAAGTGAAGCGACCTGGATTGAGAAATTGGACACGACTTTAGATGATGCCGTTCGACTCCGCTTAAGCTGATGTCCCGTTTGGTGCGTTCTTATCTGGAGGAGTAGATTCAAGCTCCGTTGTTGGGTATATGGCGAAGCATTTAGATCAACCAGTCAAAACATTTTCGATTGGCTTTCATGATACAAAGTACGATGAGTCCCCTACGCAGAGGCTGCGGCCAACAGGTTCAATACTGAGCATGTTTGCGAAAAAGTAGAAGCAAACCTTCTGAACTTGTGGGGGAAGTCAACATATCATTGCGATCAACCGCATGGTGATGTTTCATTTATGCCGACGTATAAAGTCGCAGAACTTGCTTCAAAAGAAGTGAAAATGGTTCTAACAGGCGATGGGGCTGATGAACTGTTTGCCGGATATGATAAATACAAAAACTTTTTTGATTCAGACACTGACTCGCTAAGTGACGAAGAATTTCAGGTTAAGTTTTTGGAAAGTATTTCGCTATTCCAACAAACATCGAAGAGTAAGCTATACAGCGATTCTATGATGGAAGCTTTGGCTGGGGTAGACAGTCACTACTTTGCGAAACAAGTATTTAAGAAAGTAAAGCATCAGGACAGAGTAAACCAAGCCTTATATATAGACACCAAGCTATTGCTGCCTGGAAATAACTTGGTTAAACCGGACCGAATGGGAATGGCGGTCTCTATTGAAAACCGTGCTCCATTTCTAGACTTTAGAATGATTGAGCTAGCTTTTTCAATTCCAGGTGAATTAAAACTACACGATGGTGAGACGAAGTACATTTTCAAAAAGACTGTATCTAACCTGATAGGCGAGGAGTTAGCTTACCGTAAAAAGCAAATGTTCACAGTTCCAATTGGCGAATGGCTCAAAACGGACTTAAAGGAAATGGTCTCCGATCTCTTATTTAGCGAAAAAGCTAAATCAAGAGGAGTTTTCAACCATGATTTTGTCCAAGAGCTTTATGAAAGTCATTGTAAAGGTACCTCGAATAATACTCGAGAGATTCGAGCTTTAATGGCAGTTGAACTTTGGTTTAGAGAGTTTATTGATTAGTGTATTCAGTCATGGGTTTATGCTCATGGCTGATTAACAATATGTATTCTCATGTACGAAATGCATGAGTAAGCTCAAGTTGGTCGTAATGAAAGAGTTTTTTTTGAGACGTAGAGTGAAGGATACACTAGTAGCCTTCTCCGATTTTAACTTTATATTACTGTCCTTTTGGATGGCAGTCTTCACAAGGTTTTATCAGCTAGAGTACTTGATAGATTACTCTAGCTATTTATACCTATCTATTTCATCCGCTACTCTCTTTGTCTTTATCTGTTGGGTTCGAGGTGTTTACAAACACGTGCTAAGACATGCAATGAATAGTATTGCAAAGCTAATTGTAAGCTCATTATGTATTGTCGTGCTTTTTTTAGGTTTTACCTCTTATTTTAATCAGGTAATGCTGCCGCGAACATTACCAATATTGTTCTTTTGTTTTTCTTTCATTTTAACCTTCTTTTCGAGGTTTGTTATTGTAAGTCTTATTGAAGGAGCTTCATCGAAAGGTAAAGAGAACATCATTGTTTATGGTGCAGGAAAAGCCGGACGCCAATTGGTTGTAATGTTGCAAAAAGGTGAGTTGTACAATGCTAAAGCCTTTATTGATGATAACCCAACTCTAGTTGGAAGAACGATTGTTGGCGTTAAGGTTTACTCCCCCAAGAATATTGCAGACTTAAAGCGCAAGTACGGTATTCAAAAAGCGATCTTATCCATTCCTTCAGCGCCAAAAAAACAGAAAGCGGAAGCTGCTTCTCTGCTGTCTACAATGGGGATTGATGTTTTGACAATTCCAAACTTGGATGATCTTGTCTTAGGCATTGTAAAGATAGACGAGTTAAAAGAGGTTGCGATAGAGGATTTGCTTGGTCGTATACCAGTCGCACCAACCCAGAAACTGCTAGAAGCGAATATTAAAGGTAAAGTTGTAATGGTGACTGGGGCGGGAGGCTCTATTGGTTCTGAGTTATGTCGTCAGATAATTAAGAATAAACCAAGAAAGCTGGTTCTTTATGAGCTTTCAGAGTTTGCGTTGTATCAGATAGATAAAGAGTTAAATAGTTACATTGCGAATGAAGGCTTAGATTCAGAGGTGATTCCTTTGCTTGGCTCCGTCCAACGCCAAAATCGTTTATCGGCTGTGATGAGCGCGTTTAAAGTAAACACGGTGTACCATGCTGCAGCATACAAACATGTTCCATTAGTTGAGCACAACGTTGTAGAGGGCGTTAGAAACAACGTTTTTGGTACGTACTACACCGCTATGGCTGCAATCGAGAGTGGTGTCGAGTCTTTTGTATTGATATCAACCGATAAAGCTGTGAGGCCGACAAATGTTATGGGAGCCACGAAACGTTTAGCCGAGCTAGGCTTACAGGCACTCGCTGAGCAGCAACTTCATGAATCTAAAGGTACAAGGTTCTGCATGGTTCGCTTCGGCAATGTTCTCGGTTCATCCGGCTCTGTCGTACCTTTGTTCAAGCAGCAAATTGAGCGTGGAGGCCCGATCACTCTGACTCACCCAGAGATCACTCGATACTTTATGACCATTCCAGAAGCTGCACAGTTGGTTATTCAAGCTGGAGCAATGGGTAAAGGAGGGGACGTATTCGTACTTGATATGGGAGAGTCTGTGAAGATCATCGACTTAGCTAAAAACCTCATTAATCTTTCGGGGCTGGAGATAAGAGATGATGAGAATCCTGATGGTGATATCGAAATACGCTGTACAGGCTTAAGACCCGGTGAAAAGCTTTATGAGGAGCTATTGATTGGAGATAACGTCAAGGAAACTGGCCATGAGCGTATTATGACTGCTCATGAGATCTACTTACCGCTTGTTCAGTACCAAGAGATACTCAGCAAGTTAGATGAAGCTTGTCATAACTTTGAGCATGATAAAATTCGGAGCATATTGCTTGAAGCTCCAACAGGTTTTAAGCCGACTGATGGAATATGCGACCTTGTTTGGAAAGCTAACCTATAGAACCTCGTAGGTTAATAATGAAAGCGGCCCATGGTTATCTCATGGACCGTTTTCAGGTAAAAAGTTTAGAACGTAGCGTTTTATAAACTCTTGCTTAGCGTTAACTCTACTGTTCTTTACTTTGTATCCAACATAAAGATATGAGTGTGATGAACATTATGAGTGGCTGAGCATGGTTTACAGGTATGTCCGTAAGAGCTGAAACCCAGAAAACAGTTAACACACCAAGCACAATACTTGCTGGCAGTGTATACAATTTTCGTACCTGTGATAGAGGGAAGAAAAACAATGCCATAAGTAGTGCCAGCCCTACTAAGCCTTGTTTTACAAGAATATCGATGTATTGATTATGGTAGTGCCCCATTGAGCTGTATCTTGCTCAATAATGCCTTTATTAGCTAACTCTTCTCGAAATGATTTCTCTTTACTGCCCAAACCGAGTATTGGTTTCTCAAATATCGAATAGACACTTGAGTGCCATAACTTTATTCTTGCTCCAATCGATGTGTCTGTTCCACCTTGTTTGATGGTTTCAATCGCATTTTCGGTACTTTTTACCCTCTCGGAAACAAGAGAAGAATGAATTGTGAAAGATAAAATAGCAACAGTAAGAACAGATAGCAATCTACCATATTTAAGGCATTTCTGTCTTTGAGTGAAAATAACGACAATAAATAAAGAGCAGAGTAAAGCTAAAAGCGGACCTCTTGAAAGGCCGATTACCAATGAATTAAAGCTAAATATAAAAGCTATGAGACTTATATTTCGAATTTCTTTTGTTTTAGTAGTTAAAAAGTAACATGTCGAGCCAGTTGCCACAGCTGCAGAAATTGTTGTGTATGGTATGGGATTTATATCCCACAATGCTCTAGGATTGTTCCAAATATACATGTTAAGAGTGGTGTACGTTAACATGAATAAACTGGAAATAAGCAAAAGCCAGTAAAGATTGTGAAATAGTTTGTCCGATAGTTTATCAGGTAAAGAAATAAGGAGGACAAACATGATTGCATAAGCACGTAAGGAGTCGTTGGAGATTGAACTGTTGTATTCCTTATAAAATATAGTCGAAAATAACATTATGCCAACAACTTGAGTCCACTTATTATTGGTTATGTTATGGATTATTGTTTTGCAACCATAGTTCCAAACTGAAGTAATTAGAGAAATTACTGACAGTACGATCATCGCTTTGTAAGAATCAGAGTTTACTAGTTGACCCGAAAATCCCCATATTATTGGTAGGAATATTAGCCATTCGTGTGGGGATATCTTGCTTATACTTACTTTATCAATAATTTCATTTGACAGATCTCCGAGAATTCAATGTGATGGCTTATTGTTATTAAGGCACACTTTTATTACTAAGCTTTATATGCATGGTCAATGCTTGGCTTAAGTATTTAATTTGATTTTTTAAACTTTATTGGCCATCTATAGAGTTAAGCTTCTGAATTGTGGAGTTTAAAGTCCCACACCTTCTAGACGTGAATGCTCTTAGCTTGCTACTTATTTCGTTTCGTTGATTTTTGTTACTCATATAGAGTGCGGTATGAAGTGCAATTTCCTGAGAATTTTTGGCAATATCTATAATTCCTTTTTTCTTCATAGTGACGACAATATCTTCAAAATTGAAAAAACTAGGTCCGATTATGGTTGGAACACCCAAAGCCGCAGGCTCCAATACATTGTGCCCACCAACCTTATCTCCAACCAAGCTGCCGCCCATAAAGCAGATGTCTGCAGCCCCTAACAATAGAAGCATTTCTCCCATTGTATCGCCGAGATAAACTTGAGTTGAATTAGCCACGTTCTCTTGTGTGGTTCTACGCACGGTTTCAAAGCCTTGTTGTTGGCAGAGGTCGTACATATCATCAAAACGTTCTGGGTGACGAGGTACAAGGATCAAAAGTGCATCTGGGCGTGACTCTAACACTCTTTTATGTGCTGCCAAGACTTGCTCGTCTTCGCCCTTATGAGTACTTGCTGCAATCCAAACAGGGCGATTTGGACCTAGTTCTTGCCTTAGTATTTTGCTCTTTTCTTTCACGTCATCCGAGATTTGAATATCAAACTTAATAGAGCCAGTGACTTTCAGTTTGTCTTTATCAACCCCCAGTCGTTCAAAACGGTTTGCGTCTGACTCTGTCTGACAAAGAACTTGAGTTAGGCATGGCAACATCAGGTTAAAAAAAGGCTGAACTTTGGCGTAGTTGCTACATGATTTTTCCGATAAGCGGGCATTGATCACGCTGATAGGGATACCGGCTTTATGGACCTCGTTTAACGTATTTGGCCATAGCTCCGTCTCGATGATCAGCATTTGCTTCGGTTGTGTTGTCTTCAGGAAGCGTTTTACCGCAAAGGCGAAGTCAATTGGCATATAGCGATGCTCAACTAAATCACCCAGCTTAGCAATCTGTTCCGCTCCGGTACTCGTCGTGGTCGTAACCAGAATAGGCTGCTCAGGGTTTTGCTCTTTAAGCGCCTTAATAAAAGGCGTAGCAGCAATGCTTTCGCCGACAGAGACTGCATGTATCCAAATCGGCTTTTCGTCGCTTGTTAATTTCGGAGTAATACCAAAGTGCTCTTTCCAACGTTGACCAAATTTGGGTTTGTTTGGCTTACTTTTGTATAAGCCAAACAATAGGAAAGGCGATGCGATTGTGAGCAAGAGAGTATAGAGAATACGAATTAACATGAGCCAACAGCGATCGCTTCTAGTTTTGAATACTATCCAAAACTTGCTTTGGAGATAACTCAGTTAAGCACTTCAAATGCTTAAACTGACACTCGCGCTTAAAGCATGGACGGCAGTCAATGTCCGTATGAACAATCTCTACCTTCTCTGCAAGTGGTGGCGTGTATTTCGGTGAGGTGGAGCCATAGACCGCCACGACATTACAGCCAACGGCCGCTGCCACGTGCATCAGACCTGAGTCGTTCGCAACAACGGTCTGGCAAGCCGCCAGAAGATCAACCGCTTCAATCAGGCTTGTTTGCCCTGCTAGAACGTGAATCTGATGCTGATATTCTTGAGGTACTAATTGCTTGATGTTGTTGCTGGTTTCGAGATCTTTTTGAGAGCCAAACAGCCATACCTGATGCCCTGATTTCGCCATTTGAATTGCCACTTCTGCATAGTGCGCTTCGGGCCATTTTTTCGCGGGACCGAATTCCGCTCCTGGGCATAGACCAACAACAGGAGATTCTTGGTTGAGATTAAACTTAGAAATCGTAGCGCTTTGTTCTTGTTTATCAATAAACAGGCTAGGGCGAGGCAATGTTTCTAAGCCGCCCAGAGAAGAAGAGTCGATCATCTCCGCTTGTGAATAGGCTAATGCAACATAGCGCTCAACCATAAACTGGAAAGATTTCATATTTGGACGCAAGTCATTGAGTAGTCCGTAGCGCATTTCACCTTTCCAACCAGTGCGAAGTGGGATATTAGCAAACCAAGGAATCAGTGCTGACTTTGCAGACTTCGGTAGGATGTAGGCGCGGTCGTACTGTTTTTCTCGTAATGATTTACCAATTTCTCGACGACCCAATAAGTTGAACTCACCATGACCAATAGGCATTTCAATGGCTTGGTGGATCTCTGGCATGCGCTCAAGAATTGGTTTACACCAACCTGGTGCAATTACATCAATTTGGCTTTCTGGATGAAGTTGCTTTAAAACGATGTACAGTGACTGTGACATCACCATATCACCAACCCAAGACGGTCCGATGATGAGTATTTTCATGCTTTGTTCTTCCAGTACATAAACTTAAGAATGGATTCGTAGGTTCTGAAGAGTTCTGCGTAGATCTTATTAGGTACGGTCATCTTCGACTTGTCTTTTCTTTTAGCGCCAATCATTGAAGCGATTTGAGCTCTAGTGAAAAGATCTGGGGCAACACTGTAAGTCTGAACATTATGACGCCATGGTTTTTCCATGTAGTCTCTACCGGTTCGATAACTCTTGAGCATGCTTAACAAACTTAGAGGCTGCTTTCGGTGTGACAATATAAGCGGTGGTACCACAAGTCCCAGCAGAGTAGCCTCCTAGCATATGACTATCATCAATCGGTATGATTGGAGTGAATGCACGCTTCTGAGTGGCAGACAGCTTGATGTAGTCATAAGTAGAAGTCAGCGGAAGGGTATGCGTGAGTACTTGCTTTAATCCTTCTACAGGGTCGACGTTATCTTCTAAGATAATGATCGGTTCATCGAGCTCAGTACAGCGAACCCACAACTCGTAATGGCTTGAAAAGCAAGCAACTTCACTGGTTTTAATTGATACCCTTTGCGGCGCTGAGTTATGGCTGGACGGCTTTTTTCTGAATGAAGAAAACCGTCAATAGAACCATCTACGGCATCAAAAAATTCAAACTCAATGCCCTGTTGTTTTAACTTTTCTTCAATACGTTCTCGGCGATCCAGTGATCGAGCCAAGCTTACGACAAATACTTTCACTGCACTTTCCAGTCGCTGTTATATCTTGGTTTAAACAAATTGTAATAGTTATTGCCATCTTCTTGAGAATGCAGCAGTTGCAGTATCCACATGTATTGTTCAGGCTTAGTTCCTACAAAATACTCAATGGCTTGATTGCAGGTGCGTGCATCTTGCTCTTCGCCCTTGTCTAATTCAAACGCCGGTAAGATTTCGATATCAAACGTACCATCTTCTGTATTCATAGAAGCAAACATAGGTAATACTTTAGCGCGTGATAGTTTGGCAATTTTACCTAAGCCTGGAAGCGTTGCTTTTCTGGTTGCAAAGAAATCGACAAAAACGCTGTGTTCAGGACCATGATCCTGATCGGGTAAGTAATAGCCAATGTAACCGTCACGAACTGATTTCAAAAACGGCTTAACACCACCAGAGCGTTCATAAACGCGACCGCCATATTGCACGCGTTGTTCGTGCATTAGCCAATCTGCCACTTCATTTTTCTGCTTTTTTGCCATCGCAGAGACGGGCATTCCCATCGAAGCAAGTAATACCGCGGGAATATCAATTGCCCATGAGTGTGGAACCATCAAAATGACTTTCTCATCATTGTCGATGTGTTTTTGTAGGATGTCTAAACCTCGGATTCGGCAATGCTGCTGTAACCATTCAGACGAACGTAAGCTAAGTAAGCTGAAACGGAAAAAGAATAACGCAGCGGTATAAAGCGTTTTTTCTATCAGTGCTTCGCGCTCTTCAAATGATTTCTCTGGGAAGCACAGCTCAAAGTTGACACGAGCTCGGTGAGCCGGACCTTTGTGCGATTTAGCCAGTTTCTTCGCAATGGCCTTTGCTAGCCATTTCTGAACCCCTAAAGGTAATAAAGCAAGCGGCAAAGAAAGGACAACGCCTATCCATGTCCCCCAATACTTCGGCGCTAAAAAGTGGCGCTCAAATTCAGGGTTATAAGCTTTAGGATCGAAATCATCACGTTGATTAGTCATGAAGTGTTAAGTACCTATATTTTTGAAGAAAGGCGATTGGGGGTCTGTAGAAATGATACTAGTAATCGTATCAGAGTAAAGGTGGTAGAGAGTTAACTACCACCTTTGAAGGGAATTAACGGTTTTGAATCGCTAGGTATTCAGCAACACCTTCAGCTACCGTTTTGAATTCTACATCACAACCAGCTGCACGAAGCTTAGTTAGGTCCGCTTGCGTGAATTCTTGGTAAGCGCCTTTTAGGTGCTCTGGGAAAGGAATATTCTCAATTTCACCTTTACCGTGGTGTTTGATAGCTGCCTGCGCGACTTCGTTGAAAGACTCCGCGCGGCCAGTACCACAGTTGAAGATGCCAGAAACACCATTTTCAAGGAACCAAAGGTTTACTTTGCATACATCGCCAACGTAAACGAAATCACGTTTAAAGTGACCACTACCTTCAAATAATTTAGGGTTTTCACCAGCATTAATCTGGTTATTTAAGTGGAAGGCTACCGATGCCATGCTGCCTTTGTGATCTTCACGTGGGCCATATACATTGAAGTAACGGAAGCCCGTAATTTGAGAAAGCTGCTCGCCATGCTCCTCTGCATCTTTCCACAGACGACGAACGTAGTTATCAAACTGCTGTTTTGAGTAGCCGTATACGTTAAGTGCCCTTCGTATTCACGCTCTTCAACGAACGTTTCTGTCTCACCGTATGTCGCAGCTGATGACGCGTATAGGAATGGAATTTCACGATCTAGACAGTAATGAAGCAACTCTTTTGAGTACTCATAGTTGTTTAGCATCATGTACTTGCCGTCCCACTCAGTTGTCGCAGAACAAGCGCCTTCATGGAAGATGGCTTCGATAGGGCCGAAGTCGTCACCTGCCATGATTTGGGTAAGGAAGTCATCACGATCCATGTAATCAGTGATATCAAGATCAACTAAGTTTTTAAACTTCTTGCCATTTTTTAGGTTGTCGACAACCAGAATATCGTTAATACCTGCTTCATTCAGTGCTTTAACAATGTTGCTGCCGATCATGCCAGCACCACCAGTTACGATGATCATAAGACTTCCACCATAGATTAAAATTTTCTCAGGAAGTTTAGCAGAGTTAAGCCTTTAGGTGCTAGTACTAGGGGAAGTCGTTGTCATTAGGCAAACAAAAAGGAAGCCGAAGCTTCCTTTGTACTAGTTGAATAGTTTAGTCAGAGCTAGATTATTTTTCGTCTGACGTATTTGGACGTTGATACCATGGGTTACGCTCATCCGTCAGTTCAATTAAGCTGTATTTACGACCTAGTTTCTGACCGCCATCGCGAGTCAATGGCTGCCAGCTAAAGTTCGCACGGTTGTTGCTTGGTTTCACCGTCATGATGTCGAATGGAATCGAGATGTAGAAGCCTTTCGTAAAGCTACCTTCGCCGAACTCATCTGCAGACAAGTCACTAATCGATGCAAACGCACCAGCGATCACGCCACTCTTGAATTGCTTAGACACGTTCACTTGCGTACCGACATCACCCGCTAGGAACTGACCTACATCGACTTGAATCATCAAATCTTGTAGGAAATCCCATTGAGGGTAGTAGTAACCAGATACAAAACCAGTAAAGCCTTTATCTACCACTTGGAATGGGCGGCCGTATTCAGGGATATGCTGCCACTTCTCATCGTAAACACCAAAGTAGCTTTCAGGGTCACGTTGAGAAACTAAGTTAACATCAGCACCAACCGCCCAGTTTGCACCTTTTGGACGGTACAAGAACTCCGTACCCACACCCGCAAACATACTTTCTAGATAACCAGCGTAAAACTGCTGGTCCATGGTATCGGAGTACTCTTGGAACCAAGTCAATTGAAGGTTCGACATGGTTACCGCGTGTTCATTTTGATAAGCACGGAACATGGTACGAACACGAGGAATCGAAGTGCCATCCGGTGGGGTGACGTAGTTAAACTTGTCGTAGTTATTGTACCAATCCCAGTACAACGAACCGCCGATTTCTAGGTTGTCCGTTAGCCAGTAAGAAGCGTTGCCGCTCAAACCAACACTAAACAAGTAGAAGTCTTCTGGGTTACCCAAGGTCTGAGCCAGTTTTGGTGCAAAGCCCCAATCAAAACGCTCAAATCCATCGTAAGCAGGTTTGCCCTGAGGCTTATTGCTTGATGTAGACGTCGCATCTTCAATATTCGGGTTGATGTAGTTCACTTCAGCAAAGTCACGGTACTTATCTTTTGAGATAACCGTTTGATCGCCGAGTACACCACGGCTGCGCTCATTGATAGTATAAGTATCAATGTTGTCTGGCATTTCGTTGTAAAGAACCGCCGCTGCTTTTCATGAGCTTCATTGCGGTCGCGATACTTCTTCTGCTCACCAACAACGGAGACCGTGTTGTCTTCAACATAAAGCTGGGTATTTTGGTAACCAGCGACTTTATCTAGCTCCTCGGTAACACGTTCCCAATCTACATCAGACAGTTGTTCTGGTTGCTTGTCTTCAACTTCTGGCGTTGGTGTATCACGCCAGAAAGACGGCATATCATTGAAGTTTGTGTAAAGACTTACGCCTGCAACTAACGTATCACCGCGCTCATAGCTCAAGCGCAAATCTGCCATATGTCCTAAACGATATAGAACACCAAAGTTCCAAGGCGTATGAGGTGTCATGTCTACGCCACCACGTACCACAGGGAAATCTTCGCTGTAATCGTTGCTGTCATATTCAAGCTTAAATCGCAGTGGTGCGTGCAAAGTTTGATACTCGACACCACCAAAGAGTGCAGCAGGACCTTTGAACCAACGTTCAAAATCCACACTACCGCCATTACCTTTAAAATCTGAAGGGCGTTCGCAGAAACTATCAGACAGCTTACAAGCAGGGTTGCTGATGTTGTCGCGCGTGCTAAGTAGCCCAGCCCATACCTAACGTAAAATCAAAGGTACCGAGGTTTGGGTTAGAGTAACGTTTGTCGCAGCAACAAACTCACCATCAAAAAGACCAGTGCCTGCAAAGTCACGTACACCCACAGAAAGTTCTGGTAAGTACTCTGACTCTTGCAAAAGTCGAACTTTAAAGTCGATACCTTTGTCGGTGTATTTGGTATTACCGGAGAAGCTTGGATCATCACTATAAAAAAGATCATTCACCATGGTGTAGCGAATGGTTGTTTCTAGCCATGGCATCACTTGTAACGTGACATTATAGAAAGGTACTCATCGCTGCCAGTAACAGCAAAGTTAAACTCGCCTTCAGGTGCCATACGACCTGTTGGCATCTGCATTAAGCCGACACCACCAAGTCCATTTGTGATGGTTGCAATGGTGGTGCTTCGAAAGGCATGTCTTGAGCCCACACCAACGCTGGACCCATTAAAGAAAGGGATAAACTGGTTCTGATCAGGTTCATGTTTAATTCTTAGATGAGGTTGGTTTACGTTGTGCAAGCAGAGCGACAATGTCTTTATCCATTTGTGATGTTTCGAACTCATCAAATGGGATGTACACCATGGTAAGTGGTGGTAAGTAATATTGAGTGGTTAGCCAACTGCCATGGTGAGGATGAACGACCTTGCCATCCGGGTAAATTAGGATTGGCGGATAGGCGAGCTCACCAATATCACTTGAACTTAGATTATCGACCTGTTCATGCAGAGCGATACCCGCTTGGTTTTCTACTGCGTAGACTTTTTCTAAGTTACCCACATACAACACTTTCTCTTTGCGTTTTGGTGCACTTAACGCAAGTTGACCTTGTAAAAGAGGGTTATCAAATTTATCCAGACGGATGCGATCAACATCAATGGCCGACAGCACGCGAGGTGCAAACTGGCTTTGTTGGATAAACTTGTAAAATGGGTGCGCAACTAAATTATGTTGAATCATTTGGTTCAACACCGAATTTTTTAAGGCAGTACTTCTTTGCACTGCAGTTTCGGAATTATCAAATAGAGTCACAGCTAAAGGGTATTGTAGGGCGATTTGTTGTTCTTGTGCATGCTTAAGTACGCTCTCTAAACGCGCCGCTTGTTGGAACTGCAATGCTTTGCCCGTTCCGACAAGTTCAACATTAAGCGGTGAAGAGGGGTGGTTTTGAGCTTGAACAGTAGTAGGTGTCGCCAGAATCGTTGCCGTTAAACTTAGGCTTAATAAAGATAGTGGTCGCTTACTCATGATTTGCTGTACCCTTTCAAAATTGTCAATTCAACTGGCACCATGTTTGGTCCCAAGTGCTGACGTGTTTTCACCACTTGTCCATTACTGTCTACCCAATAGGTGTTTTCTACGCTTTCTTCTAAGCTTGGAAAAGTGACGAGCTCAGTATAAACGTCGGTTGCTGTCGATGAAATAGGAGTGGTTATCGTCTCTTTGCCTTGACGTGATCGCTCTACCTGAGCTTGAAAGCCGTAACGGTATTGCTCAGACCAATCGTAAGATAGCGCATATTGAACAGATGATTTTGAGTAAGCAGGCACGTCACCGTAGACACCGGCATATTGAACAGATGATTTTGAGTAAGCAGGCACGTCACCGTAGACACCGGCTAGGTTAGTGGTTTGCAATCCAATGGTTTTAACAATATGGCCATTCTCTGTTACCACCATCGCTTTATCGGCACTGACCCATTTGAGTTGGGTTTGTCCCGTTAGTGGGTTTGGCTCTGCAAAGGCGAGAACAACAAAGACTTGCTTTTGGCTGCCGATTTTTAGATAAGCGCTGGCATAAGGAACGGCTTCAATTTCTTCTGGTGTCAGTTCAACATCGATGTAGTTGCCATAAGCTTCTTGAACGGTCGCCGAGACATCATTGAATTTCTGAGTACACCCAAAAGTGAGGCTTAATACAGGTAAAACAACAAGTAAGCGCATCCATTTTTGCGATAGAAAGGTATTCATTATTCCCTCGTACAAATAAAATCGCCCTGAAACAGTTCAGGGCGATTTATCTAGTTCAGCTTAAACGAATTAGTTCGTAGAAGTAGAAGTAGAAGTAGAAGTAGACGTTGAAGTTGAATCGCTGTCTGACGCTGCAACTGCTACTACAGTTACTGCTGCTGCTGCACCTACTGCTACTGCAGTTGTGCCAGTTGCAGATGCTGCTGCTGTACCAGTAGTACCAGCTTCAGTCGCTGCAAATGCAGTTGATGCGCTTAGAGCCATAAGAATAGCTAGAGCTGTGTTCTTCATTATTAATCCTTGTATTTCAGATTTAAAACATCGATGTTTGGTCTGTTTAGAACATACCATCTGTCATTTTAGTTAAAAACAATCAGCATGTAAATAGTTTCCTATGGAATTTTACCAAGGTCTAAAGAATGCGTCTCATTGAAAAGACAATTTATTTGCAGGCGGTTTTAGTTATTTTAACTAGGGCTTACTGGTGTAATGAAGGATAACTCGGTCATAGCTAGCACTAACCGATCAATATCGAAGTAAGGAGCGAATTGACGTTCGAGATAAGTACAACGTTATGCTTTGTTACACTTAGGGGAATGATGTTTAGATTGCTATTGCTCTCAAAACAAGAATGCCCCTTCTCAAACCTTAGAGTGAGCCCCCTTGCCGTTTTGCGCTAATCCATGCATAATTTGCCAGCTTTTATGCTGTGCTTATCAAGTATGATTTTTGATTTTCTTGTCACAAAAGCGACGCTTGAAAAAAGCACTTATATCAATAAGCCGAGCAACTCGGTAATCAGCGAACAGTGGCTAACGCGTAATGCCGCAGGGCGGTAGCGTGAAAATGCACAAGCAAGCCAGTTAACAGACATTCACTGCGTGCGTCATTCATGTGCAGCGGTCAGTCAATACCCAAGGAACACTTACGTGATGAACAAACGACCATGGCTAGGGGCGTTGAGTGCAATCAGCTTAGGCTTGTGCTCATTTACGGCCTCAGCAGATTTTTATGCAGGTGCATTGGTGAGCTACTCTAATGCCGAAAAACGACCATGGCTAGGGGCGTTGAGTGCAATCAGCTTAGGCTTGTGCTCATTTACGGCCTCAGCAGATTTTTATGCAGGTGCATTGGTGAGCTACTCT
>LZQR01000133.1_pt1 | contig 20236 bp, 23 predicted proteins | sample 768601 | NCBI WGS metagenome assembly LZQR01 (sample SAMN05207299, study PRJNA324521) | oil field metagenome | isolation source: sample BH-FW-24 from oil reservoir | place: India: Bombay High | collected 2015-12-04
CAAGCAATCAGCGGATAGAAAGCTTAAAGCTCGACGCCCGCCTCTCCAACAGTCACGGCCGCATCGCGAACCGGGGCGGACCGAAATTCATGGGCGGATCATTGGAGATCACAACCGGCTCGGCCGGGATGCCGAACGCATGGTGCGCATCTCGCCATCCCCTTCAGGGTCCCGCCAGACCTGCACCGCCCATTGCCCCGCCGGCACATCGTCGAACACGAAAACGTCTTCAGCCGTCGCGGGCCGGCGCAGGCCATGCTCGCAGGCGCCGCTCAGGAAGGTGTCTTCCGAACAGATGGAGACATACATGTCGCCTTCAGGGTTCGGCGTGCTGACGGTGACGGACACGGAGCCCAAAGCGGCGATCAAGGACAACAACATGGGGCAAGCTCCTTTGCTTTGTTGCCCCGAGACTGCCCGTGTCCCGCCCCCTGATCAGGTTGCAGGCGTCACCTTTTCGAAGTGACAGATGTCACCTTCCGACGCAGATCCTCGATGAGGGCGCACGTCTCCTCATCCGCATTTCCGCTCAAGAGGTCTGGACGGAAGCGTCGCTGGAAGGCCAGAACGACAGACTTCAGGGCGTCGTCATAAGCCCCGTAAGCGCAACGCCATAACCGATCTCAAAGAGGGACTGACGCAAAGCCTCTACAGCCTCGCCGTCATCGCCAGGCGCAGACGGCGCAAAACCGGCCGGCGCCGCATCAGGCCACAGACCAACGCCATTCTCGGCCAGGCGCTTCCAGGGAAATTTCTCGCCCGGATCCTGCTTGCGGTCAGGCGCAAGATCAGAGTGTCCGATGACGTCACAGGCCGCGATGGGATGACGGGACAGGATGGCGCGGGACAGGGCCAGAACCGCCACGATTTGCGCTTCGGGATAGTCCGGCAGACCGAAATCATGGCCGCCATTGACGATCTCGATGCCGATGGAGGCCGAATTCACATCCTCGCAGCCACGCCAGACGCCCTTGCCCGCATGCCAGGCGCGCTTGTCCTCGGCGACCATCTGGATGATCCGACCTGTCTCCTCGACCACATAATGCGCGCTGACGCCCGCATCGGAATCGGCCAGACGCTCGATCGCGGCCTCCCCCGTTTCCATCCCGGTATAGTGCAGGACCAGCATGGAGAGCGGCAGGCGGCGCTCGTTGAAATTGGGCGAGGCGTGCTTGATCACCTGCATTCCGATCTCCTAACGCGGTCGCCCCATGGGCGTCGCCGGATCGACGGTCTTGGCGCGGCGCGCGGCGACCACGCCGACGCCCGCCAGAGCCAGTAGGCCGCCAACGATCAGCTGCCAGGTCACCGGATCGCCCAGCAACACCACGCCCAGAATGACCCCGATCAGCGGGCCCATCAGCGTCATGGGCGCAATGAGCGAGGCGTCATAGCGGCGCAGGAGGTAATAGAAAGAGCCATGGCCAAAGATGTTCACCAGCAGAACCGTAAAGGCCAGCGAGGCGACGAACAGCCATCCACCGTCCAGAGAGGACGCGATCTGGTCGCGTTCGAACAGCAAGGTCATGATCAGCAGCGGCGGCCAGGAGATCAAACCGATCCAGGCCTGGAGCGACATGGCGGACATGTCCGCCTTCTTCACAAGGATCGAGCCCGCCGCCGCCGCGAAAGCCGCGCCGACACCGGCCAGCAGCCCGGCCGTAAAGGAGAACTCGGCCGGTTTGAACACCACCAGCGCCGCGCCCACAAAGGCGATCGCCATGCCCGAGCCCCGCACCCAGCGCACTTTCTCCTTGAGGAAGAGAATGGAGAGCACTGTGGTGAAGGGCACGGCGAGCTGCACCACGATCGCGATCGCCGATGGGGAGGCGTATCGCAAACCCACGAACAGGAGCGCGAACTGGATCGCGCCCATGGTCAGCGCCGCCCCGATCACTGCGCCCATGCGCTTGGGCACGGGCCGCAGCCAGGGACCGAGCACGGCGTAGAGCAGAAAGAATCTCAGAAACGCGAAGAAGAAGGGCGGACTGCCCTCGAACCCTTCCACCAGCACAGGCGTGCCTGAGAGCGACCATTTCGCAACGACGAAATTGAAGCCCCAGACCAGGCAGATACCGAACAGAAGAGCGAAGTGGCGTAAAGACATGAACCGGCTCTAAGCGAGCCGGCCCCAGCCTGCAAGCACTGTATCGCTCACGATGCTTTTCAGAGTGTGACGCCTAGGCGCCGCGGGGCTGGTCCTCACCATCCACCGTCCAGCCGTGGGGGCCGCGGCGGGCCACCAGAACCGTCTCGTCCGCAGATCGCTTGTGCGAGCCCCGGGTCAGCTTCCGCCAGGCCCAGTAGCCGGCCGCGCCAACGGCGGCGACGCCGGCGACCACAAAGGCCGCCATGGTCAGAAAGGCTGCAAGCACCAGGACAAGACCTATCACGCGATCGCCGCGACACCGGCGAGAAGCGCACGCAACGCGTTCATGAGATTGCCCCCGTCAAAGGTCGGTTGGTGCGTCATAATCAGCTCTCCACGGTGAGTCATCAGTCCCAGCCTTACAGTGATCATCTGGGAAGTGAACGCCTCAGGTCAATGTTCGATCCCGAACAGTGAAGGATTTGTCATTCAGCAGGTGCGGCCAGTCCGCCGCCCGTTTGTCTCTGGCGATTGATGGCGGCGTAGGCGGCGTTGATCACCGCCATCTTCTCCACCGCAATGCGTTGCATCTCCGCCGGCGCGCCGCGCGCGATCAACCGGTCAGGGTGATTTTGAGACGCCACGCGGCGATAGGCTCTCTTCACCGCCTGATCATCCGCATCCCGATCAATGCCGAGAATCACATAGGGATCATCCTCGGGCGCCCCCAGATGCCCCACGCGGATACGGTCATACTCGCGCTCGGAAAATCCGAACAGATTGGCGACCTGCGCGAGGAAGTCATCCTCGTCCTTCGTCACGCGGCCATCGGCCTTGGCGATGTGGAACAGACCATCCAGAACGTCTTCGAGCACAGCCGGATGATCCTTGAAGCGCCGCCCCAGTCTGCGGGCGTAGCGTCAAAGCCCAGGGTCGTCTGCTTGGCGAGATCGAAGGCGCGACGCAGGGATTCTTCAAAGCCGGGCGGCGCCCGGAAGACCTGCAGGAAGGCGCGCTCTTCATTGCGCGTCACCACGCCATCGGCCTTCGCCATCTTGGCGCCGAGCCCGATCAGGGCCATGGCGAATTCCGCATCATCCACCGCCCGTCCGGGCGGCAGTCCTTGCCCCGGCATTCGAACGGATCATGATGTCCGGTGATGAAATCGGCCAGTCTGCGCCAAAAGCTCATGCCCCCGCCTCCCGTGGCGAGCCGCCGCCGAGGCGGCATGGGATGAAAGGACGACGCTGCATCCGCGAAATAATACCCAAGAGGGGACCTTTGCGCCATGATTTCCCGCATCCGACTCCTGTCGCACATGTGGGCGCGTTCTTGCTCTGTCCGGGCAAGGTATGCTGTTCATAGCGGCAGGCCTTCACAGTCGCCGCCAAGGAGTTCCGCGTGACCCGATCTCAAGCCGCCCAAGCCGAATGGGAAATCTGGATTGATCGGGGCGGCACGTTCACGGACATCATCGGGCGAGCGCCGGACGGCGAGCTCAAGGCCCTCAAACTCCTGTCCAACTCCGACGCCTATGAGGACGCCGCGACCGAGGGAGTGCGTCGTCTTCTGGGCGTTGAGACCGGCGCTCCGCTGCCCCAGGGCGCGCTCGCTGCGGTGAAGATGGGCACGACCGTGGCCACCAATGCCTTGCTGGAGCTCGATGGCGCCAAGACGCTGTTCCTGGTGACGTCCGGATTCGGCGACATTCTGAGTATTGGCGACCAGACCCGCCCGGATATTTTCGCGCTGGAGATCAAGCGCCCCTCGCCCCTGCCGGCCCAGACAGTCGAGGTCAAAGGCCGCATCGCCACGGATGGTCAGGAAGTCGAGGCGTTTGACGCCGAAGCGGTCAAGGCCGCGCTGAAGACCGCCCGGTCGGACGGGTTTGAAAGCGTCGCCATCGCCTTCATGAACGCGCACGCCAATGACGCTCACGAACAGGCCGCCGCCTCTCTGGCGCGCGAGGCCGGGTTCGAACACATCACCTGTTCCAGCGAGGCGAGCCCATTGATCAAGCTCGTGCCGCGCGCCTCAACCGCCGTGATCGACGCCTATCTCGAGCCTGTGCTGCGCGACTATGTGGGCCGGGTGGATCGGGGCCTCGAAGGCGCGCCGCTCTATTTCATGCAATCGGGCGGCGGTCTTTCGAGCGCCCGGCATTTCAAGGCGCGCAATGCGGTGTTGTCCGGGCCTGCCGGCGGCGTGGTCGGGATGGCGCTGACCGCCAAATCCGCCGGGCATGACAAGGTCATCGGTTTTGACATGGGCGGCACCTCGACGGATGTCTCCCGCTTTGACGGGGACAGCTATTCGCGCACCGACATGGCCAGCTTGATGGCCGGGTGCTGCGCGCGCCCATGCTCAGCGTGCATACGGTGGCGGCCGGCGGCGGCTCCGTGCTCGACTTTGGTGGCGAAGCGCGCGCGGGTGGGGCCGCGCAGTGCGGGCGCGATCCGGGACCGGCCTGCTATGGACGCGGCGGACCTGCGGCTGTCACCGACGCCAATGTGGTTCTGGGCCGCATCCAGCCTGACTGGTTCCCCAAGGTGTTTGGCCCCAATCATGACGGGCCGCTGGATGTGGACGCGGCCCGCACAGCGCTTGGCAAGCTGGCGGACAAGATGGGGCTCGACAGTCCCGAGGCCGCTGCGGAAGGCTTCCTGTCGGTCGCGATTGAAGCCATGGCCGACGCCATCAAGCAGATCTCCACGCTCAGGGCGTGGACCCGCGCGGCTATGCGCTGAACGCCTTCGGCGCGCGGGCGGCCAGCATGCCTGCAAGGTGGCTGAAGCGCTTGGCATGCGCACCGCGCTGATCCATCCCAAGGCCGGGCTTCTCTCCGCCTATGGCATCGGCCTCGCTCCGCTGCGCGACACGCGTCAGGCCGGGCTTGAGATTGTGTTTGACGATGAGGGCCTGGCCGCTGCGGAACGGGTTCTGGCCCAGCTGGAAGACGAGGCGCTGTCCTCACTCAAGGCCCAGCACGCTCGCGACATCAAGGTCAGCCGGGAAGTGCGCATCAGGGTCCAGGGTTCTGACACCGCCCTGCCCGTCGCCTGGGCGGACGACGCGCAGATGCGCAAGGACTTTGACGCCGCCCACAGTCAGCTCTTCGGATTCATGCCGGAGAACGCCGTGCTGATCCTGGATTCCGCTGCTGCGGATGCGGAGGGCGCGCCCGCCGGCGCGCCGCGTGCGGAAGCCGATTTGCCAGCACAGAGCGGCGATGTGGACGCCCGTGCAGAGGCCTCCATGCACATCAAGGGCGAAACCCGCTCCGTGCCGGTCTACGACCTCGCCGATCTGGGCGCTGAGGCGCGCGTTCAGGGCCCCGCCCTGATCATGGACGCCAACCAGACCATCGTGCTCGATCCGGGCTGGCGGGCGGATCGCCTTGCGGACGGCATGCTGGTGCTGACCCACGAAGCCGCCGCCCCCCTGCAAGCGGGCGATACGAGCCTTGATCCGATCCGGCTTGAATTGTTCAACCGCCGCTTCATGTCGATCGCCGAACAGATGGGCGTGGTGCTCGAACGCACGGCGCACTCGGTGAACATCAAGGAGCGGCTCGATTTCTCCTGCGCGGTGTTTGACGCCGAGGGCGGTCTGGTCGCGAACGCGCCCCACATGCCCGTTCATCTGGGCTCGATGTCCGCCAGCGTCCGCGCGGCGGTGGATGCGCATCCGATCTCGGCCCCGGCGACGCGGTGGCGGTGAACGCGCCCTATAATGGCGGCACCCACCTGCCGGACGTCACCGTGATCCAGCCCGTGTGCGACGAGCGCGGCGAGCGGATGTTCTATGTGGCCTCGCGGGGGCACCATGCCGATATCGGCGGCATTGCTCCGGGCTCCATGCCGCCCTTCTCGAAGACCATCGACGAGGAGGGCGTGATCTTTGACAGCGTGAAGATTCTCACCCGGGGCCGCTTCGAAGAAGACGCCGTGCGCAAGGTCCTCGCCTCGGCGCCCACCCCGCCCGCAATCCCGATCAGAACATTGCCGACCTCAAGGCCCAGCTTGCCGCCTGCTCGAAAGGCGCGGCCGAGCTGACCAAGCTCAACACGCTTGAAGGCACGGCGGTGGTCCGCGCCTATATGGGGCATGTGCAGGACAATGCCGAACGCGCCGTACGCCGTGTGATCGAGGCGCTGAAGGATGGTGAAGCGGAAATGCGCCTCGAGGACGGCGCGGTCATCAAGGTGAAGATCAGCGTCGACCAGAAGGACCGCACCGCCGTGATCGATTTCACCGGCACGTCCGAACAGCGCCCGAGCAATTTCAACGCGCCCAGCGCCGTGACCCGAGCGGCGGTGCTTTATGTGCTGCGTTGCCTCGTGGATGACGCCATCCCGCTCAATGAAGGATGCCTCAAACCCATCACGCTCATCGTGCCCGAAGGCAGCCTGCTCAATCCCGTGCCGCCCGCCGCAGTGGTGGCCGGCAATGTGGAGACCAGCCAGCTGGTGGTGGACGCCCTGTTCATGGCGACGGGCCGCATGGCCTGCGCGCAAGGCACGATGAACAATTTCACCTTCGGCGACGAGACCCGCCAGTATTACGAGACGATCTGCGGCGGGGCCGGCGCAGGCTATTATGCTGACGGTTCGGGCTTTGCCGGCGCCAGCGCGGTTCATACCCACATGACCAATTCACGGCTCACCGATCCCGAAGTGCTTGAGGCGCGCTATCCGGTCCGGGTGCAGACTCATGCGATCCGCCAGGGCTCTGGCGGCCAGGGCCGTTTCCCGGGCGGAGACGGTTCAATCCGGCGAATCACATTTCTGGAGCCAATGCAGGCGGCGCTGCTGTCCGGGCGCAGGAGCGAGCATCCGGCCGGACTTCGCGGCGGCGGCCCCGGCGCCACAGGCGCACAATGCCTCTGGCGAACCGATGGCAGCCAGCAACTTCTGGATGCGCTCTTCAGAATTGAAGTGAACCCAGGCGAAACACTTGAAATCCTTACTCCGGGTGGCGGAGGCTCCGACTAGACAGGCAAATACAGCTCACAATGAATACGCGTAAAACTGCTTAGAACTACAATAAATGCGTTCACTGTAACGAATTCGCCTTTTTCGTCGGCTGACTTCCATAAGTTCCTAACAAGTTTGAAGGAATCCATCAGGAGACTTGGGTGTTCCGAGTCGCATATCGCAGCGTGTTGCGCGCCGATCTCGGCGTAGCGGAAATTGAATCGTTGCTGACCAGCAGCGCAGAACATAACGCCCGTGTCGGCGTGACCTCTGCCTTCCTGATGAATGACCGGCGCTGTCTGCATGCATTGGAAGGCTCTCCGAAGGTCATCCGCTCAATTCTCGAATGCATATGGGATGATCGGCGCAATGAGGAATTCGCCATTCTGGACATCGCCTATGGCGAAGCGGCGCTTTTTCCCGACTGGCCGCTCAAGGTGATCACCGCTGACACCCTGCAGGAGGATGACAGCCTTCAGCAGCACCCCGGCGTCCTCTGGCTCGCCAATATGGGGGGCGGTCTGGACGTGTACTTCCAGCCCGCGCAGCGCGGTGCGGACTAACGCCCGATTGCGCCGGGACGCTCAACCCCCGGTCGAACGTAAAAATTTCCTGTCATTGGTGAACTGAGATTGATCCGGTTGCGCAGACGCTGCGTAACCATGGGTGTTCCAGTCGCATTGGAACGCCGGCAGGCATACCGTCTGCAGGCCTGATCACACCCATATGGGAGACCAGACATGCGTAAACTGACTGTTCTGACCGCCGCCGCTCTGAGCGCAGCCCTGGCCGCGCCGGCGTTTGCGACCCCCGCCGAAACCTCTGCTCCGAAAATGAGCAAGGACCATCACGCCAGCCAGCCCTCCATCGTCAGCATCGCCACGGGCGATGAGAACTTCTCCACCCTGGTGACGGCGCTTCAGACCGCCGGCCTGGTCGACGCCCTGTCCGGTGACGGCCCCTTCACCGTGTTCGCGCCGACCAATGACGCCTTCGCCGCCGTGGGAGACGATACGCTCAACGCGCTTCTGCAGCCGGAAAACCGCGATCAGCTGACCGCGATCCTGACCTACCATGTGGTTCAGGGCGAGTATTTCGCCGAGGACGTTGCGCCGGGTTCCTATGACCTGACCACCCTGCAGGGCGACACGGTCAATGTCGTTGTGGGCGACGACGGATCCGTCATGGTCGACGGCGCGAATGTCATCGCCGCCGATGTGGACGCCTCGAACGGCGTCGTGCACGTCATCGACAGCGTGATCATGCCGGGCATGTAATACCGGATCGTCCGGGCGCTCCCTGAGCGCCCGGGCGTTTTCCTATTCCGCCGCTCCGGCGTCAGTCGCCTTGGTCTTGCGGCGGCGCGCCGGCGGACGGCGCAGGGCGCGCACATGGGCTTCGATATGATCAATGATCATCTCGGCCACGTCCTTGCCGCTCGACTTCTCGATCCCCTCAAGACCGGGCGAAGAGTTCACCTCGAGGACTTTCGGCCCTTCATCCGAGCGGAGCATGTCCACGCCCGCCACAGAAAGCCCCAGCGCCCGCGCCGCCTTCACGGCGGCGGAGCGCTCTTCCTTTGAAATGCGCACACGGCTGGCCTGGCCGCCGCGGTGCAGGTTGGAGCGGAACTCGCCCGCCTGGGCTTCGCGCTTCATGGCGGCGACCACCTTGCCGCCAATGACAAAGCAGCGAATGTCCACGCCCGAGGCTTCCTTGACGAAGTCCTGAACGATGAAGTTCGCATCCAGCCCGCGGAAGGCGTCAATCACGGATTCGGCCGCCTTGCCGGTTTCCGCCAGCACCACGCCTCGGCCTTGTGTGCTTTCCAGCAATTTCACCACCAGCGGCGCGCCTCCCACATGCTCGATGAGGTTCTTGGTGTCCTTGGGAGAGTGGGCGAACGCCGTCGTCGGCATGCCGATCCCGGCGCGCGCCAGCACCTGATGGGCGTAGAGCTTGTCCCGGCTGGCGCCAATGGCGTCAGGCGTGTTGAGAATATAGGCGCCCGTCATGGCGAACTGGCGCAGAACCGCCATGCCGTAATTGGTCATCGACGCGCCAATGCGCGGTATGACGGCGTCATAACGCGGCAAGCGACGACCATCATAATAGATCGCCGGGGACAGGGCGTTGATCGCCATGGTGCAACGCGCCGTGTTGATCATTTCCGCCACGTGGCCCTGGGCCTCGGCGGCCTCTTTCAGACGCTGGGAGGAATAATTCTTCGGCTCACGCGTCAGAATGGCGATGCGCAAGGGACGGTGCACCGGCTTGCTGCGCGGCAGGTGCTGATAAAGATCATAGCTCAGCGCTTTCTGGGCGCAGGACTGGGTCGGGCTGACCACCATGTCATCAAGGATCGCCGAGCGCCCGAGCAGCATGCGGTACGCCATGTTCTCGCGATTGGTCAGCGTGACCTCGATGGGCCAGGTGCGCTCACCTATGGTGACTTTCGCCTCGATCACCCAGCGCAGCTCGGTTTCGCCATTCGAGGACGTCACCTCCCGGCGATCCACCGCCGGGGCGGCGCAAACCACCTCCAGATCCGGCTGATCCGGGATCGGGTGCATGACGAAGCGGACCTGCGGCTTGTTGGCAGGACCGAAGGGCTCGATCGCCACGGCATGCAAAGCGCTGGTCTTCGCGCCGGTGTCAATCTTGGCCTTGATGGCGGGAAGCGCCAGCCCGGGAAAGGCGGCCCATTCTTCCCAACCCAGGACGAACGGCTCTTGGGACATGCCGTCGTTTCCTCCGGTAAATAGTCAAAGGCGATGCGTTACAGCGCTCCTAGGGTTTCGTCCATCGCGACATGATGCAAGGACTGATTATTCTCAAATCGGAAAAGCTGCCTGTCTGATTGCGCCCTCGCCTTCAGGGTGTCTGGCCCCCATCTTCCTTCTGAACAAGGAAAACGGAGGCTTTGATGAGCGCTCACTATCGCCCCATCGTCAAAATTACCCAAGGCCGTCCCACCTCTGATGGCGCGGGCGTGAAGCTGACGCGCCTTCTGGGCACGCCCGATCTGCAGGTGCTCGACCCGTTCCTGATGCTGGACAAGTTCCACTCGGACAATCCGGGCGACTATCTGGCGGGCTTCCCGCCCCACCCGCACCGCGGTTTTGAAACCGTGACCTACATGGTCGAGGGCCGCATGCGCCACAAGGACAACAAGGGCCATGAAGGCGTGATCGAGCCGGGCGGCGTGCAGTGGATGACCGCCGCACGCGGCATCGTGCATTCCGAAATGCCCGAGCAGGAAGACGGCTGATGAGCGGCTTTCAGCTCTGGGTGAACCTGCCCAAGGCGGAAAAGATGAAGGATCCCGGCTATCAGGAGTTCGACGAGAACCGGGTGCCCTCTGACGTGCGTGAGGGCGTGGTCGCCAAGATCGTCACCGGCAGGACCTCCGCCGGGATCGAGGGTCCTGTGCGCGACGTCACCGTCGAGCCGCTCTACGCCGAACTGCGCATGGAGCCCGGCGCGACCTTCGAGGAACCGATCTCTGACGCCAAGACAGCTTTCATCGCCGTCCACACGGGCGATGTGGAAGCGGGCGGCCTGAAGCTGACCGAAGCCCAGCTCGGCGTGTTCGGACGCGGCGACACGATCCGCATCAAGGCCGGCCCCAAGGGCGCGCGCCTGATGCTGGCGGCCGGCAAGCCCATTGGAGAACCCATCGTCTGGGGCGGTCCGTTCGTGATGACCACCGAGGGCGAAGTGCGCCAGGCGATGCTCGATTACCAGCAGGGCCGGTTCTAGGTCGGCTCATCACTCTGCAGGGGCGCAAACAAGGAGAAACTCATGGGATTGCTCGTCGACGGCGTCTGGCATGATCAATGGTACGACACCAAGTCCAACGGTGGGCGCTTCAAGCGCTCTGAAGCCATCTTCCGCAACTGGGTGACAACGGACGGTTCGGCCGGACCGACTGGCCAGGCCGGGTTCAAGGCTGAGCCGGGCCGCTACCATCTTTATGTGTCACTGGCCTGCCCCTGGGCGCACCGCACCCTGATCTTCCGCCGGCTCAAGGGCCTGGAGGAGATGATCGATCTCTCGGTCGTGCACTGGCTGATGCGCGAGAACGGCTGGACCTTCAAGGACGGGCCCGGCGTCATTGCGGACCCGCTGCACGATGCCGAATTCATGCACCAGGTCTATACCGCCGCAAAGTCCGACTATTCGGGCCGGGTCACGGTGCCCGTGCTGTGGGACAAGAAGACGAACACCATCGTCTCCAACGAAAGCGCGGACATCATCCGAATGTTCAACTCCGCCTTTGACGGCGTGGGCGCCAAGCCGGGCGATTACTATCCCGAGGCGTTGCGCGAGGAGATCGATGCGGTGAACGCGCGCGTCTACGACGAGATCAATAACGGGGTTTACAAATCCGGCTTCGCCACGACGCAGGACGCCTATGAAGAGGCGGTGACGACGCTGTTTGAAGCGCTCGACTGGATTGAGGACCGCTTGTCAGACGGCCGCGCCTATCTGATGGGCGATGACGTGACCGAGGCCGACTGGCGGCTCTACACCACGCTGGTGCGCTTCGACCCGGTCTATCACGGCCACTTCAAGTGCAATCTCAAGCGCCTGATCGAATACCCGCACATCAACGTCTATGCCCGGCGCCTGCACACGCAGCACGGGGTCGGTGATGTGTTCAATCTCGAACACGCCAAGCGGCACTATTACGAAAGCCATGACATGATCAATCCGACCGCGGTCGTTCCGCTCGGACCGGACGTGCATGTGGCGGATGGCGACGCTGAATAGATCCTATGGGGCTGGCGGCACTGTAACCTCAACGGGGTCCCCGAAGGATCCCTCTGGCGTCCAGGCCGTCAGCACCCAGTCTCCTTCCGGCAGCATCAGCGGCAGCCTCTCACCCGGATAGAGCATCAAACGCTCGACGGGGATCATCCCAAGGTTTTCACCGGGCGCCCGGGCCTCGATGATGATGCGCGTCTCTTCCGGAAGCAGGGATGCAGGAACGGCGACAGGCCGATCGCCGATGGCGTAGCGCCAGTCGGGGCGTCCAGCGGTAAAGCGCATGGGCGGACGCCCGAGAAACAGATCAACCCAGCCCGGCTGCCTCTGGGTGACGAGCAAGCCAGAGCCATCCACCAGCGGGCTTTCGGTCAGGACGTCCATCCCAGCCCCTGACTCGACGCTGCAAGAGGTCTGGGTAATCGTCAGGGGGTCGATGCCCGTCTTGTCACGCAGCGCGCGGCGAACCAGCGCGACGTCTCCTCGCCGTCTTCGCCGCCGACTTCATTGAGATGGCTATACCCGACATGCACCAGGATGCGGGCGTCCGGATGGGCTTCGAGCGCATTTGCGATGAAATTGACCGCCTGCGCCTCCTCGCGCTCGGCAATGCTCGCCATGTATCCTTCGCTCCGATCCACAAGGCGTTGCTCGCGCGTTATCTCGTAAGCCGCGAAGCGGTATCCAAGATCGACCAGCGTCCTGAGCTGACGCCCGTAAATCGGCTCGCTTGAATACCAGCCGATATCCATGCTCGCTTCTGGAACCAGCGCCTCCACATCCCCTTCGTTTGAAAAGGTCTCGGCAGCGAAGATCGTGAAGTCAGGCGCCAGCGCCTCGGCCAGTCGGGCGATGACCCAGCGATGATAGGGATCGTCATGCGCCTCGTTGATCATGACGACCCGGGCGTCTCCAACAGCCTCCAGGACCGCCTGCAAGCCGTCTTCACGCAGCACAGGACACGTTGGCTGCGTGTAGGCGGTGTCCTGCAGGCGCTGGGTCAGATCCTCGCGCCCGACAAAACTGAAGAGCTGTGTCGCCATGCCGAGTTCATTGCCGTCTGGCGCATAACCCTCGAGCACCTCTGGCGTCATGTCGAAGTAGGACACGATCCTGTCAGGCAGCCCGTTGTCCGGCCCGGCATCTGACTGAGCGAATGCCGACTGAAAAAGCATTGCGCCTGCAAAGGCGACATAGATGATCTTGTGCATCGAGTTTCTCCCCTTGGGAGAACCAAACCATGATGCTACATTTGTCGCAAGCGATTTCTATTCGGCCGCTTCCGCAGCCGCAACCGCCTCTGCATCCGGCTCATAGCCGAGGATTGGAGCGAGTTCCTTCTCCGCCCGTTTCAGGGTCCAGCCTTACGCTTGGCGTAGTCCTCGACCTGATCCCTGGCGATCCGGCCCACCGCGAAATAGACGCTGTCGGGATGGGCGAGGTAGAGCCCCGACACGGACGAGGCCGGGCTCATCGCCCAGCTTTCCGTCAGGCTGATGCCCGTACGGTCGGTCGCTTCGAGAAGCTTGAACAGCAGATCCTTCTCGGTGTGATCGGGCTGAGCGGGATAGCCCGGCGCCGGGCGGATGCGGCGTAGGCTTCCTTGATCAACTCCTCATTGGACAGCGTCTCGTCGGACGCATAGCCCCAGATCGAGCGGCGCACGCGCTGGTGGAGATATTCCGCGAAGGCTTCGGCGAACCGGTCCGAGAGCGACTTGAACAGGATCTCGGAATAGTCGTCATTGTTCGCTTGAAGCGGTCAATGATCGCCTGCTCGCCCTCGCCCGCCGTCACCGCGAAACCGCCGATCCAGTCGTCCTGCTTGGCCGAAATGAAATCGGTGATCGAGAAATTGGGCTTGTCGCCCTCTTTCCTTGATTGCTGGCGCAGACCGAAGAAGCGCCCGGCCTCCTCGCTGCGTTCCTCATCAGCGAAGACAATCACGTCATCGCCGTCGCGGCGCGCCGGCCACAATCCGACGACGCCCCGCGGCTTGAGCCAGTTCTCTTCAACCATGGTCTTGAGCATGGCCTGCGCATCCTTGAACAGGTTGCGCGCCGCCTCGCCCCGGTTGGGATCGTCGAGGATGGCGGGATAGCTGCCCTTGAGCTCCCAGGAGAAAAAGAAGGGCGTCCAGTCGATATAGTCCACGAGATCGGACAGCCGGACATCGTCGATGGTGGTCAGGCCGGTCTTTTGCGGCGCTACGGGTTGATAGTCGCCCGCATCGGCGTCGAACGCGTTCTGACGGGCGTCCTCGATGCTGACGCGTTCGCGACTGCCCTGGGTGCGGGCGCGGGTTTCACGGATCTTTTCGTAGCGGGTCGAAACTTCGTCCCAGAGCGGCTGCCGCTCTTCCCTGGACAGAAGGCGCGAGACCACGCCCACAGCCCGGCTGGCGTCGGTGGTGTGGATGACGGGCGCCTTGGAATAGGCCGGTTCGATCTTCACCGCGGTATGGGCGGGCGAAGTGGTGGCGCCGCCGATCATCAAGGGCAGGTCAAAGCCCTGACGCTGCATCTCGGACGCCACATGCACCATTTCATCGAGCGACGGCGTGATCAGGCCGGACAGGCCGATAATGTCGGCCTTCTCGGCGCGCGCGGTCTCGAGAATGGTCTCGGCGGGCACCATCACGCCCAGATCGACCACGTCATAGCCGTTACACTGCAGCACGACGCCGACGATATTCTTGCCGATATCGTGCACATCGCCCTTCACGGTCGCCATGATGATCTTGCCGGCGGCCTCTTCCTCGGCGCCGCTCGCGAGGCGCTCCTCCTCCATGAAGGGGAAGAGATAGGCGACGGCCTTCTTCATCACGCGCGCGGATTTGACGACCTGGGGCAGGAACATCTTGCCTTCGCCGAAGAGGTCGCCGACCACATTCATCCCCGCCATCAGCGGGCCTTCGATCACGTGCAGCGGACGTTCGGCGGCCTGACGGGCCTCCTCTGTGTCCTCTTCCACATAGGCGTCGATGCCCTTGACGAGGGCGTGCTTTAGCCGCTCCTCCACGGGCAGGGCGCGCCAGGCTTCATCCTGTTTCTCGGCGGCTTCGCCAGAATCCCGATAGCGCTCGGCGGCCTCGAGAAGGCGCTCGGTCGCATCCTCGCGGCGGTTGAGGATCACATCCTCGACAAGCTCGCGCAGCTCGGCGTCAATCTCGTCATAGATGTCGAGCTGGCCGGCGTTGACGATCCCCATATCCATTCCCGCCTTGATGGCGCGGTAGAGGAAGACCGAGTGCATGGCCCGGCGCACCGGCTCATTGCCGCGGAAAGAGAAGGAGATGTTCGACAGACCGCCCGAGACGTGACAGCCGGGCAGGTTCTCGCGGATCCAGCGGGCGGCCTCGATGAAGTCCACCGCATAATTGTTGTGCTCCTCGATCCCCGTCGCCACCGCAAAGATATTGGGATCAAAGATGATGTCGTTGGGGTCAAAGCCGATCTTGTCGACGAGGATCTTGTACGCGCGCTCGCAGATCTCGATCTTGCGCTTGGCCGTGTCCGCTTGCCCCTCTTCGTCGAACGCCATCACCACGACGGCGGCGCCATAATCCTTGCAGGCCTGGGCGTGCTTGAGGAACTCGGCCTCGCCCTCCTTCATGGAGATCGAGTTGACGATGGCCTTGCCCTGCACGCATTTCAGGCCCGCCTCGATCACCTCCCATTTGGAGCTGTCGATCATGATCGGCACGCGGGCGATGTCGGGCTCGGCGGCGATCAGATTGAGGAAGGTGGTCATGGCCTGCTTTGAATCCAGCAGGCCCTCATCCATGTTCACGTCAATGATCTGGGCGCCCGCATCCACCTGCTGGCGCGCGACGTCGAGCGCCGTGGCGTAATCGCCCGCCTTGATCAGCTTGCGGAATTTCGCAGAGCCAGTGACGTTGGTGCGTTCGCCCACATTGACGAACGTCGCGCGAGAGGGTGAGGCGTCAGACATACGGGCTCCTCAGGCCAGCTCGAAGGGTTCAAGACCGGACAGGCGCATGGCCCTGGGCCGGTCATCGCGTTTGCGCGGCGCGCCGGCGCGCGCGTCCCGCGCAATGGCGGCGATATGGGCGGGCGTGGTGCCGCAACAGCCGCCGGCGATATTGATCAGGCCCGATTGCGCCCAGTCCGCGATGAAGGCGGCGGTCTCGTCCGGGGTCTCGTCATACTCGCCAAAGGCATTGGGCAGGCCCGCATTGGGATAGGCCAGCACATGGCATTCCGCGATCCGCGCCAGCTCGGCCACATAGGGTCGGAGTTGCTTGCCGCCGAGAGCGCAGTTCAGACCCACCGCCCAGGGCTGGGCGTGTCGGATGGAATTGTAGAAGGCTTCGGTGGTCTGGCCCGACAGGGTCCGGCCCGACGCGTCGGTAATCGTGCCCGACAGGATGATCGGAATGTCGGCGTCGATCCGGCCTTCATTGCGCAGATCGAGAATCGCCTTGATCGCCGCCTTGGCGTTGAGCGTGTCAAAGATCGTCTCGATCAGGAAGAAGTCCACATGTTCGGCCATAGCCTCGACCTGCTCGGCATAGGCCTCGCGCACCTGATCGAAGGTCACTTCGCGAAAGCCGGGATCCTCCACATTGGGCGACAGCGACAGCGTCTTGTTGGTCGGGCCAATCGCCCCCAGCACGGCCTTGGGCGAACCGGTCTCGGCCTCGGCGGCGTCGGCGGCCTCTCGCGCCAGACGCGCCCCCTCGGAGGCGATCTCGGCGGCGAGGTCTTCCATCTTGTAGTCGGCCTGGGCGATCTGGGTGGCGGAGAAGGTATTGGTCTCCACCAGGTCGGCGCCGGCGTCGAAATACTCTTTTATGGATGGCGCGCACGGCGTCGGGGGTCGACAGGTTCAGGATGTCGTTATTGCCCTGGATCGGGCAGGACCAGTCCGCAAACCGTTCGCCGCGATAGCCCGCCTCATCCAGCTTCAGGGTCTGGATCTGGGTGCCCATCGCGCCGTCCAGGATAAGAATGCGCTCCAGCGCCAACGCGTCCAGCGCGGCGCGGCGTTCAGCTTTGGTCATGTCGCTCGTCCTGTCAGGCGGCTTTAATGTCTTGAAGGGACTTAACGCCCAGCAACGCACAGGTCGACAGCGCCAGTCCGGCCCGGTTCAGGGTGTAGAAGTGGAACGCGTCGGCCCCGCCCTGATTGAGCGTCTCGCACATTTCTGCGGCGAGGTGAGCGGTCACCAGTTCGCGCGTATCGGGATCCTCGTCCAGACCCTCATAGACGGCGTGAATCCGGTCGGGTATGTGCGCGCCGCACATTTGCGCCATGCGCTTGAGCCCCTTGAAGTTGGGCTGCAGCATCACGCCCGGCACGATCGGAATGTCGATGCCGGCTTTGCGCACGCGTTCGAGATAGCGGAAATACACGTCCGGATCGAAGAAGAACTGGGTGATCGCCCGGGTCGCGCCCGCGTCGATCTTGGCCTTCAGCATATCCAGATCCGCATCCCAGTCCGCACTGTCGGGATGTTTCTCGGGATAGCAGCCGACAGACACTTCGAAATCGCCAATGGCCTTGATGCCCCTGGTCAGATCCGCGGAATTGCCATAGCCGCCCGGATACGCCTGATACCGCTCGCCCAGCCCTTCGGGCGGATCGCCGCGCAGCGCCACGATGTGGCGCACGCCCGCATCCCAGTAATCGCGAATGACCTCGTCCACCTCCTCGCAGGTGGCGGAGACGCAAGTCAGGTGCGCGGCCGGCTTCATGTCGGTTTCGGCCACGATGCGGCGCACGGTGCGGTGGGTGCGGTCGCGGGTGGAGCCCCCCGCGCCATAGGTCACGGAGACGAAGTCGGGGGCGAGCGGGTACAGCCGTTCAATGGACGACCACAATTTCGCCTCGGCTTCCTCGCTTTTCGGCGGGAAGAATTCAAAGGACACTTTCGGCCCTTGTGAAGAGGAGCGGCCCATAACGGTCATCACCATCCTGCCCTGCTGGCGCCGCGCCGACCGCGCGACACATCCACATAAAGATATCTTTATGCGATTATTGATGGTCGAGCAAGGCTGTATTCACTCCGGAACAGTACCTAATGGATCACACTGACTTGATATCGCGCCCCCAGACACGACATTGCTCCCAACCGAATATACGACCCAAAGGACCCTCCATGCGCATTGACGCTCTGACCTCTTACGCCGCAGTCCTGCTGGCGGCGCTCAGCCTGACCGCTTGCGCATCGCGTGAGCTGGCGCAGGAGACCGGCGACCCGTTCGAGCCGACCAACCGGGCCATCTTCGCGGTGAACCAGACGCTGGACGATGCGGTGATTGGTCCGGGCGCGCGCGCCTATGACGCCGTCACGCCCGATCCGGTGCAGACCGGCGTGCGCAACTTCATGACGAATCTCAACCAGCCGGTGGTGTTCGCGAACGCCCTGCTGCAAGGCGATGTGCATGCGGCGGGCGATACGTTCGGCCGTTTCCTGATGAACACCACGATCGGCGTGGCGGGCGTTTTTGATGTCGCCACCCATGAGGGCGTGCCCGAACATCGCCGCGACTTTGGCCAGACCCTCGCCCATTGGGGCGTTGGCGATGGGCCGTATCTGGTGCTGCCCGTGATCGGCCCTTCGAACGTCCGCGATGCAACCGGACGCTTTGTCGATCGTTATCCTCATCCGCTCAACTGGAATGAAGAGGAATCCGGCGAGGCCTGGGCCTGGGGCGTCCGCGGACTGAATGGCGTTCAGACCCGCGCCGACCTTGATAACGCCATCGGCAGCCTAAATCGCACCGCAATCGACCCCTATGTTCAGGCGCGTTCAGCCTGGCGTCAGTCCCGCCGCGCCTTCATCCAAAGCCAGGGTGAGACGGACGAGGATTACCAGGACCTGCCTGAGTTCGAATAAGCACGCCGAAACGGCGGCAAGGAGCACTCCCCGATGATGAAACTGCTGATTTCGGCGTTTGCGCTGGCGCTGGCTGCGCCTGCAGCTCTCGCCCAGTCCACAACGGCTGAAGACGCCGAAGCCTTTGTCCAGACCCAGGCCAACCAGGTCATCGAAACCCTGTCCGAACTGCAATCAGGCCAGACCGATCTGGAGGCCGTTCGCCAGGACTTCCGTGATCGCATCGACGAGCTCGCCGATGTGGAGCGCATCTCCAACTTCGTGCTGGGCCGCTATCGCCGCACCGCCTCCGAGGCCGATCTGAACGCGTTTCGCACCGCATTCCGCAACTACGCGATCGGCGTCTATGAAAGCGAGCTGAGCGCCTATGCCGGTCAACAGCTGGACGTGACCGGTTCGGTGACCCGCAATCCGGGTGACTACATTGTCCGTTCGCGTGTCTTCGGCGGCCCCCAGAACGAAGAGTACGAAGTGAACTGGCGCATTCTGGAAACCGATGGCGACCTCAAGGCCGTGGACGTGGAAGTGCTGGGCGTGTGGCTCGCCCAGACCCAGCGCGAACAGATCCTGTCGGTGATCGGCGACAATGGCGGCGATGTGAGCGCGGCGACCGAGATGCTGCGTAATCGCGAGCCGGGTCAGGACAGCTAGACCCACGACATGGCGTCGCGCCCCTGGGCGACCTCAGTTGAATGGCCCGCCGGGGCGCGCTAACGAGCGCGCTCCGGCGGTTTCGTATCCGGCCTTCGATCGCATGATCCGCCTTTGTCAGACCGGACCCGCGCCATGACCGCCTTTCCCGCCCCAGAGATCCTCCCTGCGCAGAGCACGCCGTTTGAGCGCACCGCCCAGCTGAGCTGGTTTGACGGCATGGACGATCCGCGGCTGAACCTCAGCGCCGAGCTGGAAGCGCCGGATTTGTCACCAAGCCAAGTCCGGGGTCCTGCCCCCTTCGCCGTGCTGTTTCACGCGATTTGCGGAGCCAGTCTGGATGTGGACGCCTTCCGCTGGCGCCTGACATCGGACGGTCAGCCCTTTCGCATCAATGCGCTGTTGCCCAGCTACACGGTCCGGAACGCCCAGGGGCATGTGAACTTCTCCTACGTCCCCTTCACTGAAGATCTCGACGCCTTCATCAACGCCTATCACGCCGACAAGCCCGAAGCGGAGAGCGCGACCGAGATGCGCACCAATGTCGAGACCGGGCCGGAATGCGGCCAGCTCTATTGCACCGGCCTGCCCTTCCTGCGCTTCAGCTCGATCGAGCATCCCAGAAGCGGCGGCGGCGCCTTTGCGGCGACGCCCAATATCGCAGCCGGCCAATGGCGCATGGAAGCCTGGGGTCGCCTCACCCTGCCGCTGTCAGTCCAGGTCCACCACGGACTTGTGGACGGCGCGCATGTGGCGGATTGGTTCGAGGCGGTGAGCTCAAGGCTTGACCTTTGCGGCGACGCCCAATATCGCAGCCGGCCAATGGCGCATGGAAGCCTGGGGTCGCCTCACCCTGCCGCTGTCAGTCCAGGTCCACCACGGACTTG
>LZQR01000134.1_pt1 | contig 20178 bp, 22 predicted proteins | sample 768601 | NCBI WGS metagenome assembly LZQR01 (sample SAMN05207299, study PRJNA324521) | oil field metagenome | isolation source: sample BH-FW-24 from oil reservoir | place: India: Bombay High | collected 2015-12-04
CTGACAGATTTGCTCGATGCAGATGAGGTGTGGATGTGTAATTCACTATTGGGTGTAGCACCGGTTTCCGGTATTTCAGCACCAGAGAACAAGATTGACCCGGTTTGTGTTTATCCGGTGTGGCTGGCGTGATGACGCCGTAAGGTTTTGGAATATCTCCAAAGCGAAGGTTACTCAGTGCAGGTAGCGGATTTCACACTGACAGATTTGCTCGATGCAGATGAGGTGTGGATGTGTAATTCACTATTGGGTGTAGCACCGGTTTCCGGTATTTCAGCACCAGAGAACAAGATTGACTTTCCAATTGGGAAATTGACTCGACGACTTCAAGGGAATCTAAATACGTGATTAAAAAACTGTTTGCTTTTGTTGTACTGATTGCCGTTATTGGTGCAGCTGGTGTTTTTTACGTTGTTTCACAGACTAAGCAATACGTTAACTCGCCAATTCTAATAGAGCAGCCACAACTGTTTACCGTTGAAATGGTACTAGCTTTCACCGTGTCATGCGTGATTTGGTGAAAGACAATATTATTGAAGCCTCTGATTACACTCGCTTAATGCCTCACCTTTACCCAGAGCTTCTTCAAGTGCGAGCAGGCACTTACCAACTTGAGCCGAATGTTTCTTTGTACGAGACGCTAGAGCAACTAAACACAGGTAAAGAACATCAGTTTGCGATTACTTTTGTTGAAGGTAGCCGTTTCTCTGAGTGGGTTGAACAGCTAAGCGTTGCGCCTTATGTAAAACATGACTTAACTGGACTGTCTGAAAAGAGATGGCAGAAAAGCTAGGTATTGAACGTGACAAGCTTGAAGGTTTATTCCTTGCGGAGACTTACCATTACACTGCTGGCACAAGTGAAAGCCAGATCTTAGAGCGTGCACACAGCAAGCTAAATAAGATCCTTGATGAACAATGGGAAGGACGTCAGGACAAGTTACCATTGAAAGACAAATACGAAGCGCTGATCCTTGCTTCTATTATTGAGAAAGAAACGGCAATTGATGCTGAGCGTGAACGTGTCGCATCAGTCTTTGTTAACCGTCTCAATAAACGTATGCGTCTGCAAACGGATCCAACCGTTATCTACGGTATGGGTGATGCGTATGATGGTAATATCCGTAAAAAAGATTTGCGTACACCAACGCCATACAACACATATACAATCAATGGTTTGCCGCCAACGCCTATCGCTATGGCAGGTGAAGCGTCGATTGAAGCTGCTTTAAACCCAGAAAACAGCAACTATCTATATTTCGTAGCAAGTGGAAAGGGCGGACACGTGTTTTCGAAATCCCTTGCTGAGCACAACCGTGCTGTACGTGCCTATTTAAGAGAACTAAGAAAGAACAAATGATGAAAGCAAACTTTATTGTCGTTGAGGGCCTAGAAGGCGCGGGTAAAAGCACTGCGATTAAAACTGTTTTAGACACACTTAAGGCTGCGGGTATCGAAAATATCGTCAATACGCGTGAGCCGGGTGGTACGCCACTCGCAGAGAAAATGCGTGGGCTTGTCAAAGAAGAGCACGAAGGCGAAGACCTGAAAGACATGACAGAGCTGCTTTTGCTTTACGCCGCGCGTGTTCAGTTAGTTGAGAACGTGATTAAACCAGCGCTAGCAAACGACCAATGGGTGGTGGGTGACCGTCATGATTTGTCCTCTCAAGCTTACCAAGGTGGTGGCCGCCAGATCGATGCATCACTGATGAAGAACCTGCGCGATACAACGCTAGGTGAGTTTAAGCCTGCTTTCACATTGTACATGGATATCGATCCGCGTGTTGGTCTTGAGCGTGCACGTGGCCGTGGTGAACTAGACCGCATCGAAAAAATGGATATCAGCTTCTTTGAGCGTACCCGTGAGCGTTACTTGGAGCTTGCGAATGCAGATGACTCTATCGTAATTATCAACGCAGAACAGTCGATTGAAGACGTGGCACAAGATATCAAAGCTGCGCTCAATGAATGGCTAGCAGCACAGTAAGCAGAGTGTGGATTGAGGTAATTCATGTTAAATGACCTTCCATGGTTACAACCCGTTTGGGATAACCTCAAAGTAAGTTTGGATTCCGAAAGAGTTCCAGGTGCCTTGCTGCTGCAAAGTGCGCAAGGATTAGCCGTTGAGAAGTTGGTCGAACTCTTTAGTCATTCGCTTTTGTGCCAAAACTACACCAGTGAGGCGTGTGGTTTTTGCCACAGCTGTCAGCTAACTCAATCAAACAGCCACCCTGACTTACACTGGATCAAACCAGAGAAGGAAGGGAAATCCATTACCGTTGACCAGATTCGAGCATGCAATCGTCTTGCGCATGAATCTCTCAGCTAAATGGCTATCGTGTGTTTATCATTGAACCTGCGGATGCGATGAACGAATCAGCGTCGAACGCGTTGCTCAAAACACTCGAAGAACCTGGGCAGAAGTGCTTGTTCTTGCTTGTCACGCGTAACCAAGAACGATTACTCCCAACCATCCAAAGCCGTTGTCAGCAGTGGGTGGTGACGCTACCTTCGACAGAACAAGCGATGAGTTGGATGAGCGAGCAGGGTTCTTTGAAAGTGCCAGCTTACGCGCTTAAGCTGAACATGGGCTCCCCAATTAACACACTAGAAGCAGTAAAAAGTGGCGAGCTTGATGAGTACCAGGCATTTGAGCGCAGTTTGATTGAGGCTTTGTCTTCTCCTGTTTCTGATGTGTTCCAATGTGCGTCTTTGATGGCCAAGAACCCAGATAAAGCGTTGGATTGGGCTTGGTACTTATTAACTGATGCACAGAAAGCGCAATTTGGTGTGGCTGAGGCAGACCAGTTGCCAGGGGCTGACAAGTTTCAACCGAACAACTACAACGGTTTATACTCAGCAGCACAAAAATTACTCGAGTTAAAGGCTCAAATGCAAACCTTCCCAGGCTTGAACCTTGAGCTACTATCAATGAATTGGTTAATTGAATCACGAGAGGCATTATGTTCGTAGATTCTCACTGTCATTTAGACAAATTGAATTACGATGATCTTCACATCAATGTTGAAGACGTTATTAACAAAGCAAAACAAGCGAACGTAACAGAGCTTTTATCTGTGGGCGTTACGCTGGATTCCTTCCCTAAAATGCTGGAACTGATCACGCCGTATGAAAATGTCTACGCGTCTTGTGGTGTCCATCCTCTCGATGTAGAAAGTGACTTCTCGATGGAGGTGTTACGCCAGCATGCTTCTCACAATAAAGTCGTTGCGATTGGGGAGACAGGCCTAGACTACCATTACAAGCCAGAGATGGCAGCGTTACAACAAAAGCGTTTTGAACAACAAGTCGACTTAGCGGTAGAGTTGAACAAACCACTTATCATCCATACCCGCAATGCGCGCGAAGATACATTAGAAATTCTACGCAATGGCGGTGCAGAAAAATGTGGTGGCGTGATCCACTGCTTTACTGAAGATCTAGCTTTTGCAGAAGCGGCGCTTGATTTAGGTTTCTACATCTCAATTTCGGGTATTGTGACCTTCCGTCAAGCAACAGAATTGAAGGAAGTTGTAAAAGCTTTGCCCCTTGAAAAGTTGCTTATAGAGACTGACTCTCCTTATCTTGCGCCCGTTCCGCACCGCGGAAAAGAGAATCAGCCAGCCTTTGTAGTGGAAGTTGCGGCTTACATTGCACAGCTAAAAGGGTGTTCATTATCTGAAGTCGGGCAAAAAACCACCGAAAACTTCCGAAATCTTTTTTTGCGATGAAAAATCAAGAAACGGTTTAAAAAGGGGCGAAAGCCCCTTTTTTGTTTAGAAATACACCAAAAAGATCATTTAGTTTAATGTTTACTAAATTTGTTGATTTAAGCGCATTCAAATTCATCAAATGTAATTTTGTTACTAAAAATAACATCAGCCTTTATTTTATTTACGCCTTAAAATTAATTATGTAGATAATAAAATCCTTATAAAACAGTAATATAAGTTTAATGCAAACCTTTTCATTGGCTGTTTTTCGGTGTGATCCAAGACTTGTTTTGAAACTAAATTTCGTAACTGTGTGGAAAGTTTGAGGGCCATCAATATATATTTAGAGCCGGAAAATATAATGCCTCGTGTGGTTACATTTTCATTGGGTGCTAACATTTAGGCTACGGGGTGTGCCGTTAGTGCCCAAATAATACTTATAATTTATCAGGAGCATAAACATGTTTAAGAACCTTTTTGCAAACCTGCAAAAGTTGGTAAAGCTCTGATGCTACCAGTATCAGTATTACCAGTCGCAGGTATCCTACTAGGTGTTGGTGCTGCCCACCTAAGCTTTATTCCAGAAGTGGTTTCTAACCTAATGGAACAAGCTGGTGGTTCAGTATTCGGCCAAATGGCACTTCTATTTGCTGTTGGTGTAGCTCTAGGCTTCACGAACAACGACGGTGTAGCTGGTCTAGCTGCTATCGTTGGTTACGGCATCATGACAGCAACGCTAGGCGTTATGGCTGGCATCATGGGCGTTGAGAAAATCGACACAGGTGTACTAGGTGGTATCCTTGTCGGTGGTGTTGCTGCTTGGGCATTCAACCGTTTCTTCAAAATCCAACTTCCAGAGTACCTTGGCTTCTTCGCTGGTAAGCGTGCTGTGCCAATCATCACTGGTTTCGCTGCGATCATCCTAGGTGTTGTACTATCTATCGTATGGCCACCAATCGGCGGTGCAATCTCTGCATTCTCTGACTGGGCTGCACACCAAAACCCACAGCTTGCGTTCGGTATCTACGGCGTAGTTGAGCGTTCTCTAATCCCATTCGGTCTACACCACGTATGGAACGTACCATTCTTCTTCGAAGCAGGTACTTGTGTGAACGCTGCTGGTGAAACGCAAAACGGCGTACTAACTTGTTACCTAGTTGCTGATGAAGCTTCTCGTGCTGCTGGTAATGGCTTTGGTCAGCTAGCGGGTGGTTACATGTTCAAGATGTTCGGTCTACCAGCTGCAGCAATCGCAATTGCTCACTGTGCTAAACCTGAAAACCGCGCGAAAGTAATGGGTATCATGGCGTCAGCTGCTCTGACTTCATTCCTAACAGGTATTACTGAGCCAATCGAATTCTCATTCCTATTCGTTGCTCCACTACTATACGGTATCCACGCTCTACTAGCTGGTTCTGCGTATGTTGTTGCTAACACGCTAGGCTTTGTACACGGTACATCATTCTCACACGGTCTGATCGACTTCCTAGTTCTATCTGGTCACGCTCAGAAGATGGGTCTGATGGTAGCTGTTGGTCTAGTTTACGCAGTAATCTACTACGTAGTATTCCGCACAGTAATCACTGCTCTTGACCTTAAAACTCCAGGTCGTGAAGACGAATCTGAAGAAGCTGCTGCAACTTCTGGTTCTGACATGGCAGGTGAGCTTGTTGCAGCATTCGGCGGCAAAGCAAACATCACTGGTCTAGACGCATGTATCACTCGTCTACGTGTAGCAGTAGCTGACACAGCTGCAGTTGACCAAGACAAACTAAAACAACTAGGCGCTGCTGGTGTTGTAGTTGTAGCAGGTGGTGTTCAGGCTATCTTCGGTACTAAGTCTGACAACCTGAAAACTGAAATGGATGAGTGGATTCGTAACCACGGCTAATCTCAGTCATTCATGATAGAAAGGAGCTTCGGCCTCCTTTTTGCGTATTATCCTTTTCGTTCTTCATCCAACGTTGCGTATTCTTCTCTCTTCTCTCTTCTTCTCTTCTCTCTTCTCGCTTCTTAGGGCTTACTTTCTGACATTGTTGTTGTGACCCCTGACTCAGCCTTACCTTTGTGGCCTTTTTCGTACGTCATTCTTACTCATTACTGACATAATAAAATGCCACCATGTTTGAATTATGTACGCCGTTTTTTAAGAGTGATGACGTGTATGAAAAAGCAAATAATGTTGGCAGCTGCACTGTTCCCGAGTGTTAGCATGGCAGCAAATCAACCGACAAACTTCTCTGTCGGTATGGCAGTGGATCAGCAGCTAAGTGTTGTGATTGAAATTGAAGATAAGTATCGCGGTATTATTGGTAACGATGGTATGGCGTTTGACTACATCGCCAAGCGCGGGTCATTTGATCAAAGTATGCCGCTAACATGGTACGTAGGTATCGGTGGTTGGTATGAATGGGATGACGAATTTGGCGTTCGTGTGCCATTAGGTCTGAACTGGGACCTATCGAAAGGCTGGGACCTTTACGCTCAAATTCATCCAGAGCTAGAACTTTACAAAGGGCCGGACCTACAAATCGGTGGGGCACTTGGTATCAAGTACAATTTCTAAATGGACACAAAAAATGCCGGCGTAGAGCCGGCATTTTGTTTGTAAAACTTATCTGTTCTATGAATTAACGGCGTTATTGCTGTTTATTCATTGCTCTTTTGATGCATACCGCAGCGCCACCCCAAGTGATGCCAAGACCGATAACCATCATGATGATTGCACTTGTAGTCATTATGCTTTCTCCTTGCTCGCAACATTAATCAGTACACCAAACACAAACAGCGCGGCAATCATTGCCCAACCTAGTGTAAGGTCGTAGCCGCCGTAGCCCTCTGTTAGAAGTGCGTACAGTTTTGTCGCCAAGATAATCGCTAGCATGATCGGAGTGATGAAGCGTAGACAGATTTCAAACCATTGACCTACAGAGAAGTCAGAGCGTTCGTTTACGTAGCGACGAACTTCCGGTACTTGTTCAGCAACCATGCCATCAGAAGGATTTCTACTAGGCCACCTACCATAATACCGACGTTATTTGCGAAATGGTCAACAAGGTCAAGCAGAAGTAGACCGCCATTGGTTGCAAATGCCATTGAGACCACAAACCCGTACCAATCACAACATTCGCAGCTTTCTTACGGCTCCACTTCAGCTTGTCGATAACCGCTGACGTTACTGCTTCCATGATTGAGATGTGCGAGCTTAAACCAGCCACAACCAAAGCAAAGAAGAATAGGGGACCAAGAATGTATGGTGCTGGTAGCAAGTTAATTGCCGCAGGTAACGTAACAAATGCTAAACCTACACCCGCTGATACAACCTCAGTCAGAGGTTTGCCTTGTTCTTGAGCCATGTAGCCCAACACCGAGAAATCATGATGCCTGATAGAATCGAGAAACCACAGTTGATCAATACCGTCATGAAGGCGTTATTGGTGATGTCTGATTTTTCTGGCAGATAGCTTGAGTAAGCCAGCATGATGCAAAGCCGATACTCAACGTGAAGAAGATCTGACCGTAAGCGGCTGCCCACACCTTCACATCCCAGATTTTGCTGAAGTCAGGTTCGAACATATAGTTCACACCGTCTAGTGCGCCAGGAAGGAAGATCATACGGCCAATCAAGAAGATCACCATAAAGAATAAGATAGGCATCATGATCTTAGACGCACGCTCGATCCCTGATTTTACGCCACTCACAATCGCTGTGTAGGTAATGGCCCAAGCAATTAGCATAGACACTGCGATCTTCCATTGAATGCTGCCTAAATCCGTTGGAGAGTTATCACCAAGCTTTAGGTATTCACTGAAGAAGAAAGCGTTGGTATCTGAACCCCAACTTTGGGTAAACGACATGCCAAAGTAAGAAATTGCCCAACCAATCACGGCTACGTAGTAAACGGCGATAACAGCGGCGACACCCACTTGGAACCAGCCAAGCCACTCAAACTTGGAATGAATTTTGGCCAGTGTTTTTGGTGCAGAACCACGGTATTTTTGACCCATGCTGAACTCAAGGATCATAAAAGGAATACCAGCAGTGATCATGGCAAAAAGGTAAGGAATGAAAAAGGCGCCACCGCCATTCTCGTAGGCCATGTATGGGAAACGCCAGATGTTACCCAAACCGATGGCTGAACCGACTGCGGCTAAGATGAATCCCGCACGGGATCCCCATTGTTCTCGCTTCATATTTGACTCCTGTACGACTCCCTAAGGAATGAAGCTCTTCTCGGCAATCTGCAATCCAGAAGAATAAAGAACAACTGTTATCTGTCAGTCTTTTGTCCAATATTCGGTATTGTTATTAAATTCTGGAGTTTTGCTTTGTATTGCCTAACAAGAAATAGAATTAAATGCTTTAAATTTTGATGTGTGTTTGTGAAAGCTGAAACATTCTTCTGCTTTATGTTGTCAGACTAACTTTTTACATTATTTAGCGCAATAGATTCTAAATGTTAATGGCGATATTTTATCTGGTATAAATATTGTTAATTAGTGGTTTGCTAGGCTATCTGACCAGTTATGGTGGGACGCTTTTGAAATAAAATACTGAAGCTTGGATGTGATCTTGGTCAAATTAACTATTTTTAAGTATTAGGGCGTATCCCTGTATTCGATACGCCCCATAGAGGATTTTTCGCCAAAATCATGCTTTGAAAGTGAAAGTTATTAGAAGCGGAAACTAAAGCCAATATTGGATTGGAATTGGTTCATCCAGTCGGTCTCAAACTTGATGATGCAAGATGAGCCATCAGTCGGAAGGACACATGCACCGGAGGTATCATTATCCACAACGGTGCCCAACCAACGAATCTGAGCCGTCATGGCAAAGTTTTTTGAAAATTCATATTCGAGACCAGCGAAAGCACTGGCCGAAAAACCATATTTGTCACTAACCCAATCCGCATCGGTATAAGAGCCACCTAAACCAAGTCCGACATAGGTTTGCCACCCTTGAGAAAATGGGTAGTAAATACTGCTTTGAAACTGCAGGTAGTGCACATCTATCGAGTTATTGATGTCTTGTAATTCAGAAGATTGATTAGAGTAAAACAAACCAATACGACCCATTTCAAAAGGGGTTTCTACCGATAACGCGTAGTTAATAGAAGGGTCTAAATCGTAGGTACGTTCCTTTTGATCCTCGACTTCCCCACCTCCTGTAAAGCCGACATAGGGGGTAACGATAACGTTTGCTTGAGCAGTCATAGAACAACCCAATAATACACTCCCCATTAGCCAGCCAACTTTATAGTTCATTTGCTATCTCCTTATTATGACTAAGCTAATTGTGATGCCTTAGTCAAAATCGTGCGACTAAATTAAGCAAATCTTGAACATAATTCACACTGGTGTTATTAATTTGTTACAACAAAAGGAGGTGTCTATGGAACACGATCTAAAATCAGCCTACTCATCGTCGTCACGGTATTCGCAGTTTTACTCTCTTTTGGCATTATTGCGATTACTACGGCCTAAATCACTGGCACTGCGCCTATGATACGTAACAGCGGTATTATCACTGACAGCCATACAGAGCTAAACGTCGACGTTTATGAGCACTTTAGAAATGGCAAAACAGCCCTTGTCACGCAAGGAGGAGGGCAGAGAGGGATTTTTACCGCTGGAGTACTAGACGCATTTCTTCTCTCTAACTTTGACCCGTTTGACGAGTTTTATGGCACCTCTGCTGGTGCACTCAACCTATGTGCTTTCCTTTGTCGTCAACATGGCATGGGTAAGTCCTTCATTACAGACCTCACCACATCTGATCAATTCTTTAATCTATTCCGCTATATCCGTAAGAAGCAGCACCTTGGCTTAGAGTGGGCTTTAGAAAGAATTCAAGATTACCCTTACAAGCTGGACTTAGACCTTGGCCGTTTGGCACTAGGCGACCGTGGAGCATTTGCTGCAGTAACCAATGTCGATACGCTCTCTGATCAGTATCTTCCAATACTCGGTGCGGATTGGGTAAGCACTATGGTGGCGACTTGTGCAATCCCAAAATTGTATCAAGGTCCTGTAGATGTGAATGGTCAGCGTTTTGTCGATGGTGGCGTTTCTGCCTCTATTCCTGTGCAAGAAGCTTGGCGGCAAAATGCGCGTAATATTATTGTGATTCGTACCGAACCTTTCTCTGAATCCGAAGCAAAAGTACAAAGTGAAATTGATGATGACAAAGTCGAATGGTATCGCGAATCCATCAATTCAGTACAAGAGTCTTGGCAAGTTAAAGTGAATCAATGGAAAGAAGATTGGAGTGGCTTTCTTCAGCAGAAAATTAATGCTGCGCATGACTCTAAACTAACTGGTGGTAAGCTGTTAAATGGCGGACGCTGGTTGTTTGGGGCTGATAACTTATACCGTTTAAGTCACCTAATTGGGGAGAACTTTGACTCCGGCTTAGCGGATATGTTGATGATTCACTACCAAACCTTCGAGCTGACTCAAGCATTCCTATCTACACCTCCGGATGACACGTTTATCCTACAACTCGCCCCAAGAGAAGAATTGCAATCCTCCTCTTTAATGAGCGACCCAGAAGCATTAGAGCATGATTATCAACTCGGATTACAAACAGGCTTTAATCTTGTTCGGTTGTATGACGAGTTATCTAATCAGTAAGCCTTTAGCATGAGCACTTCATTGGGTTGCTCGGATTGTGGGCTGTTTTTCTTCCTTAACCTATAAAACCTATCTGAAAGTTCTCAAAAGAGTTTACGAAACTCCCTTCAAATAAATTCAAGTTATTGATTTATAATGTTTTAACTTTCTTTATCGTTGAATTACCTAGTGATTCACCATCCTTGCATTAGATTGCGTATAAATTTTTATCGTTCTATACGCCATGCTATTGAAAAGAATTATTCACTCTTTATTTGTTCTTTCCTGTTTGCCTATCTCCAGTCATTCGGTTTTAGCTCATGAGAAAAATATTGTTGATGAAGCAAGCCGCGAGCAAGTGTCGCACTCTGCTTCAAAAGTTGAGAAAAACACCGTTGTTATCTTTTCATTTTATGGAGACGAAGAGAGACAGCTACAAGCGCTGTTAAATTTGGGTACCTATTGTCGAGAGGATATTCAACCAAGTGGTGCAACCTTAATTCAATGCGGTCCATACACACCGGAATTATGGAAGATAGCGGAGCCTTTGGTGTATGAAATCACGGACAACAACTATCAAGTTACTGAGACGTTGATTGATGCTTTACCTAACTTAGGCTTACAAGATAACTCTAGTGATGAGGTGAGTCCTTACTTAAACACTTTTACTTCTGAGTTGGTTGCGATCAGTCAGCAGCAGTATGAAATGGGCAATACAAAGGCATACCAAGAGCAGCTGCCGTCAAGGCTCGTGGCCAATGGTGTTAGCACGACTGAGCAGTGGTTATCTGAACAATGGGAAGATGCCAATTTTGATATTGGTTTTCGCTAAACAAAGGTAATCAATGGGCGTTTGATCATTTCGAAACACTACTTCCATTCTGGGATCAAAACGGTCGAGCATTATGGTTTATGCAAACAGGGGCGGTGTTCAATCGTGAGAACTTCCACGGGCGAGATTTTGCGCACCTAGGGTTAGGTTATCGTCAGTTGGATGATAGCCAGTTCTTCGGGGTGAATGGTTTTTTGATTACGATCTATCGCGTCAGCATACGCGTGTCAGTGTTGGTGCGGAATATGGCTTGGATTACGGCACATTTAGCACAAATGCTTACTTCCCACTCTCCAATTGGAAAGACTCGCCGGATCACTATGAAGGAATGAACAGCCTAGTTGAGAAGGCAGCGAAGGCTGGGATTTGAACTTGGAGACGTATCTGCCTTTGGATACGCGCTGGAAGTTTGGTTTAACGGCGGGTCAATACCTTGGCCGTTACGTGGAACACAGTGATGGCAGTTTGCCATCGAAAAATCCATACCATTTCAGCTTGAGTACAGAGTTTCGTCCTGATCCTGCGTGGGCGTTCTCGCTGGGCTATCAAACTGAGCAAGGCGCAAAGGAGCAATGGATTGCAGGGATCAATTATTCCTTATCGCTGAGTGGTCTCTACGAGGGTGAGCGACGCTTGTCTCAACAGAGTTTACTACCGAAACCGGAGCGATTGACTGATTTTGTTCAGCGTGACCATAACATGGTGCTGGAGTACAAACAGAAGTTTGCTGAGATAAGTATTCGCCTACCGGAAAGTGCACTCGTTACAGAGTTGAGTCAGCAAATGCTCTCGTCTTGGATGGAAGTCAAAGGGGGCGCCGATATTGTGTCATACCAGTGGCAAGGTGATGCGGCGAACTATCTTAATGACATACAAGCCTCAAGCCCAACATTTATCGCGCCAGCCTATCGTTATGACGCTAACAATACCTTGTCACTGTCCGTTTCTTACAAGTTGCGTAGTGGGCAAATAAAGCAGTCCAACACAATGAAAATCACAGTAACGGACAGCAAAGTTCTTGAATCCTTGGGCTTTTCACCTGCTAGAGCCGTTGCCGGTGAGCGAATTACTGCAACCGCGAAATTAAGCGTAGCGGCAGCAAGTGCGCCGATTGCGTTTGAGCTTTCTGCTGAGAGCTTACTCGGTCTCAATATTAATGGTGAAGTCCCAATTCTCAAAGATGGTCAAACCACGATTATCGTGAATACGACGACTGATGAGGAGGGCGTGGCTGAACTGGTTCTCCTTAGTGAAGAAGCCAATAAAGTGAAAATTACGGCCATTTACCACGATGACCGAGACCACGCTAAGCAGGGGATAGTCGAATGGGCTAAGGCTAAGCAATACCAGATCAAAATATTCAGAGGGCAGCAAGAGATCATTGGCTCAGGGAATGAGAGCAGTGACCCTTTGTTTACTCATCACACATTGACAGCAGAGCTGTTTGAAAACGGTGAGTCAATTAATGATACGTCGAACTTTGCATTTCAATGGTGGCGACGAGCCCATGATAAGTCAGGTGATTTTGAAAAGATTGCAGGGGCTTCAGGGAGAAACTACCAATTGACTGGTGCTGATCAGGCTTCCAGATCAAGGTTACGGCCAATCAGAAAACAACAACCAATCAACAAAAATAATCAAATAAAAGAGAGTATTATGAAGAAAACAGCCATTACACTTGGGCTTCTTATCAGCGGTTTCACAGCAACAGCAGCTTGGGCGATTGAAAGTAATGTCACTGAACCAGTACAGGGTCATCAACCAACCGTGACGGCTCCGGTCATTACAAAACAGATATCAAGTGGACGCCGGCGCCTATCAAAGTGGAGTTCAGTGTTCCGACTCATGAAGATACTGACAATGATGACATCACTTCTGTGACGTATTGGCTACAAGATGCCGGAGGTACCCAATACGGCAAGGAAGAGAAGGCTGATATTAGTAAGTTGAATGGCGGCGCGATTGAGTTCTCAAACTTCGATGAGCTAAAAAACAAAAAACTAACACTGGTTTGGAAAGTTCATACTCAATATGGCTACCCTTCAGAAACGCTTGTGTCTGATGAAATGACCTCTAACGAATTCAATGTCGCTGCGGAAATGGATCTATCCATCAGTGGTGTTTATGAAGTTGGTGAAACATTGACGGTACACGCATTCGATGGTGCTGATGTCGATCTGAATATCGCAGATGTGACGTTCACGCTGGCAGAAATGAGACCGGTGACACAGCGGTCTATACCCAATGGAGCAAGCAGAAGCGGCTCTACAAAGTGAGCTGAATGATTCTGGTAATGACCTAACATTCAAACTCACTAAAGAGCTTCAAGGTTACACCATCACTGCGTCTATGAACGAGGCGCCAATCACTCGTGCTTCACTGCGTTAATTTCGTTTAATTAAGCTTTAACCAATTACCAAGCGGGCTGTTTTCAGCCCGCTTTCTCTCTATGAGGGTACAACATGATACGTCAATCATTCATCACTATTTTGGCTCTTATCTGTTCTTGGTCTGCGATGGCAGAATGCTCTGAAAACCAAGTGTGTTCGAATAATACGTCAGCCATCGCAGGCCACGGCTATCCAACCGGTATGCCTGAATGGAATGTCGCGCCGAGTGAAAATAACACCATAGGTACCGGCTCCATTTCCGTTCTTCCGATTCAAGAGCTCGATCCTGATGGTGATAAGGTCATTGCCGATTCAAAAACCTACCAGTGGTGTAATGATAAGGGAGACTGCTTCGCGAATTCGCCAACCCTGACCATCAATCCATCGGATATTGACAGGGTGTTTGATAAAGGAGTGGGTTTTAAGCCTCTGACAGTGAAATACAGCGGCAAAGTTGAAAAGGGCTATCCGGAAGCAACACGCACCTTTGAAAGTGAACCGTTACCTGTGGCGCTAGAGTACCCGCCAGATGGCACTAAAGGGATCTGTTATGAGGCCGGCGATAAAGCGGTGCAGACGATGGTACTTTCTACTTCAGCAACTGGGAATCATACCCATTATTTAAAATTTCCAAATATGGCGCTCGGTTCATTACCCGGAAAATTGAGTCAAGTGGATAGTGCTCAGGGGATTGATTTTACCAATGCTGTAAATGCTTTTATCCCAACCTTTCAAGAAAAGGCCTTACCTGAACAATTAACCGTTCAATACTGCCATGACGATTGTAAAGAGTGGATCGAGTTTAAAGTGACCAAAATCCATCCCGGGCCTATGGCGCCAACCATCTATTCTGCTCGCAATATGGGAGTGGTATCCGACGGCGTGACTTTACACGATTTTAATTTTCAAATATTAGCCCAATCCAGTACGGACTATCGCACGAACATGGTGCACTGTACTCAATTTAATTAGTGTCTTGCCACCAATTATCCATCGATGAAAATGCCCTGATTCTGGGCATTTTACACATTTGCGTGTTACAAAATGACGAGTTGCCAGCGCTCTGTTTCCTGTAGAATGACAAGTCATTTCTTTTAATTTAGTTCGACCTACATTGTTCGGCCTGCCTGATTCTAAGGTATTGAATTACATAGATATAAAAGAATCTCATAAAACCTAAACTAACGGTGATTCGCTGTATTTCCTAGAACGGAAGGGGGATACTTGCCCTGTCTTTGAATTGCATATTACCTTTAGGTTTTTGGTGAAGTAGGGCGATTTAGTTGCACCTTTTAACCCGCGCCGCTTAACAAAAAACATCGTGCTCTATGTGGTTTAAAGACGGTTTTTATACCCATTTTAAATACTGTTGTTTACAACTAGAGAGACTTAATTTCTATGAGATTAACCCCTATATACACGGCGCTGCTGACCAGCTTGGCCGGCGTTTCGACTGCGTATGCTACGCAAGTCACGCAAGACATTGCTACTAACTACGGTTCTACCAATATCGTTAACAGTCAACGATGCCTTAATAATAACCCCCACGGCGCAAGCGACTTTTGCATCGCTAATATAAACCCTGAAGGCTTAACGCTGAACCCAGGCCAGCAGATCACCGTAGTCACGCCAGTGTCATTCCCAGCGATGAGCTGGTGGGACGAAATGTCGCCAAGTCTTGTAAAGATACATGGCTCAGATGGGAGTCGCTCGGAATGTTCAAGTTTGGGCAATAACCAATGGTCGTGTGTTTTACCGAACAGTGGTTTTCATTCCAGTGGCCTACGCGTTGAGATTCGTACAGAGGGCTTTCGCGCAGGTTGGGGTGGTGACCTGACTATCGACGACTTAGTACCGGACGCTCCTGAAATTGAAAATGCCTCTGCAACATTTGAACCGGCGAAAGACGAGAAGCTGATCCGAAACGGGAAAATGTGGCTTGCTACTGAAACGCCAATCGAGGTGACGTTAGATTTTGACCTGGTAAAAGGCAACGCAAGTAGCTTTGCTAATCAACCTATTCGAGTTCTGCTGCAAAAGACCATTGGCACTGGTGAAGATAACACCACTGCAGAGTGGGTGACATTGACGGGTCAAAGCCAAAGCATTGTTAGTGGTCACAACAAGATAACGGGACAAATCAAACCGTCAGAGGGTTGGGATAGTGAGGCGTTTTACACTGCAACTCTTGGCTACAAACTGAATGATAACGACACGCCAATCACTTTTGTCGATCCACAAGGTTTGACGACGATGACGGGCCAAGGTGCATACTTAGACGCTTCTCCGATGCGCATTGTCGATTCAAATAACCAAGACAGCCAGTGTGTACTGACACAAGGTAATCCACAAACATGTGATTTGGTTGCTAATGGTAGCGAAGTGCGTTTAACAGGCGTGAACGTCTGGCAAGATGCCGACCATCCGCAAACAATTGACGTCAACGGCAATCACAAGCATACGTTAACAGGTGGTCATGTAACCACAGATGTCCCTTTTGATATTGAAACCACAGGACAAAAGACATTCAAGTGGAACAATGTCACAACGGTCGTGACTTACAACACGGATACGCGTCAGATCGTTGTTGAAGACATTGATCCAGTGAACAACGTTGTTTACGACAATGCATACATTAATGGTGCAGTGACAAAAATTACGAACAAAGGCAGCCGCAGCGATATCCGTGAGGTAGAAACACCGGCATTCGTTTAGCATTAGATACGCTGGACCAAAGCGCAATTTCAGGTCTAGAGAGTGTGACGTGGTCAGCGGAATATCCGCTTGTTGAGTTTGTGAAAGTTTACGCCCCAGATCTTCCAAGCCTAGTTGAAGAAGGCTTAAAGCTGGTCGAGAAGACGATTAACAATAACATCTTGGCGAAAGCGGTTGAGTTCTCTGAAGATGGTCAATTCTACCTAGATGTTGCAACCGTCAACGACGGTATTACTGATGCGATTGCTAATCTAGGCAGCCAATACGAAAAGTATTTCCCTCGTTTTGCTAATGTTGTTTTACCTCTGGATCTTGTTGCTCATTACCGTGTTCATGGCGTTGATAAAGTGAAATCAAAGCGTTTTAACATTGCGATCGGTGATCGTGGTAAGCGCATTATTAACTTTACGGGTAACGGCACGACCCAATGTTTGACAAACATGGGTGGCAAGTTTGCATTCCAAGACTGTAATGCTTCTAAAGTTGTAAATGAAAACACAGATCCAAACGTCCTATTTAAGTTTGTCCCAGCTGCATTAGGCACAGTTACGCATCCAACGAACGTATTCCAAGTTCGTCCATTCTCTGATGATACTCAATGTCTGACGGTGAATGGTTATAACGTGACTGCTGAGCGATGTGACGTCGATTACGGTGTCTCGCAGTTGTTCTCTTTCAAAGCTCAAAGCGATCAACACTTAGAAGAGTCGATCGTGACTTCAGGTAACACCTCTGAGATGACGATCGCGTCGCTTAAAAATGGTCGTGTCTTTGACCGCAGCGGTGGTGGTGCTGGTGGCAGTGTTTGGGGCGATTTAATTGTGTACCCGAAAAATGGTGACAAAGGATCGATAAACCAGCATATGTTTGTGTCTCGCTTTGGTGTTCAAGACAGCAATAAACCGAAAACTGTTCCTGTTGATCTGACGATGCGATGCCAAACAGGTAAAGAGCTATTCAGCTACTGGAGCACGATCTCTCTAACCGCAACCAACAACTCAGATTACGATGCATATGTTCGTGTTAACTGGAATGAGCGTTGGGAGCTGGTTCGTGCAGGCACAACCAGAAAGGTTGATCAGCGCAGAATGTCTATGCCTGTTGCTTTCGACCAAGTATATCGTTTCTTTACCGAATTCAATCCACATAACGCCTTCTTCTCTTTACCTGCGAATGAAACGGCTTGTGAAACTGGTTTTGGCCGACCGGCACTAGATTTCACTGAGACTAAGAAAGGCTACAACGCTTGGACTGAGCTACCAGAATAATTGATCTGTTCTTTTGGGGAGGGGTGAAAGCCTCCTCTTATTTTCTTAGTCATTTTACTCATTGATTTATAGGTTCGGTAAACCATGAAAAATACACTTTATATCTCGATTACCAGCTCGCTTTTGGCTCTTAGTTCTTCAGCAATTGCTTCGCCACTGGCGGAAATTGACGGTGCAACGCTTCAGGGCCTCATCAATTCACCGGCTGATTATTCTGCACAAGTTGATGCATTTCTTGGCGTAAAATACGCTTCTGCTGAGCGATTTAGTGCACCACAGCGTCATCACTTTATTACTGGCGAGCATTATGATGCGACGGTTACGGGAGATATTTGTCCACAAGTGCCGCATACCATGGAAGCTAATGGTGTTGTACAAGAAGCACAAAGCGAAGATTGTTTGAATGCAAACATCTGGCGTCCATCTGACATTGCTAACGATGGAAAACTGCCTGTTATGTGTTCATTCACGGTGGCGCATTTGAGCTAGGTTCTAGCACCGTTGAGCAGTTTGATGGTGCTAAACTGGTTGCAAAAACGCTGATGAAGGAAATCCATTTATTCTCGTCAGCATTAACTATCGTCTTGGCATTCTTGGTAGTTTCTACAGCAGCGAGCACTCGGGTAACTATGGCATCCAAGACCAAAAATCAGCGTTAAGTTGGATTCATGACAACATTGGTAACTTTGGTGGTGATGCTGAGAATATTACTTTGTTTGGCGAAAGCGCTGGTGCGATGTCAATCGGCATTCAGTTAATGGATGAGAAACAAAATGCGCACCTATATCAACGCGCTATCATGGAAAGCAACCCATATGGTGTGAATTACAAAGATGCCAAATCGGCGCAATGGTTAGCTGAGCAGGTAAAAGACAAACTCAGTAATGATCAAGATATTCAAACTGTACCTTTTGAAGAGATCATCAATATACAGTCTCAAATGAAGGCGGCGACAACGCAAATGAATAACTTGATGACAATTACGCCAAGTACATCTGGCCTGTTGGCCTGGGCGCCGTATGTCGATGGAGAGACCATCCCATATCAGCCGATTGACCTACAAAAAGTAGATGGGGTAGATGTGACTCTAGGCTTTAAACAAAGATGAATCCAACATCTTTGTCGCTCCTTTCGATGTGATACTCAACGCGCCTGGTAGCTAATAATCTTTTGGTTGATGCATTCTTTGGTTCAGACAAAGGAGAGCAGTTGCGCAATTTGCCTGCATTCCACTTAAACTGGTGGAACAGCACGCCTGAAAAGCGAAAAAACAACGCCCGAAAATTGATGAATCAAGTTTTATTTATGTGTTCATCCCAACATGTTGCGCAAAACTTGTCGTCAAACCAAACAACAACCTCGCTGTACCAATTTAACTATCAACCAGACTTTGCCTTATGGCCGGATTACTACGTGGAGAGCTTTACAAAAACATGCTCACCGTCAGAAACATCTTGTCATGGTGCTGAACTGTCTTTCATCTTCGGAAATGAGGTGAACGCAGTATCTGGCCCTACCGTTTTTCTGAAAAGGATCACCAACGAAAGACGTTCTTATGTCCAACTGGCTGAAGTCGAAGACATTCGAACCATATTCGCAAGAGACAGACAATATTACTGTATTTAACGAAGAAGCTTACTTTAATGTAAGTGGTGATTGGGATAATACGAAAAATGGTAATGTGTGTTCTCAAGTTAATGAAATAATGAACAGTAATACTAAGCTTTACTAACGCTAATTATCAATATCATAAACTTTAAATGGCAGCTTAGGTTGCTGCCATTTTTTATATTTTAAATTTTTAAAGTTGTCGTAAGTATGTCTTTTGAATTCTTTTTTGAAAAAATAAATTTAAATATTAAATTGGTAAAAAGCCTTGAAGATTTAGTGGTAAGGAAAAGGAGAAAGAATATAGGTAACGCAGGCTCAAGCTTTAAAGAAGTTGATGGTCACCTCTCCGAGATAAAATACAATGTATATCTTAATGAAAAACATCAACGGAATATTGGCACTTAGAAGGCGTACTGCTTGTTGGGAATGATTATAAATTACGAAAAACTTCTTCTTTCACTGTTTTTGTTGATATTTATTTGAGTTATTGTTTGGTGGTATTTTGGGCTGGTTTTTTATGAGTCAGTACAGGTAAAAAAACTAAATTATGGTAATTTACGGTTATTTACCGTAATTTTTTCGGTTTAAGAGAGCCTTGTTGAGTGTTCTGTTGCTTATTTATTCATTGAACAATCCTGTTTCCACGATGTTTTATGTGATTTTTATCGGTTATGCATTTTACTCCTATCAAAGTTTAGATTTTATGTGTGGTTGATTAGGTATTTTAATGTGGGTATCATGCCGCTCGTCTCAAAAATATAACAATGTTTTCAGTAAGGTATTAATTCGTGGATGTTAAGTTTGACAGCTCTGGGAGTCGTATCTTTTATCGTCAAAAAAGTGTTTTCTTACAACCCAATGAGCTAAATCTGGCGTTATTACTTTTAAAGAATAAAGGGGATATTGTTTCTAAAGAAGAAATCTTACAAACCGTTTGGAAAGATAAAGTCGTTACAGAGGGATCAATTAAAAGAAGTATCTCTTTATTAAGGAAGTCTATATCCGAAATTGGTGCGAACGTTGAAATTATCGCGCA
>LZQR01000135.1_pt1 | contig 20159 bp, 17 predicted proteins | sample 768601 | NCBI WGS metagenome assembly LZQR01 (sample SAMN05207299, study PRJNA324521) | oil field metagenome | isolation source: sample BH-FW-24 from oil reservoir | place: India: Bombay High | collected 2015-12-04
TCAGAGTACGTAGCTGTACATCGATCGATGCTGGTTTACAAGATATCCGTTTGCTGCGTGCAGTTCGATGCCATCAAAGCCCGCTTCAATCGCATTCAATGAGTACGTAGCTGTACATCGATCGATGCTGGTTTACAAGATATCCGTTTGCTGCGTGCAGTTCGATGCCATCAAAGCCCGCTTCAATCGCATTCAATGCAGCTTGACGGTACTCTTCGATAACCAGTTTGATGTCTTCTTTCGTCATCTCACGTGGTTCAACCACATCAACAAAACCAGGCTCATCGGTGCCGTTATCAATAAACACTTTCACGTTTTCTGCTTTTAGTGCAGAAGAAGAAATTGGTTGTTCGCCACCGATGTTGTCAGGGTGAGTCACACGGCCTACGTGCCAAAGTTGGGCGAAGATCGCACCGCCTTTTGCGTGTACTGCGCCGGTGACTTTTTTCCAGCCTGCGATTTGCTCTTGGCTGTAAATACCCGGTGTCCAAGCGTAGCCTTGACCCATAGGTGAAATCTGTGTGCCTTCTGCAACAATCAAACCCGCTGATGCGCGCTGTGCATAGTATTCAGCCATCATGTCGTTTGCGACATTACCAGGTTGGCTTGCACGAGAGCGAGTCATTGGCGGCATAACGATGCGGTTCTGAAGGGTTAGAGAACCAAGTTGTACAGGTTGAAACAATGTATCTTTCATGACTAACCTCGTTATTTGCTGGTTTGAATCAATTCGATTTGGTAACCGTCAGGGTCTTTAATGAATGCGATGCGAGTTTCACCGCCTTGCATTGGACCGGGTTCACGAGTGACGTTGCCACCAAGTGCTTTGATTTTGTCGCATGCAGCGTAAATATCTTCACAACCTAATGCCATGTGACCGAACGCGTTACCTAGGTCATAACTGTATGTGTCCCAGTTGTAAGTCAGTTCAATCGTCGCGCTGCCTGGTTGGTCGGCGTTACCAATAAACACAAGCGTGTAGCGGTATTCTGTGTTTTCGAAGCGATCAAGCTCGCTCATACCAAGAACTTTGGTGTAAAACTCAATGGACTTATCTAAGTCAGCCACGCGGATCATAGTGTGAAGAAATTTCATAGTTAACCTTCTTATCTCGGCTTATTAGCTATCGTTGGAGTGACAGAGTCATCTCAACTAGCAACCTTGTTGAAGCTAAAGATAAAGGTAAAGTATGAAAACATGAAATTATCATTGATTATTGTTTGGATAAAATTATGTTATCAACGCCTTCGGGCAATTGATCCACTTAACGGCTCGATAGACGCAGCGAAAGTGTAAGTCAATTTAACCTTTTATTTTTAATATAAATTACTTACAGTGATTGATTACTGGAGCGGATGCATATTAATAAAACACAAGGACAATGGATGAATGAATCAGTGTATCGTGCAATGTCTTGGCTAAAAGCAATACTGGATGGTCAAGGGGTTCGCTACCAAATTGTTGGAGGTTTCGCCGCCCATCTTCATGGAGGTTCTCGGCCAATTGCTGACATCGACCTCTATATTGAAAAAGAGGATGTACATGCGCTTCTACCGTTCTTTCAACCTTTTGTAAGTAAACCGCTTAAACACTACTCTGAAGAAGGGTGGGACCTAGAATATCTCCAGTTGATTTATGAAAACCAGAAAATCGAGATTGGTTTGAGTCCGGGAACTAAGATCTTTAACACCTCGAGCCAACAATGGGTATCACTCGATGTTGATTTGGCGGAATCCGTACAGCGTGACTTTCATGGGCTTGCTTTACCTGTTATCAATACTAACTCTCTCATTGAGTACAAAAGAGTTCTTAATCGGGAAGTCGATCGAATCGACATTAAAGAGCTGGAAGATATCCAACAAGCTGAGAATGCTCAAACCTTGGGCCATTTCAGTTCCTTGTTCGACATCGCGCGGAGAAAAGCGAAATACGATAATACCAACACTTGGTACAAAGGTTCGGAGACGTACTTTGATGCTTTATATCAAGAGCTTGAAGAAGTCGGTGAAGAAATCACTCAAACACGTCTTTGTTATTTAGAGGATGAGCTTGGCGATGTGCTTTGGAACTATTTAAATCTGCTCATGGCATTGGAAAAAGAGCAAGGTATCGATCCTACCTCGGTATTGAGCAGAGCGGTTAACAAGTATCAGCAGCGAGTCGCTACCATTGAAAACAATGGAAGCTGGGCGGATGTGAAGGCCGAGCAAAAGCGAAAGTTACAACAAGAATACCTAGGTGCGATGAATGAAAATTAAGCCAGAGCTCGAACTGACACAAGAAGAGCATCAAGCGATCATGACACTGCGAAATGCAGCATTCCCAGATCACCAGTCGGCCCATTCTTACTACAAACAGCTACCTCATTATCGTGCTCTTAAGTTTCAAGGTAACAAGCTGATTGGTTATATGGGGCTGGACTATCGAGTCATGAACTTGAATGGAGAGCCAATCAAAGTGTTGGGCATCATTGATTTGTGTGTTGATACGGATTTCCAAGGGAAAGGTGTCGCTTCCGCAATGCTCACTATCGTTACAGAGTATGCCAAAGATAAAGATGTTGATTTCATCGCTCTTATGGCCGATGACCCCTCACTGTACTTAAAAACGGATTTCAAGGTTTAGAAGTGGAAGCCAGCTGGTTGAGAATACACGAACACAAAACTATGGCATCGCAGAAGAAAGGCTTAATGACTTTTATGTGAAGCCATTGCGTGATCAAACAATGATAAAGAGTGGACTCGATTGGTTGGGGTATATGTATTAGCCCCATAAAGGATATCGAATTAAACATGAATAAGGAAAGGAAGTCATGAATGTCTCTCTGAGAGAGGTAACAAACAAAATTATGGTCTCGTCTGCGACCTAGATGTAACGAAGCCTCAAGAAGAATTCGTAGCATGCAACATGTGGTCGCTGGTGGAGTCTTTCTACAACGAGGTCATGTGGTTCGTGCAATCTATCTAGGTGAGGAAGCTGTTGGTTTTTCATGTGGGTTTATGAAACAAGTGATAAAGTTTCTATTTGGCGTTTTATGATTGATGCCAAACACCAAAACAGAGGGATAGGGCGAGTTGCATTAAAACTGGCAATAGAAGAGATAAAGCAGACGCCGAACCTCAAACAGATTGAGATCTGTTATAACCCGACTAATCCAGTTGCCAAGTCTTTCTACAGTCAGTTTGGTTTTGGAGAAGTTGGTATGGATGAGGATGGTGAGGACATGTTAGCAATCATTAAGCTCTAGCAATCATCTTGTTCTTAACTGATATCACGAAGAGACGGGGCTAGCATCGCTTAGCCTCTTCTCTTACGAAATTTTAAGTCAATAGAGAGCATGCCTAACTCTCCCTACTATCTTTAACGACGTTGCCCCTTTTGTTCTTCTTTATGCTGTTTCGGCCGACTCCTCACCAAAGCTGAAAAGATACCTTTCAAAAGGCATTAGAGTAAGAGGAATTCAGACCGATTTTGCTGTAATAAATAGTTATCGTGAAAGTTTAAAATCTCCTACCAAACTCGATAAATCAATGTCTTGTATTAATTTCGTTGTTATTAAGGATGTATTTATAATATTTCTGTCAGAAAAAGAAGCACAGATTAAGATTTTCATCTACTTTTGAATTTAACACATGCCCAAAGAATGGGATGCATCGAGTGTTAGTATCTATATTAAATGGGCTACCATAAACCGAGTTGGGTAGGTGATCTATATGTTTATAAAGAGCTTCAGAAGTGCTTCGATTTCATTCAGGGTGTGGTCTATTCTCGGGTTATTTGCAATCGGATTGTTTGCAAATACTATTTTAAATATCGAAAAGACTCGTCATCATATGCACCAAAATTATGAGATGGGAGTTGAGCATTTAGTACAGAGTGCAGTGAGTATAATTCGTCATTACCACTATCAGAGTGAGATTGGAGCTTTAACCGAAGCGGCTGCAAAAGCCGAAGCCTTAAAAGTAGTTTCAGCAATACGTTTTGAAGATGATAACTACATTTTTGCTGTCGATCGTGAAGGTAACCAGATTGCGACAGGGGTTCCCTCTCTGCTAGGGAAAAATATAATGCACCTTCGAGATAGCAACGGTGTCTCTTTTGTAAAGGATTTATTTAAAACAGCGAGAGGTGGAGGAGGTTTCGTTAGCTATCAATGGAATAACCCAGATAAGAATACTACTGAGCCTAAAACCAGCTATGCGGTTTTCTTTGAACCATGGGGTTGGATGGTGGGCTCCGGCATCAATATGGTAGTACTCGAAGCGGAAACTCGCACTTCGGAGGTGACTTCACTCGCTTATGCTGTTGGGATACTTTTAGTTCTTTCTCTAATCGTCGCGTATTTCATTAGAACAATAACCACTCCACTACAACAGACTTTGCACGCTATGAAAATGCTTTCGGAGGGGGAAGGGGATCTAACGCAGCGCTTACCTGAAACTGGTTGTAAAGAGCTATATTATCTTTCTCTATACTTTAATCAGTTTGTCGCTTCTGTTCAGAATATTATGCTGAGTGTAAGTGATGTTGGTACTCAGGTTACCAGTTCTGCCAGCCAATTATCTAATTCTGCACATCAGATCGATAGTAGTCTTGTGCAACAGCGGAACGATGTGAATTTACTTGCCACAGCTATGAATGAGATCCTCACGACTGTCGAGGAAGTAGCTGGCAGGACTTCTGAGGCGAACGAAGCCAGCCAGCTTGCTGCAATAGAGACTAAAACAGCCATTTAATCATTCAAAAAATTCGATTGAGGGTAGCGAGTTAGCCTTGCAAATTACTGAAGCTGGTCAATTGTGCAGAAGTTGGCATCCGATTCTAAAGATGTTGATACTGTCCTTGAAGTTATTCGTGGAGTGGCCGACCAAACAAACCTCTTAGCGTTGAATGCTGCAATTGAAGCAGCCAGAGCAGGAGACAATGGACGAGGCTTTGCCGTTGTTGCTGACGAAGTGAGAAAATTATCCAAGAGAACTCAAGAATCAACACTGGAGATTCAAAACATCGTTGAGAAATTACAGAAAGGAGCTGAAAATGCTGTTGTCGTAATGAAACAAGGGACGGAAAAAGCTGATAGAGTTGCCATACTCTCTGAACAGGCTAACTCAACGATTGATAAAATTAATAATGAAGTTCAAACAATAGAAGAAATGTCGCAATGTATTGCCACCGCTGCTGAGGAGCAAACGGTGACGGTAAATGAAATCAACCGAAGCGTTGTGAGCTTGAGTGAGATGTCGACATTGGTATCAAACGAGTCGTCTCAAATGTCAAATGCTGGTAAAGACCTGAAGAGTGTTTCTGAAACGTTAATAAGTACAATCAACCGCTTCAAGCTGTCTTAGCAACGCAAAGATTAAAGTCTTCTAACTTACGGCACCACTATTTTGGTGCCGTGAAAACGTTTAAAGATTCGTCACGTTTTAGCAAAGCCTTCGGCAAGCTCAGTTGTTACTACTCAAATAAATTTCAATTTGCTGATTAATATTGACAAGCTCTTTGGTTATTAAAGTTATATCAGCAGCGAGGGGAGCAACATCTTGTCGAGTAAACTTTTCAATATTAATTAGAGTTGAAACCGCTGTTGTTGCCCCAAAACTTGAAAGTACACTCTTTATGCTATGAGATAGAAGGAATAAGTCAGACCATTTTTCATCGGAAAAAAGTTGATTAAACCGTTCTGGACCATTACTATAATCTTCCATGTAAGTAGAAAAAATTGCACGAATAATTTGTTGGTCGTGATCCATATAGCTGTTTAATAGATCAAAGTTGATCATCATTTACTCCCATTATTTCATCCTAAAATTAAAGGGCTCCGGCAAATCTTGAGAACTTGAACCTGCTAAGTAGTCGGCTAACCAATCTGACCAATTTGGTGGCAGTGGGATTTGCGTCAGAAATTCAATACTTTCATTTATCGAGCAGTTCGTTCTGAAATGTTGCTTGTGCAGAGTTTTTGAGTTTAATCTCAGTAGAGTATGGATAATCGAGACTTGTTTTAGGTTCTCTGAGAGAGTCATTTTTCTCAAGAGGGATCCTCGACTTTTTAATAGACAGTGCAATTAACTCACTCTGAATTTCAAACTCGCCAAAAAACTCCATTAAAGGGATGAACTGTCGCAATAAAAATAGAGGCATTTTATTAGGTTGAGAATAGTAATTACTCAGAGATAGCATAAGTTTTTTGTGAGCAGCTTCCAGGTTTGTTTCAGCTATTAATAGCTTGCATTGCATCAATCTTTTAAAGGCAATGAGATCGTTATGCTGGTTTCGATCTAGTCTTTTTTCTGCGAGCAAATAAAAACCATTAAGTTTTAAAAGTACACACCTTTTATCATTGGAAGTTTTAAGGGTTTTGAAGCGTTCAATAATTGCATCAATATAAGCCCCCATCGCAGATAACCACTGCGGATCGGAAGAAGACACGCTCGAGGCAAAAAGGCTCCCCACATCAAAAAGTTTGTCTGTGTCTCCTAATTTATTGAGTATTCTTGATACAGTCATTAAACGTGAGCTGCTGCTCGGGGTTAACTCAAACGCGCGAAGCGCCAATACCGAGGCGTTGTTGTACTCATGAAGACTTTCATGTAAACCGACGAGATTATCTATTGCTCGGAGGCACAGCGGGTTATGTGTAACGTAATTCGTCAGTGTCTTAACTGCTTCAGTCACTTGGCCTTTTTGATGAAGTAAAAATGCTTCTGCACAAATACGACTAGCATGATCTTTCTTACTACAAACGGCTAAGAGGCCTTCAAGTATATCGATTTTTCCTGAGTCGATTGCTGTATCAATAAGTAAGGATTCAACACAGACGCTTTGTCCATACGTTTTTTGTAAATAAACTATCTCAGTAAGAGTCAAATCATTAATTTTGCTTAACTGTCGCTCGGCGTTTACCAATTGATGCTGCTCTTCCAGAGCGATCAATATTTTGTTTCTTAGTGCCTTCGTTTGGAGAGGCTTTGTTAAAAATGCCTCACTCGACCAGTTAATGCAGTTAATACAGTCTCTTGCGTCGCGTCTCCAGAAATCATCAACACGGCGGTGGTATCAGAGATAAGTTTGGCACGAACCAATAAATTGATAAGGTCCAAACCAGTCAACTTGGTTGAAAGATGATAATCCATGATTATAAAGGAATAAAAGCGAGTCTTGACGGTAGCTACTGCTTGCATCGCACTATGAACACATGTGACATTAGACGCTGATACTCCAAGAGATATCAGTTGGTGCTTAATCAGGGTTGCTGACGTGGTGCAATCGTCAATAACTAAAATGTTGAGATTATTAATCTCGAGTTGCTGTGTTAACAAACCAGTACCTACATATTAAGAATCGGCTCCCTTATATTTAATCATCTGATTTCATAAAGGCAAGCGATTGTTCAGGCTTTGTTGCGTAATTTGATGGAACTAAATCAGGAAGTTGCGATCTGATCGGCTAAGTCAGCTAATCTTTGTAGCCTTATGTCGAAACCTCGTTATAAAACAACTAACTGGAAACAATACAACAAAGCCTTAATCAACCGTGGCTCACTTACTTTCTGGATTGATGAAGAGACCATAAGAGAGTGGAAGCAAAGCAAACAGAGAAGATGAAATCTCGCGCAACCTTATCAGTCAAGGTTAGACCTGATAATACAGTCTAAAAACGTTAGTTTAGCGTCGCTTACTTTGAGTGAGTAGCGTTGTGTTTTAATCATATTGTTTGGGTTTTTCACTATATTACAAGGAAATGCTTTGCCTCGGCTAGGTAACAAAATTAACAAACTGTCATTTGTAAACTTGATTGAATAGCTACGGCTTGTTGGATTATACCTATTCGTCTTCCAATGCCTAAACCTTGTCATAAACCACATGAAAAGCTTGCGAACTCACGATATCCTGGGGGCTAATAAGATAGCGCCATGTAGATGGCAGAAAGTGAATTCGAATGAAGTTTATCCATACCTCAGATTGGCACCTTGGCCGACAGTTTCATAACGTCTCTTTGCTTGACGATCAGCAAGCCGTTCTTGACCAGTTAATCCAATGTATTAAAGTAACTCTGTTAGTGCCTACTCAAAGTCAGTAATGTGTAAAATCACCAGTTTGCATAAAGGCAAGTGATTGTTAAGACAAAGAAGGGGCAATATGCCCCTTATCAACTTTTGTAGGCGTTAACTCTGTTCAGCTTCCGTTTCTACGCGTTTTAAAAGCTCATTCGCTTTCTTCATCGCTCTACGTGCACTCTTAGATTTTCGTTTGTTTAACAAGATATCGGAAAACTGAAGGTACTTATCTGCAGTCTGAAATCGTAGATCGTTGATATCTTGAAAGCCAGGTGGGAAGTTTTCAGCGAACGCGTCAATATCTTTCACCAGCTTATCTAGGTTAACCGTCGTACGAGCTTGTTTTAATCGGTAGTGCAACCCTTCAAATTCTTCTTGGTAGAGAAGTCTTGCTGCATCAGACGGAAAAGCTAGAGGGTTAGTACTCTCTTTGGCTGTTTCGTACAGTTTCATTTCGAGCACAGCATCTTTCATGGCATTGCTGAAAGCCAAGTTTTCTTGGTGTTCTTCGGATTCAGCAAAGAATGTATTGCCCACCTTAATCAAGGTCACTAAAGCGGCGGCATCTCTTAATTGAAGGGATTTATTTAGGTGTTGTCCAAAACTTCACTGGCAAGAGAGCTTGGTGTGAACGGGTAGTCTTGGTGGATCTCATGTAGCTCATTCTTTAGATCATAAATCGACTTCTCACCTTCAACTTGAGCATACACGGATTTTTCTAAGTGGCTGTTTATCTGACGCGCAATCGATAGAAGCGTTGAGTGCTTACTTGATTGAATATCCAGTGCCAACACTTCAATCTTATGTGAGTCCGGGTAGTAAACTTTTGCCTGCTGCAAGATGGATTCAATTTGATCGTAATTTGGGTAAGTGGTGACATCAGAATTCAGTACATCATCGATTTTCGATTCAAACTCGCCCAGGAGATGAGGCTTATAAAGACGTAAAAAACCTGCCTCAATCACAGGGTGTAGGCCTTGTTTGTTGTCTATTAACGCTTTAGTGTCTTCTGGTAATGTATTGAGTAACTGTTCGGCCAACTCGATCGTTTGGTCTTTCTCTGCCAGTGCTAGGTTTAGTTTGGAGATCGTATCCTGCTGCTGTTGATAGAACATGCCAAGTCCAGCCAATAAAGCGATAGTAGCTGCAATACCAGAGTACAAAGGCCAACGGTTTGTATTAAGTCGTGTTTTTATATCAACACAGTTCAAGCCTTGAGGTACGGTTCCTGTTGCAAAAGCATTAGCGAATAGACGCCACTTTGAGAAAGGTAAATTGGCTGGCTTCCTCACTTTAATACCTTTTTTCAACGCTTCATCGGCAGGAGTTCGACCATAAGGATGCTTGCAGCTTAAAAGTTCAAAAGTAATGCAGAAGAAGGCAAAAAGGTCGTCACTGAATTTAGGCTCTTTACCCGACAAAATGTCTAGTGACGCATAATTTGGTGTATAGCCAAGTGTGTCTGTATCTTGGGACTTCCGCTTAGCTGCGTATTGGTCATGTTTTAATTGCTGAGTTTTCGATACACCAAAATCTAACAGCTTCACTTTTCCCTCAGACGTGAGGATGACGTTGGCAGGTTTTAAATCGGCATGAACGACGCCGAGTGAATGCGCATACGACAATGCGTCCAAGGTTTGATTAAGAATCGATAGGGCAGCGTTGTATCTTAGCCCGTCCGGTCGAGAACGTTGAATTAGGCTTTCCAATGTTTCACCATCAACGTACTCCATAACAAGGAAATAAATGTCACCATCAACACCGAAGTCGTAAACGCGGATAATATTCGGGTGGCTTAACTTCTGAGTTTGTTGTGCTTCGCGAATCAGCATGCGTGCGGTCTCTGGCTGCGAGGCATACTCTTTCTGGAGAACTTTAAGTGCGACATATGGAGTATCGGAACCGGATGATTCGAGGATCTTGTCTTTCGCTAAAAAAACGTCACACAAACCACCATGACCAATTAAAGACTCGATTTCATAACGGTTTTTGATTGTCTCACCGAGTAAAGAATCAGGACGCTTTTTGTGAGTGTTTTCTCGAAGTCAGAGTGAGGATTACCCGCTGGCGGGATGGTGTTTTGATTATGAGACACTTTTGTATTTGTCTCATTATTATTTGGGGCGGAGCCTTCATTATTTATATTGCCCATCTTGTCGTTTGTATTTTCTCTTTTTGAGTCTTTACAATTTTTGTTTTATCGCTATTCGAATCTTTATTTATAGAATTGTTTTTACTTTGGTCGTCCATCACGAGGCTCCATATAAAATGATGGTGTGAATATATAACTGATCAACTAATGAAAAATAGTGAAATGTTGATTTCTCGGTCAAGCTAACATCGGTTTTTTGACGAATGAAAAATTTAGCGTCAAAAATTTGAACCTCGTTGTATATTTTGTTCTGGGCAATAATCCTCGATTGCTTTGCTACAAATTTAATTCATTATTCCGTTCGTGAAATCTAATTATTATTTGATTAGGCATTATTAACTTAAGTGTTAATAAGATTTCACCTAACTATTAAGAACTAAATTTATATATTAAGCAGTTCCTTTGGCGAGGTTTACATGACGTTGGTTTTAACCATTACGAGCTTTCATAAGTTCACACCAGAGATAGACAACGAATTCGTTTTTGACGCGACAGGCGAGCATGAGAAAGTCAGTTTTGGTCGCTCAGAGCAGTGCGATTGGACGTTGCCAGACCCTGAAAGAGTCATTTCAGGTAAGCATGGAGAGCTTATCAAGTTTGGTGACAAATACTTGATTAAAGATCTCTCCACTAATGGCACTTTTGTAAACAACGCAGTCAGCCCTGTTGGTCAAGGAAATGAATTAGCACTGAATCATGGTGATGTAGTGACCCTCGGCGATTATCAAATTCAAGTTAAACTTGAAGAACGTCACATTGACGATTCATTAAATGAGGCTAATAAAATCAATGAAGTAGGTGAGAAAGTTGCTATTGAAAACTTGGCTCACGACAACTTTGGTTTGAATGCCTCAGATCTATTAAAAGAGAGCGTTTCTTCCGAGTTTCAACTAGATATCGGGCTCATGGATGACTTTTTAGACGCACCTACATCTCACTCTCAAGATGACCGAGAAGAAGAAAAGCTGCCTTCCCATACTCCAATCTCACATGAGTTCGATGAGAAAAACGTACAGGCTTTTATTAGAGGTTTGGGTATCAACCCAAATATGGTCCCAGATGAAGGCAGTGAGCAATGGTTTGAGCAGTTAGGTCAATCGTTTTCCCTGATGCTATTAGGCTTAATGGAAACATTACACAATCGTGCCGAGTTTAAACAAAATAATCGTTTGAATCATACGGCGTTTAGAAAATCTGAAAATAACCCGTTAAAGTTCTCAGCTAATTTAGAAGACGCAATTCATAATTTATATAATCGCCCATCGGCAAGTTTTATGCGAGCTGATATTGCGATAAAAGAAGCGTTCTTTGATATAGAAAATCATGAGCGTGCCTTAATGAAAGGTGTCGAGGGTACTGTATCAAGTGTTATGTCATTAGTAGAGCCAGCAACGATTTATTCTGATGCGATGTCCAATGATAGTGTCTTAAATAAATTAATACCGGCGAGAAAATATGCATGCAGTTGGAAGAAGTTTGAAGGTATTCATCATCAATTGACAGATGAAGTTGTAAATAAAGAATCGCCATTTTATTTAGAAGATTTTGCAAAGCATTATGAAAGCGCGCTAAAAACTAAAATTTAAGGGATGATGATGAAAGCGATAATGAAACTCTAGTTCTATTTTTACTGCACTACTTGCGGGCTGCTCCGCTGCAAACCTTGTAGTTGCCCCTTACGCTGATTTAGAGCTAGCTGCAAAACACAACATCAACCCTGATTCAAATGGCAGACCTTCTCCAGTCGTTATTTATGTGTTTGAGCTCACTTCTTCGACGGTGTTTGAAAGCCAAGATTTCTTTTCAATATATGAAAACTACGACACGGTTTTGGGGCCAGATTTAGTTAACAAGTATGAGATATCGCTAACGCCTGGCCAAGAAGAGGTTTATCACGCAAGTATGTCCGCTAAAACGAAATATCTCGGCTTAGTTGCGGCTTTTCGAGATATAGAAAACTCAAATTGGCGACAGGTGATTGAGGTTGATCAAACCGGGTACAACACCTACCAAATTCAACTAGACGATTTGTCTTTGTTCGTTAACTAATCTTGATTGGCGATAAAACCATGACACATTACTCCCGCACAGCATGGTGTGAGGGGATGTTTTACGTCCTCAACATTTTCAACAAAGCGAACGTGCGATAGAACAAGAATTCAAGGGGCTAAATCGCTTTCAACACCCCTATAATTGGGGCGTTTACAAAGTCCGTGTTAACTCAAACAGCCTTAAAGAAGGGCTGGTGGAAGTTGAGAGTATAGACGCAATTCTGCCTGATATGACGGTCGTCCAACTACAGAGTACGAACGCTGAGCTCAGCCCTTTGAGCATTGAAAAAGGTACGCAAGACACGCTCGTTAAGCTAACCGTGCCGACGAAGAGCTTGAACGAGAAAATGGTCGCTGATGTTAGCGAAGGCTTGGTGTCGCGATATTTGTTGAAAGATATTGATGTTATTGATGTTCAGACAGGTCAAGACGAAGAGTGTATTCAAGTCGCATCATTGAACATGGCGTTGAAAGCGAACAATGAAAAGCTTTCTGGTTTTGTTGAATTGCCCATTCTAAAAGTTAAAGAGGTAACAAGTGAAGGTGTCGTTATCTTGGATGATGAATTCACGCCACCGAACCTAAATGCGCTTAATGATCAAGCCATGATGAGCTGTCTTAAAAACGTCTCTGCAATGACTAAGATTCGTGCTGATGTCGTCTCTCAACGCCTGCTTCAAGGAAAGATGGCTTCTGCATCAGCGGTGGATTTCATCATGCTACAAATGCTAAACCGATATGAGATGGTTCTTAAGCACCTAGGAAATTAGATCAAATTCATCCGCTCGAGCTTATTACTTTATTGAAGGGCTACGTCGGCGAACTCTCAACATTTTCTAGCAAAACGAAGCGTATCCCTGCGTTGTCTGATTATGATCATATAAACCTGACTCCTGTTGTTCAGGAACTTAACCAAGTGTTAAGCAAATACTTAAGCGTTGTACTCGACCAGACTGCTAATAAGTTACCGTTAGAAGTTCGACAACTCGGTATACACGTCACACCATTGCCAGACAAGCGACTACTTGATTCCAGTCAGTTCGTATTGGCTGTTAAAGCTGATACGAGCACCGAAGAGATTAGACGATTGGTACCAGCGCAACTTAAGTTTGGGCCAGCAGAACAAATTCGTGACCTCATTAACAACCAGATCAATGGCATCAATGTTGCGCCACTCAATGTCGTTCCGAGGCAGATCCCTTATCAAACCGGGTACGTCTATTTTGAAGTGATCAAAAAAGGACCTTTCTGGAACCGGCTAAAAGAGAGTGGTGGCATCGCTCTACAGTTATCTGGCCAATTTCCGAATGCAGATATTGAGCTTTGGAGCATTAACCAATAATGGATGACGTCACTATGGAACAGACAATTATTAAGCCAACGCCAGGCGGAAGGCCAGTAAGCGCTAAAGTATCTCAGCCACAATCGGCAGACAGTACCGTGGTGATTTCAAAAAGCACCGAGGTTGTGAACAATGACACGGTAGTCGCCTTTGGCACTAACCCAATACTGGCGGAAGCCAATGGCATCCTTTCTATCATTGGTCAGATAAGAGCAACGGGGACGCACTCTGATGTGTTCTTTTTAAAAGAAACGTTAGCGCAGAAATTAAGAGATTACGAGAATCGACTACGTCAGAAAAATATTAACTTAGAAACGATAGATACGGCACGCTACTGTTTGTGTTGTGCTATTGACGAAGCGGTATTGAATACAAATTGGGGTAGCCAATCAGCTTGGAGCCACGATTCATTATTAACGTCGTTTTATTCTAGCAGCCAAGGTGGTGAGGCATTTTATCAACACCTTGAGAAGTGTATGTCTTCTCCTGAGTCTCATTTAGATCTTCTTGAATTAATGTATGTCTGCTTGTCCTTGGGCTTTGTCGGTCAATATCGACTAGAGAAGAACGGACTCGAAGCGCATCGTCGTTTGAGAAAGCAGGTGATGGTGACGCTCAAGAATCATGGCAGAGGTCTGCAACAAGGCTTGAATGATAATGTTGAAGCCCGTCTTCTTAATGGTGCGCAAATCTCCGAACGAGCGCCTTTATGGGTTGTTTGCTCGGTCACACTTGCTTTGTTGGTGTGTATTTTTATGTACTTTAGTTATGACCTCAACAAAGCCTCCAACCAAACCTTTACCAACTTGATCAACTTGATCGCTCCGGCACAAGTTGAGTCAACGGTTCAAACTGATTCTCAAGTTACCGATATCGCTGAACGTATTTCCATGTATCTCGCAACAGAAATAAGTAAAGGTTTAGTCACGGTCGATGCGCTTTCAGACCGAGTTCGAATATCCATCAAAGCTCAAGATCTCTTTGAGTCTGGAAGTGCCGATGTTGTTGAATACATTCAGCCCGTGATATCCAAATTGGCTCGAACCTTAGAGGCGACAGAAGGGAAAATCTTGGTCGCAGGACATACCGATGACAAGCCAATTTTTACCAGCAAATATCCTTCTAACTGGCACCTCTCTCTGGCTAGAGCCACCGCGATGTCTGAGCAGTTAATCGCGAATAGTGCGTTAGAAGGACGTGTGTTGCCTGAGGGGTTAGGGGATGCGAGGCCGTTGGTCGATAACACTAGCGACGAGAACCGAGCGCTTAATCGCCGAATCGAAATTGATCTAATGGTTGCGAACTAAGGAAAGTGAGATAAATGAGTATCCGAGAAGTAGGCAAATCTTTACTCAACGCTGGTTTATCGGCTTAGTTGGTGTCGCAGCTTGTTCAATCTTTATATGGCTGTTGGGCCCTAATTACCGTCGCAGGTTATGAACCGTTAAAGACGGATTTTCAACGACTCGTCAGTATTTTAGTGTTGGTTTTTGTTTGGGGATCTTCAATCTTACGAAACAACACAAGCAAAAAGTCAAAGAAGACGAGAGTATTCAGACTTTGTTAGAAGTTGACTCTCAATCGGATAAAGAAGCCGCTTCTGAAATCAATGTCTTGCAAGATAGGATTGAAAAGGCAATTAAAGTCGTGACTAAAACGCATAAAGGAAAACGCAGCCTTTATGAATTGCTTGGTACGTTTTGATTGGTCCTCCTGGTACGGGCAAAACAACGGTTCTCAAGCAGTCTGGCTTGGAATTTCCTTTGGCTGAGTCAATGGGTACAGATTCGGTCGCTGGGGTTGGTGGCACTCGACATTGCGATTGGTGGTTCGCGAACAAAGCGGTGTTAATAGATACTGCAGGGCGCTACACCACGCAAGACAGTCAGGAAAAGGTCGACTCAAAGGCTTGGCATGGGTTCCTTGGACTACTTAAAAAATACCGAACTCAGAGACCAATCAATGGCGCTATCGTGACGGTGAGTTTGGCCAGCATGATGTCGCAAACTCGCACTGAGCGCAGCTTGCACGCAAGAGCAATTAAGGCTCGTCTACAAGAGTTGAAAAATCAATTAGGCATGCAATTTCCAATCTACGTACTGCTTACTAAGATGGATCTCGTCGCGGGGTTTAATGAGTTTTTTTCTGACTTAAGTAAAGAAGAACGAGACGATCTCTTTGGTTTTATGTTCCCTCAAGATTGCGAGGATGAGAAAGGCGTTATTTCTCTTTTTAATAAAGAGTTTCATCACCTATTAGAACGTCTTGATGCTCGAATGTTGAGGATCCTTGAAACTGAAGATGATCTTGATAAGCGTGCGCTTATCTTCGAGTTTCCGAAACAGCTGCGTGTACTACAGGCAAACTTAGACGAGTTTCTAACCGATATTTTTGCTCAAAACAGCTTTGAAGAACCGACTCTCATCCGTGGTGTGTTTATGGTGAGTTCGGTTCAAGAAGGGATCCCTGTTAGCCGTTTAATGAATGAATCCACAAGTGGGTTGGGACTTGGCAAGCTTGGGCTATCAATGAACAGTCGAAGTTCTGATAGTTACTTTGTCAAAAACCTATTTGATCGAGTGATTTTCAAAGAGCAATTGCTTGGTACGGTGAATCGTCATTATCAAAACAGTCTAGTTGGCTTCATCGAGGCGTTTATATCGGATGTGCAGTAGCACTGGCAGGTGCCACGGGCGTTTGGTTCACCAGTTACCAGTGGAACGTGAACCTTATTAATCAAACCAATAAGCAGACTGACCATATCAACGCAATGATAGGCGCGGATAGCTTGGACTTTGATTCAGATATTATCAGTGCAATAGAAACGCTTGATCGCATCATGATGTTACCGCTCGGTAAACAAAGCGATTATGAAGACGAAACGGCGATCAAAAAGTTTGGCCTGTATCAAGGGGATAAGGTCTCTCAAGCGGCGAACAATGCTTATACCTCTGCGTTAAATAAGCACTTTGCCCCAATGGTGCTCCAGAGTCTTGTCTCTGAAATGGAAGGAAACCAAGAGCATCGTCAATATCTATACGAAACACTCAAAACTTATTTGATGCTGTTTAACCCAAATAAATATCAGCAAGAGGAAGTTCTGAGTTGGTTTGGTTTCTACTATGAACGTCATTACCCAGGTGTACTTAATGAGGTGCTAAGAGAACGCTTAATGACGCACACTCGAAACTTGCTGGACAGCAATGAGCGAGGGCTTTCTTACGACGAATCATCGGTAGCGGAGGCTCGAGAAGTCTTAACACAAATGTCTTTGCCGGAACGTGCTTACCAACGTATGAAGTTGCAGTTTGCGAAAAGCCATGTGCCTTCATTTAGGTTGACTGACGTTCTGGGACCGAAGGGTTTAGAGCAGTTCGAACGAAACAGTGGTAAGCCACTATCGCAAGGTATTTCCGGTTTTTACACTTACAACGGATTCCATAGCATTTTTCAAATTCAAATTAACCGCACGGTAAAAAGTTTGATGGAGGAAAACTGGGTCTATGGGGACGATTTAAAAGCGCATGAAATTGACCATGCAAGTGCTATTCGAGGTGTACAAGAGCGCTATTACCAAGATTATATCAATGAGTGGAAAAACCTGATTGAAGACATCCGGCTTAAACAAGCGCCAAGTTTAGAGTTGGCTTCCGCTCAGGCGAGGGTGCTATCTGGTATCGAAAGGCCAATTGAATCTCTACTGCGTGCGATTCAAAAAGAAGTGGGCTTAACGAAAGTGGTTTTGTCAGAAAACCAAAAAGCCGCCTCTGAGGTTGCGGGAAATGTGGCAAAGGTGAAGTTTTCAAATACGGCTGACAAGCTCGATCTGTATTTACCTGAGGAAAATGCATTTAACGTAGCCTTGCCAGGGAAAGAAGTGGAGCAACACTTTACTGAAATTCTACGTTTGGATGAGCAAGATTTTGACGACATTCAGCAAGCAATGGTTAATCTGCGTTCTTACTTGTCTGATCTATCAAGCTCAGGGAACAATCAAAAGATTGCTTACAAGAGTATTCTGGATGGAACGGTTACCCAAGATGTAGCAGCTTCTTTTGAACGGGCGCGAGAGTTGCTACCAAAGCCATTTAATCAATGGTTAGGTGAGCTGTCTCAAGAGTCAGTGAAATTTGCTGAGAGTGGTTCTAAGATCATCTAAACCAACTTTGGCAAACGCAAGTAGTAAACCGTATCGTCGTTCTATAGCGGGACGTTATCCTTTTGTTTCAAATGCGGCCAAGGAAGTGCGACTTAAAGATTTTAAACGTTTCTTCGGCTACGGCGGAACGATGGACTCTTTCTTTAAAGAGTATCTCGAACCATTTGTGGACACCTCCTCTAGACGCTGGAAACTTGAGAAAGAAATCGGTGTGAGACCTGAAACATTAGCGGTGTTTCAACAAGCAAAGCGCATTAGACAAACCTTCTTTGAATCTGATAACTCGCTGAGAGTCGAGTTTGGAATGAAGCCAGTCTATCTAGACCAACATATCACTCGCTTTGTATTGGAGTTAGGTGAACAAGACCTCGTTTATAAACATGGTCCAGCACGTGCTAAATCGTTAAGTTGGCCAGCAGGTCAAGATCAAACTCGAATCGTATTTACGCCGCCGGAATCAAAGCGAGAAATTGCTCATACATATGAAGGTGAATGGGGCATCTTTAGATTGCTAGACCAATCGCTTAAAGCGCGTCCGGAGTCACGAAAAGACAACATTGTGATGATTGATCTCAATGGTAATAAAGTTCAGCTGGAGCTGATCCCTTCGAGCACGGTCAACCCATTCTGGTCAAATGAAATGGAGAGGTTCCGATGTCCACAAACGCTTTAACTTCTTCTTGGGGATACATAGGGAAAATGCCGGCCAAAGGGGATTTCGTTAAAGACGGTTTGTCCCAAGAATTTACTGGTCGTTGGCACGACTGGCAGCAAGCAGTGATCGCCGTTAGCCGTGAGCAACTGGGGGAAAATTGGAGTGAGTATTTTTTGACTGCTCCTATCTGGCATTTTGCGCTTGATGTTTCTTACATGGAAGACGCCACTTATATCGGCAGTGTCATTCCGAGCGTGGATTCGTCAGGTCGCTATTTCTTTTTTACGGTGGTGCGCGCAGTACAGGGACCTGCGGTGAACTACTGGCAACAGAGCGACTGGACAGAGGATAGCCAAAACCTTGCAGTTGCCGTATTGAGTGATGAATTTGTTTTCGATGCATGGGCACAAGGGCTGACAGACTCTGACAACCTACCAACCGAAGAAGCAAGCGTAAGCAAAGTTCCAACGATGGTTTATGAAAGTGAACTGTCCGTCATTTATCAGCGTTCTTCGCAGCTATCAGTGAACAGCCTCTTGAATCGAATGATTGGTAAGAACTACAAAACGCCTTGCTTTTGGTGGACAGACGGTTCGGACAACATCGAACCGTGCATGTTGGTGACATCTGGCTTGCCCTCGATAGGACAATATTCCGCAATGCTAGACGGCAATTGGCAAAAGTGGAACTGGTAGGAAGCGAACAATGAATTGGAATTACTTTACTTTTGCTAAGACGCACCCAGGAAAAGTACGACCTTATAACGAAGACGCCTTACTTGAGATGTCTGAAGCCGGGCTTTGGGTTGTAGCGGATGGAATGGGTGGACACAGTGCAGGGGATATTGCGAGTCAAATGTTAGTGGATCGCATCGCTCGTCATATCAAAGACAATAAAACAACGAATATCGATGAACTAAGAACGGTTGTCCAGCAAGCAAACAAAGAGATTTTTGATTACGCACAAGCCCACTTAGAGGGCAAAACCATGGGAACGACTCTTGTCTTATTGTTTATGCAAGATGGCTACCTCCACTGTCTATGGGTAGGAGACAGCCGCATCTATCAACTCAGAGAAGGTCGCTTTTCCCAAAAAACAAGAGATCACAGCCAAGTCATGGATTTGGTTGAGCAAGGTCTATTGGCTTTGAGGATGCAGAGTCACATCCATTGGCTAATGTCATTACTCGAGCGATTGGTGTGGACGAAGTAGTCACGATAGACCAAGTATCAGGCCAGCTTGCAGACGGTGACCAATTTCTTTTGTGCAGTGATGGATTATCAAAAGAACTCACCAACGATGAGATGCACAAGACACTTTATGCAGACTCGGTTAATCAGGCGGGTTTAGCTTTGATGCATTCTGCATTAGTGAGAGGTGCGAGTGACAATGTCACGTGCGCTTTGATCAAAGCCTGTTGTGAGAGAAGCGAGCTAGACGGACGAACACAAGACGATGCCACTATCCCAGTATTCTTGAGGAGCAAGGCGAATGGTTGATCCCAAAAGTGTATCTGACTCTAGCAGGGTATTCGATTGGTTGGAGCCGGTTCTATTACCAGTATCAGAAGAGCGCCCAACAGGTGTAGATCCGCGTGAAGACGTGTCACCTCAATCAGCATACTACCGTTTAAAAGACAGTCCGAGCTAGACGGACGAACACAAGACGATGCCACTATCCCAGTATTCTTGAGGAGCAAGGCGAATGGTTGATCCCAAAAGTGTATCTGACTCTAGCAGGG
>LZQR01000136.1_pt1 | contig 20088 bp, 24 predicted proteins | sample 768601 | NCBI WGS metagenome assembly LZQR01 (sample SAMN05207299, study PRJNA324521) | oil field metagenome | isolation source: sample BH-FW-24 from oil reservoir | place: India: Bombay High | collected 2015-12-04
GTATTCCTTCGGGCTGCTGGGCTTTATTCTGGTGAAGATATTGGCACCGGCGTTTTATGCGCGTAAGGAAATGAAAACACCGGTCAAAGTCGCCGTGGTCTGATGGCGTATTCCTTCGGGCTGCTGGGCTTTATTCTGGTGAAGATATTGGCACCGGCGTTTTATGCGCGTAAGGAAATGAAAACACCGGTCAAAGTCGCCGTGGTGGCGCTGGTGACGAATGTGGTTTTGAATTTGGCATTGATCGGGCCTTTTGCGCATGTGGGCTTGGCAGCGGCGACCAGTGCTTCGGCGTTTGTGAATGCCGGTTTGCTGTACATTTTGCTGCGTAAGCAGGACAAGTTCGCGCCGTTATCCGGCTGGGGTAAGTTGTGGATGCAGGTCTTGCTGGGCAATGTGGTGCTGGTGGCGTTTTTACTGTGGGTGTCGCCCGTGCCGGCGGAGTGGTTGGCGTTTGATGCCTGGCACCGTCTTGCCTGGTTGAGTGGTTTGGTGCTGGGTGCCATCGCTTTGTACGGTGTGGCGCTGTTGCTGCTTGGCGTGCGTCCGGCGGGTTGGTTGCAGTCGAAACCCTGAAAACGCCCAGCCTGGTGGTTTTGATGATACGCGCTTTAAGCGATGATTTTTCGAAACCCAAACGATTTTGCGCGGTCTCAAATCCCGGAATACGTTATAATCTATCGCTTATTTCAAGCAATGAAATCAAACAGATGCACTTGATACGGGGTTTACACAATTTGGATTCGGTTCGAGACGCGTTCCGTCAGGGCTGTGTGTTGACCATCGGCAATTTCGACGGCGTGCATCTCGGGCATCGAGCCATTTTGCAGCAGGTTCAGGACCTGGCGGCCGACAATGGTTTGCCGTCGGTGGTGATGGTGTTCGAACCGTTACCGATCGAATATTTTGCGCCGCAATCCGCGCCGGTGCGTTTGATGAATTTGCGTGAAAAACTGGCTGCGTTTCAGGACACCGAGGTGGATTATGTTTTGGTGTGCCGTTTTGATGAAGCCTTTGCCAACTGGACGGCCGACGATTTTGTTCAGAACCTGTTGAAAGAGCGCTTGAATGTGCGGCATCTGGTGATAGGTGACGATTTTCGTTTTGGATGTCAGCGCCGCGGCAATTTCGAATTTTTGATGGCGCGCGGTGCGAAGCTGGGCTTTGATGTTACCGATGTGGCGACATTTGAAGTGGACGGAGAGCGCGTGAGCAGCACCCGGGTGCGTCAGGCGTGGCAGATCATGATTTACCGTTGGCCGGGCGGCTGCTGGGCGACGATTTCCGCTTTCAGGGCCGGGTGATTCATGGTCAAAGCTGGGCCGTAAATCGGATTTCGAACCTTGAACCTGAACCCAAAACGCATCCAGATGCCGTTGGAAGGGGTCTATGCGGTCAAGGTCAGTGGTTTGGATGAAGTGGATTGGCCGGGGGTGGCCAATATCGGTGTCCGGCCCACCGTCAACGGACAACGCCCTTCCATTGAGGTGCACTTGTTCGATTGGCAGAAAGACGTTTACGGCGCGCACATCGGCGTTAAAATAGAACGTTTCATTCGCTCTGAAATGAAATTTGATTCGCTTGAAGCCCTGACGGAACAGATTCGACAGGATGTGCAGGTGGCGCGGCGAATGCACGGAATGCACGGCTTGGAAAACGGCACGGCGGATTGACACCGCCGTCGTGATGGAATTTTAAAAATCTAACTGAAGTTATCGACATGACAAAAGATTACAAACCGACATTAAACTTACCCGAAACCGACTTTCCGATGCGCGGCAATTTGCCGAATCGGGAACCGAAGCAGGTCGAGCGTTGGATGCAGGCGAACCTGTATCGTAAAGTGCGAGAAGCCATGGCGGGGCGTCCGAAGTTTATTTTGCATGACGGGCCTCCGTATGCGAACGGTAACATTCACATCGGCCATACGGTCAATAAGGTGCTGAAGGATATGATTGTCAAATCCAAAGGGTTCTGTGGGTTTGATGCGCCTTATGTGCCGGGCTGGGATTGCCACGGTTTGCCGATTGAATTGAATGTCGAGAAGAAAAAAGGCAAAGTCGGCCAGAAAATCGGCGCCACCGAATTCCGCCAGGCCTGCCGCGATTACGCCCAAAAGCAAGTGGATGCGCAAATGGAGGGCTTTAAACGTCTTGGAGTCGTGGCGGATTGGGAACACCCGTATTTGACCAAGGATTATCGTTTTGAAGCCAATGAGATTCGCGCTCTGGCGAAAATCGTCGAAAACGGCCATTTGATAAAAGGCACCAAGCCGGTTTACTGGAGTGTCGGCGGGCATTCCGCTTTGGCGGAAGCCGAGGTGGAGTATGAAGACAAGCGTTCTCATGCCATCGATGTTCGTTTCAAAGTCTTGGATGAAGCCGCGTTTTTCGAACGTTGTCATCATGTGGAAGCGCAGTTAGGCGAAGGGCCTTTGTCGGTGGTGATTTGGACCACGACGCCTTGGACCTTGCCGGCCAACCAGGCGGTCTCAATCAACCCAGAGTTGGAATACGCCGTGGTGCAGGTTGACGGCGAGAACGGGCCGGAGCGTCTGTTCCTGGCCGAGGCGCTTTTAAAAGACAGCATGGACAAATGGGGCTTCGAAAACTATCGCGTCATCGCTTATGGCCGTGGCGACCAGTTTGAATTGATCCGTCTGCAACATCCATTTTACGATCGTATTGTCCCGCTGATTCTGGGTGATCATGTCACCACCGATGCCGGGACCGGCTGTGTTCACACGGCGCCGGGGCACGGCCAGGAAGACTACGCAGTCGGTTTGAAATACGATTTGGAAGTGGATTGTCCGGTGGACGGTCGCGGTAATTATGTGGCGGGCACGCCGTTGTTCGAAGGCGAAAACGTCCTTAAGGCCGACGACCACGTGATCGAGGTGTTGCAAGAACATCAGGCCTTGGTCCATCACGAAGCGATTGTGCACAGTTATCCGCACTGCTGGCGAACCAAAACGCCGTTGATTTTCCGTGCCACCCCGCAATGGTTCATCAGCATGACGGAAGGCCATCTACGCGACCAAGCCATGGACGCCATCCAGAAAGTGGAATGGGTGCCGGATTGGGGGAAAGCCCGTATCGAAGGCATGGTTGATGGCCGTCCGGATTGGTGTATTTCCCGTCAGCGCTTCTGGGGCGTGCCGATTCCGATTTTCATTCATAAAGCCACTGGCACCATGCATCCGAATACTGTCGAAATGATGGAAAAGTGGCGCAGATGGTGGAAGAAAAATCCATCGATGCCTGGTATGACCTGGAACCGGAAGAGTTGCTGGGCGCGGAAGCGGACGATTATGAAAAAGTCACCGACATTCTGGACGTCTGGTTCGATTCGGGGATTTCACATTTCGCCGTGCTGGAGCAGCGTGATGAATTGACGACACCGGCGGATTTGTATCTGGAAGGGTCCGACCAACATCGTGGCTGGTTCCAATCTTCATTGTTGACGTCCTTGGCAATACGCGGCGAAGCGCCGTATAAGCAAGTGCTGACGCACGGCTTTACGGTGGATAAAGACGGCAAGAAGATGTCGAAGTCAAAAGGCAATGTGGTGGCACCGCAAGACATCGCCAATAAGTTTGGCGCCGATATTCTGCGCTTGTGGATTGCGGCGGCCGATTACCGTTATGAAATGACCGTGTCCGACGAATCATCCAGCGCACGGCGGATGCTTATCGCCGTATTCGGAATACCTCGCGCTTCCTGCTAGCGAATATCAACGGTTTCGACCCGAAAACCGATGCCGTGCCGTATGACGAGATGTTACCGCTGGATCAGTGGGCCGTCGGTCAGGCCGCACAAATTCAACAGGAAGTGGAAGCGGCCTATGAGTCCTATCATTTCCATACCATTTATCAAGCGGTGACGCACTTCTGTTCGGTCGAACTGGGTGCGTTTTATCTGGATGTCATCAAAGACCGTCAGTACACCTGTAAAGCGGACAGTTTGCCGCGACGTTCCGCGCAAACGGCCTTGTATCACATCGTGGAAGCCTTGACGCGTTGGATTGCACCGATTTTGAGTTTCACCGCCGAGGAAATTTGGCAGTCGTTACCGGGTGACCGTTCCGACACCATCTTTACCGAACAGTGGTACGACGGCTTGACGGCATTGGACGAAACGCAAGAAATGAACTCGGAGTTCTGGAGTACTGTAATGAAAGTACGTTCTGATGTCGCTAGGGAATTGGAAAAGCTGCGTAATGAAAAAATTATTAAAGGATCTCTGACCGCAAAAGTGACTTTGTCTTGTCATGATGTTTTACATGAAAAACTAGTCCTGTTAGGGGAAGAGTTGCGTTTTGTGCTCATTACTTCTGAGGCGACTATTGAGAATTATGGTGATGATCAAACAATAGCCAAAGAGGGCTATGTTCAAGGTGTGGACTGTGACGATGTGTGGATCAAAGCAGAGCCTGCAGAAGGCCCTAAATGCGGTCGCTGCTGGCATCATCGAGAAGATGTCGGGTCGCACAGTGAAGACGAGGATTTGTGTCAACGTTGTATCGATAATGTCTATGGCGAAGGAGAGCAACGTCAGTTTGCTTAAAATCGGCCAGGCCTGGTCGGTTTCACCATTCGACGTATTGTTATGACGCATTCCACTTCTCTTTCCCAATCGGCGCTGAAAACGCTGTGGCTGGCCGTGGTGTTGCTTGTGCTGGATCAGTTGACCAAGTATTGGGCCAACACCGGTTTGACACTGGGCGAGCCGGTGGCGATTCTGCCGCATTTGAACTTCACGCTGGTCTATAACTACGGCGCGGCCTTCAGTTTCCTAGCGGATATGGGCGGCTGGCAACGCTGGCTGTTCACTGGATTGGCGCTGGGAGTCAGCGCCGCTCTGCTTTTCTGGCTGTCAAAATTGCCGAAGTGTGGAGTGCGGAAACCGTTGGCATCAATCTGATTCTGAGCGGTGCCATCGGTAACGTCATTGACCGGATTCTGTTCGGTCGGGTGACCGACTTCGTCGACTTCTATATTGGTTCCTGGCATTACGCCACTTTTAATGTGGCCGATATGGCGATTAATATCGGGGCGGGATTATTGATTCTGTCCGAATTTTGGTTAAAGCCGAGACGTGAAAAGCGCGCCGTGCAACGCGACGAATCTTAAGCCTTTCCTCTTTCAATTCTTTTCCAAGCCTTTTGGTGATGTCAGTCTGACGTCTTCGGTGACGATTGGGTTTGCTGCGCCTGTTGCTTGGCTTTTTCGGATTTTTCCAATTGATTGGCGAGTTTGGTCAGGCGGCTTTGCAGCTTCCAGAATAAGTAGGCCGGTTGTTCGCACACATCGGGTTTGGGTGTTTTGAGCATGTCCGCTGACCTGTCTAACGGTTTGAAATGTCGTTTAAAGACCATTATAGCCGATTGCGAATGATCACAATCGGCCTGTTAAAGGTGTTGATGACTGTATCGACTAACGAACGGTTTTCTGTAAGATTTTCAGCATGCGATAGGATGGATAGCCGTCGGCCGGCAAGCCATTTTGCAGTTGGAAAGCGCGCAGAGCGCTGCGGGTTTTGCTGCCGGCGATGCCGTCGATTTTACCGATGTCTTCACCGGCTAGGGCCAGGCGTTCTTGCAATTCTTTGATTTGGTCGCGGGTGAGCGACTTGTCATCTTTCGGAGCGGTTTTGCTCAATGGCGGGCGCCCGACGATGCGATCCGCCAGATGACCGACGGCGAGGGCGTAACTGTCGGAACGGTTCCAGCGCTTGATGACGTCGAAGTTATCGAAGACCAAAAACGCCGGGCCGCGATAGTCGTACGGTAAGAGCAGGGCGGCTTTCATGCTGGCTTCCGGTAACGGGCGACCGTCCGCTAGTTTTAAACCGAGTTGGCGCCAGTCATCCAGGGAGCGTTTAGTCCGCCCGTCGGCTAAGGCCAGGTCGAAGTTTTCCGGAAGTGTCACTTCCCGTCCCCAGTTTTCTTCACGTTGCCATCCCAATTCATTCAGGAAGTTACCCATTGAGAAGAACACGTCCGGCAGGCTGTTCCAAAGGTCGCGTTTGCCGGAGTTGTCGGCATCCACTGCATATCTTAGATAGTTGCTGGGCATGAACTGGCATTGTCCCATGGCGCCAGCCCAAGAGCCTTTCATTTGGGCCGGGTCAATATGACCTTGGTCGATAATGCGTAAAGCGGCCATGAGTTCTTTCTGAAAAAATTCGGAGCGACGTGGGTCGTAAGATAAAGTGGCAAGCGACTCGATAATCGGGGTGTTGCCGGTGTAGCCGCCGAAATTGGTTTCCATGCCCCAGAAGGCGATTAGAAAACGCCCGGGCACCCCGTATTCACGCGTGACTTCTTGCAATTGCGGTTTGTATTTTTCATACAGTTTTTGACCGGTTTCAATACGCCAGTCGGTGACGGCACGGTTGAAGTATTGCCAGAAGGTGCGGGTGAATTCCGGTTGGCGGCGATCCAATTCCAGAACGCGTTCATTCAAATGCACATTTTTGAATGCTTTGTTCAGGGTCTGTTGGGAAATGCCGTCCTGACGGGCCTGTTTTTTGAAGCCTTTTAGCCAGGCCTGGAAATCGGCTTCGGATTGTGGCGGAGGATCATAGGCCATGGCCGGCGACTGTGCCAGCAGGAAGGATACGCAAACCGTGAAAAAAAGTCGTGTGATGAATGTCATAAAAATTATAAGCCGGTGTTCAAATGTGCATTTTTGTATATAAGTGCGTTCTAATAATGTCGTCACAGGGAGGCCATTTTACTAAAGTGGCTTGTCGTAATGCAGTAAAATAACGTTTTTGTCGATAGGTAATTTCAATGTGTCGTTTTTTGCAACGTCTCCGCCGGGCTTGAACGAATTGCTTCGTGAAGAGTTGACCGGTTTCGGAGCGGAAAATATCAAAATCCAGCCAACGGGCGCGACCTTTGAAGGGCCTTTGGATGTCGGGTATCGAACCTGCCTTTGGTCACGCTTGGCGAACCGGGTCTATTATGTGTTGCTGGAAACCGAGGTGCCGAATCAGGAAGCCTTAAGCGGCCTGGTAGCGTCTATCGATTGGGTTCAGCATGTGCCGCAGGACGGGACTTTTGCGGTGTCCTTTACCGGGAAAGGGCTGGGCATTGAACACAGCCATTATGGTGCGTTGAAAATCAAAGACGGCATCGTCGATTATTTCCGTGAGCGCTACCAAACACGTCCTCGGTGGATGCGACCACGCCGGACATTCGCGTACACGGTCACGTCAATCGCAATCATTTGACGCTGAGCCTGGATTTGACCGGCTACAGCTTGCACCAACGCGGTTATCGCGAAGGCACGCAAGTGACGGCACCCTTGAAAGAAAATGTCGCGGCGGCGATTTTGATGCGGGCGAATTGGCCGGAAATCGCCAAACGCGGTGGTTCGCTGTATGACCCCATGTGCGGTTCCGGTACTTTTCTGATCGAAGCGGCGATGATGGCCTCCGATACGGCGCAGGCCTGGCTAAATCCGGTGAAATGTTGCTGAACTATTGGCGTGGTCATGACGAAGTCCTGTGGGAAAATTTGCTCGAGGAAGCCGAACAACGCGAAACCGAAGGCTTGCGTCAGTTGCCGATGATTTACGGTTCCGACATCTCGCATAAATCGTTGGACATTGCCCGCGAAGCGATTCAAGCGGCCGGTTACGACGACGTGATTGAAATCAAACAAATGAGCGTTGAGCAGGGACGAAAATGGGGCGATTGGCCGACCGGCTTGATTGTGACCAATCCGCCGTATGGGGAACGCCTGAGCGATGAAGAATCGGTCAAACAGATTTACATGCAACTGGGCGAGTACCTGAAGTCGGAATTCAAAGATTGGAAAGCGGCGGTGCTGACCTGCAATACCGAGTTGGGCATGTATTTGGGCATTAAAGCAAAACGTTCGCACGACTTTTACAACGGTGCCATGGCGTGTCGTTTGTTCCGTTTTGATTTGGATGAAAGCTTATTCCGCCAACCGGCCTTGCAGGTCAAGTCGGATTTGGTGTCTCAAGTCCGCCGCTTGCAACCGGAATTGGCAGAGTCCGATAACGCACGCATGGTGGCCAATCGCATTCACAAGAATATGAAAGGGCTGAAAAGCTGGGTGAAGCAGCAGGACATTCGAGCCTATCGTGTTTACGATGCCGACATCCCGGAATACGCCCTGGCGATTGATTTGTACGATACGCTGGAAAGCGGTTTGTGGGTGGTGGTGGCTGAATACGCGCCGCCGAAAACCGTTAACCCGACCAAGGCGAAGCGCCGCTTGTATGAAGCCTTGTCGGTGTTGCCGGAGGTGTTCGATGTGGCCGCGGAGCGCATTATTTTCAAAGTGCGCAGTCAGCAAAAAGGCCAGGACCAGTACGAAAAAATGGACGAGCAAAAAGCCTTTTTCACCGTGTTGGAAAACCAAACCAAAATCCGCGTCAACTTCACCGATTATCTGGACACCGGTTTGTTTCTGGACCACCGAGACGTGCGCCGGGAAGTGGCGAAACTGGCCAGCGGCAAACGTTTGTTGAACTTGTTCTGTTACACCGCCAGCGCCACGGCGGAAGCCGCCAAAGCCGGTTGTAAAGGCAGTTTGAGTTTGGATATGTCGAAAACCTATTTGTATTGGGCCAAGCACAACTTCATGTGCAACGACATCGATGAACGACAGCACCGTTTGCAGCAGGAAAACGTATTGGAATGGTTGGATAAGCAAACCGATGGTTCGTCTAAAACGCCGTCCGAGACCTTTGATGTGATTTTCCTGGACCCGCCATCGTTTTCGACGTCCAAGCGCATGGAAGGCACCTTGGACATTCAGCGTGATCATGTGGATTTAATCCGCAAAACCTTGACGCTGTTGGCACCGGGCGGACGTTTGGTGTTCTCGAACAATCTGCGTAAGTTCAAACTGGATCAAGCGGCGTTTGCCGACGATTGGGCCATTGAAAACATTACCCAGCGTACCTTGCCGAAAGACTTCGCCCGTAATCCAAAAATCCACCAGGCCTGGGTGTTTTCGGCGAAATAAACGTTTTCTAACGTGGAAAGCTTGATTTGCATTAAGTCTGGTCAGCGTCGTCGGGCGCGTGAAACTTTTTTTGTTAGAATGCCGCGGTACCGTCCTTGATGATGGCGGTTACCCGTAATGATAATGCCATAGGAATCCCGCATGGAACAGAGTATTCGATTCGACGAAGATTTGATTAAGCGTTATAACCAGTCTGGACCGAGGTACACCTCGTATCCGACGGCGGTGCAGTTTGACGAATCGTTCGGCATTCCCGAATATCAGGCCGCGGCCGAGCGTAGTAATGCGTCGGATCGTAATCTATCGTTGTATTTTCATATTCCGTTTTGCGATACGGTGTGTTTTTTCTGCGCCTGCAACAAGGTTTGGACGCGGGATCGCAGCAAAACCACGCCTTACCTAGACCGCTTGTACCGCGAAATCGAAATGCAATCCAAGCTGTTCGATCCGAACCGTAAAGTGGACCAATTGCACTGGGGCGGCGGTACGCCGACTTTCATCAATATGGATGAAATGCGCGAGCTGATGACGGTGACGCGCCAACACTTTAATCTCCACGACGATGATTCCGGCGAATATTCGATTGAAATCGACCCGCGTGAGGCGAATAAAGAATCCGTCAAGTTATTGCGTGACCTGGGCTTTAACCGTATGAGCCTCGGCGTGCAGGATTTCGACCCGAAAGTGCAGAAGGCGGTGAATCGTATTCAGACCGAAGCCCAAACCTTTGAAGTGTTGGAAGGTGCGCGGGAAGCCGGGTTTATGTCGGTGAATGTGGACTTGATTTACGGTTTGCCGCATCAGACCGAAGCCGGGTTTATGGCGACTCTGGACAAGGTCTTGGCGGTGGAGCCGGATCGTTTCTCGGTCTTCAATTATGCCCATATGCCGAGCATGTTCCCGACCCAGAAAAAATGAATGAAGCCGATATGCCGTCGCCGGATGAAAAACTGGCGATTTTGCATGCCACCACAAATCGACTGCTGGAGGCCGGTTATGTCTATATCGGTATGGATCATTTCGCCAAGCCGGACGACGAGTTGGCGGTGGCGCAACGGAACGAAACCCTATACCGGAATTTCCAAGGCTATTCCACGCATGCCGAATGCGATTTGATTGGCATGGGCGCGACGTCGATTTCGTTGATTAATAACACCTATGCGCAGAACTACAAGTCGTTAAACGACTATTATGCGGCGATCGATGCGGGGCACTTGGCGGTGTTCCGTGGCGTGACTTTGACCGAAGACGATGAATTGAGACGGGATGTGATTACTCGTTTGATCAGCCACTTCCATTTGAATTTTGCCAAGGTCGAGCAGCAGTGGGGCATTGTCTTTAACGAATATTTCGAACAAGCGCTGCCGAGGTTGGCACCGATGGTGGAAGATGGTTTGATCGAGTTGACGGAAACGGATTTATACGTCACCGCCGCCGGGCGCTTGCTGATTCGCAATATCTGTATGGTGTTTGACGCTTATTTGAAGCCGGGCACCCAAAATCGCTTTTCCAAAGTGATTTGAGTTTTGATTTAAGTCGTCCAGTTCTTTTGGAACGACTTGAATTACGTTAAGGGTGTACCTGACGGCGAATCTGGTTGACGTCGTCTTCAGTCAGCGCTAATACTTGAACAGTGTCTTCGTACAGAACCGGTAATTCGGTTTCGAGAATATTCTTTTTGTTTTCCAGCGCCAAGACGTGCGCCAATTCCAGCATGGCCGTCAGTTGGCGAATGTCTTTATCCTTGATGCGCTTCAGGTCGTCTTCATGGTGCAGCAAAATCGCTTTGCAGACTTCATCTTTCAAGCCCCAATCTTTGGTCATGACATAGCCCACTGCACTGTGCGTGGTGCCGAAACGGGCGTATTCGTCCTGGTGGACTTGGTAATGATTCATCAAACTGGCCACAAAGGTTTCCGGGTGCAGTTTGTCGAGTTCGGCGAATAGGAAAGTGCCGATGTCGTGCACTAATCCAAACATATAAGCTTCGGCCGTATTCAGTAAATTCAGTTTTTTGGTCAGTTGTACCAGAATATCGGCAATGACGATGCTGTGATAGGACAGGCCTTGCACTGGGCTGGCGTCGAGCATTTTCTGGATTTGCACGCAGAAGACATAGTGTTTGATGTTTTTCAGGCCGAGAAAGTCGATGGCGGCGTCGATGGATTGGATGCTTTTCGGTTGCGGTTTCTTCTGGCTGAGTTTGTTGGCCAGCGCCACCAAGTCACCTGCTAGTGTCGGGCTGGTGGAAACCAGTTCTTTGATTTTCGAGGGATTGGGAAATTCGTATAAATCGAGTAGTTTACGCAATTCCATGACTTCCCGTGGGATGGTCACCACCGGGTAGTTGGCGAGGAGTTGGCGGGCAACATCAACCTGATCTTTCAATGACATAGTGCAACCTGATTCGTTATTTTTCTGTTGTTGTCTGAGAGGGATTTGGCGCTAAAAAGGGTTTGATGGCGTCCATAAAACGTGGCAAGGCACCGGATTGCTTTTTGAAAGCAGTTATAAGCCGCGCTCCGCGTACGCCTGGCGCTGTTCCGGGTTTGCGCAAACAGTACCAGTTGTTCGCCGAGCTGAATGTCGTCGTCGGCGATGGAGACCGCATTGTCGTCCTTGAAGGTATCGTAAAGCGCTTGCAAATTCATGTGGTATTGGCCGGATAAAACCGGTTTGCCCAATGCGGCCGGTTCCAGAATGTTATGGCCGCCGAACGGCACCAGGCTGCCGCCGATGAAGCGACGTCGCCGACTTGGAACCAAAGCATCAATTCACCGATGGTGTCGGCCAGATAAACCTGTGTATCAGCGGTGACCGTCTCGCCACGGGAACGCACCGCAACCTTGAGGTCGGATTGTTCGAGAAGCTTCGCGACCTCGGTAAAGCGGTCGGTGTGTCGCGGCACCAAAATCAATAACGCGTCCGGCGTGGATTTCAATAACGCCCGGTGGGCATTCAGCATGAGAGCTTCTTCGGAAGTCGAACTGTCTTTCACCGGGCCATGGGTGCTGGCAGCGACCCAAATGAACCGTTTGTCGGAGTGGGCGTCTTTTCGCCAGGCCTGGGCGTTTTCGGCTAAATCGGCCGGAATGTGGATGTCGGATTTCAGATTGCCGAGTTGTTGAATGCGATCCCGGTGGACACCGAGTGCGACCAAGTGGTCGGTATCGGCGGTGAACTGGCTGGCAATCAATTGGGTTTGGTTCAGTGCGTTGGCAATCAGGCGCGCGCCCCATTTGCGGTAGGCTTGAAAGGATTTTCCTTGATGCGCGCATTCGCCAGGACCAGCGGAATCTGGTGGTCATGGCAGGCCTGGTATAAATTCGGCCAGATTTCGGTTTCCACCATAATCACCAGTTTGGGGGCGATTTTATCCAGGAATCGCTGTACGGCGCCAGGGTAGTCGTAGGGAATCATTTGATGTTGAATCGGTATCGGGGCGAAGCGAAGCGCTTGTTGTGCGCCTTGTGTGGAACCGCTGGTCAAGGTGATGGGCGTGTCCGGATACTGGGCTTTCAGCTCGGTGAGCAATGGAAAGATGGAGCGGGTTTCGCCGACGGAGACGGCGTGGATCCAGATACCGCCTTTTTGGAACGGTTGATTGTTCCAGCCGAATCGAGCACGGAAGCATTGTGGGATAGGCGCATAATCGTTTTCCTGACGAGCTTGCCTGTCGGCTTTCCGGCAACGTTTCCACCCGGAGTAGGCGATCAGCGGAAACGCCAGGAATAACAAAAATCGGTAGAGCCAAAGTCCCATCGTCTGTAACCGTTATCGGTTCAGGTCGTAAATTTGAATGACGCCGACGATGCGGTTCTGATCCGAGACCAGCAAGGAGGTGATTTTTTGTTGGGTCATCATCTCTTCGGCATCGGATAGGCGAGCTTCGGCATCGATGGTTTTCGGTTGGCGTTTCATGATGTCGCCCGCGGTTTTCTGCAAGAAGGTATCGGTGTTTTCTTCCATTTGACGACGTAAATCGCCGTCGGTGATGATGCCTTCGCCATTGTTGACGATACACAGCCCGAGGCGTCCGTCGGTCATGGTATGAATGATTTCTTTCATGTTGGCCGTGGCCGGAATGAATGGCAGGTTTTCCGATTTCATTTCGTGTTTGACGCGGGTTAAGAGTTTGCGCCCGAGGCTGCCACCTGGGTGAAAGCGAGCAAAATCCTGCGGCTGGAAGTCGCGGGCTTCCATCAGGCGACGGCCAGCGCATCGCCCATCACCAGCGTGGCGGTGGTGGATGAGGTCGGCGCCAGTTGATGTGGGCAGGCTTCTTGCGGCACGGCAATGTTCAGATGGAACTCGGAGTTTTTCGCCAGGTCGATTCCGGGCGGCCGGTCATGGAGATGATGATGTTGCCGTTGTCTTTCAAGAATGGAATCAATTTGATGACTTCCTCGGTTTCGCCGGAGTTGGAAATCGCCAAAAAAATGTCTTTCGGTGAGATCATGCCGAGATCGCCATGGAAGGCTTCGCCTGGGTGCATGAAAAAACACGGGGTGCCGGTGCTGGCCAGGGTGGCCATGATTTTTTGCCGATGAGGCCGGATTTGCCCATGCCGCAAATCACCAGACGCCCCTGTGTTTTGAGAATGGCGTCAACGCTTCGGGCAAAGTTGTCGTCCAGCAATTGTTTCAAGTGGGTGATGGCTTCGGCTTCAATGTCGAAAACCCGTTTTGCAATGTCAATAGCGCTCATGTCTTTCCCTTACGGATGTGTTCGATGGGCTGAGGGTGCTCAGCCAGAATCATATTAAAGCAAATGCTTAACGTGATTAAAACTTATAGGCAATGTGTAAATTGTGAAAATCCGTGCCCGGGTTCGGCGTTTCGATATTGGCGTTGGAGATGTGCAGGTAGCGATAACCGATTTCAAACTGGTCGCTTTGCACCCCCAGGCCGAAAATACTGCCGAATTGAAATTGGGTGGATTTGAATTCGTTTTCGATGGTGACGTCCGACAGGTATTGCGGACCGCCGCCGAGTTCCAAATAGGGTTTGATCTGGCCGGTTTTCCAAATGTAATGAAACACCGGGGTCAAGCCGACAATATAACCGCTTTTATTGTCGGCGTCCTTGTCGGTGGAGTACCAGTAGTTCGCATTGATCTCCCAGCGCCCGCCGATCCGAAAATGCTCGTTTTCGAATAACGGTTTTTGCCAGTCGGCTCCGAAGGCGAAACGATTGTTTTGGATGGTGTTGTCGGCACCGACGTCGACACTCAACGATAACTTATCGGTATTTAGGCTCGGGTCGAAGGAACAAGGAGCCTGCCCTTCGTAACAGGCATAACCGAACGAACCGATGGCTCCGATGATGGTGAGGTTCATTAATAAGTCGTTGGAACTGTCGGCGTGTGCTTTAGGGGCTGTGATGGAAAATAATACCGTGAAGGCGATGAAAATTGACCGCAAAGTCGGGTTAAAAACGAACATTAAAATGGAATCCTGTTAGACTTATGTCAGAGTTTTAAATCATAATAAATACTTTCGATATTTTAATCTAATCAATCCATGAAAATGCACGATTTTTCCAAAACCAAAATTTTAGTCGTCGGTGATGTCATGTTGGACCAGTATTGGTCTGGTCGCGCAGGCCGTATTTCCCCTGAAGCGCCGGTGCCGGTGGTGAAGGTCGCGGACGAAGATGTTCGGGCCGGCGGCGCGGCCAATGTCGCATTGAATATTGCCGATTTGGGCGCTCAGGTACAACTGATGGGAATTGTCGGGCGCGACAGTTTTGGCGAGCAACTTTCTCAAGTGTTGAAAGACGCCGATGTCGTTTCCGATTGGGTGTATTCCGAAGCGGGCACCATATGTAAATTGCGTGTGTTGAGCCATCATCAGCAATTGATTCGGATGGATTTCGAAAACGCCGTGCCGGAAAAAGATGCGCAGGCATTGGCTGACTTGGTGGCCTCTCAAGTGGCGGCGTTCGATGTGGTGGTGATTTCCGATTACGCCAAAGGTGCCTTGCAGTATGTCGAGAAGATGATTGAGGCGGCCAAACGGCAGGACGTACCGGTGTTAATCGACCCGAAAGGCGATGATTTCACCCGTTACAGCGGCGCGACGCTGGTAAAACCGAATCAAGGCGAATTCGAATTGATTGTCGGCGCCTGCCCGACCGAACAGGATGTGGTGGAACGCGGCGAAAAACTGATTCGTGACATTGATATCGATGCCTTGTTGGTGACGCGCAGTGAACATGGCATGGCCTTGGTGGAACAGGGTGCGAAACCGACTTTGCTGAAATCGCAGGCGCAGGAAGTGTTTGACGTCACCGGCGCCGGCGATACGGTGATTGCGACCTTGGCCACTGCGTTCGGCAGTGGCATGTCCTTACCGGATTCGGTGCGGTTGGCGAATGAGGCGGCCAGTATTGTGGTGCGTAAAGTCGGCACGTCGACGGTGACACGGGTCGAGCTGGAAGAGCAGGTGTATGCTTCGCAACGTCATCAGGCGTATATGTCGATGTCGGAAGACGAGGTGGAAGCCTTGATTCGCTTGGCGCAGGAAAAAGGCGAGAAGGTGGTGTTCACCAACGGCTGTTTCGATTTGCTCCACAGCGGACACGTGCGTTATTTGAACGAGGCGGCGAAAACCGGCGACCGTCTGGTGGTGGCGGTGAACTCCGATGAATCGGTGAAGTTGTTGAAAGGCGACAGTCGCCCGATCGTTCCGTTGGAAGGGCGAATGGAATTGTTGTCGGCTTTGAGTTGCGTCGATTGGGTGGTGCCTTTCGGAGAGGAAACGCCGGAGCGTTTGATTTGTAAGTTGAAGCCGGATGTGCTGGTGAAAGGCGGCGATTACAAGCCGGACGAAATCGCCGGCGCACAGTGTGTGTGGGAGAATGGTGGCGAAGTCGCCGTTCTCTCGTTTTGGGACGGGTATTCCACCACCAATATGGTGGACAAAATCCAAGCGCAAGAATGAAAAGTGGAAAAAACGTGTAATGAACTTAGAACAATGCTTTGCAAGCGCATCAAAAGCCATACAATCTGTAACTGAATCGTCACAAATACTTACGGAACTGGTTGATAGAATGGTCCGGTCCCTCAAAGAGGGTGGAAAGGTTCTGTGGATGGGGAACGGCGGCAGTGCGGCGGATGCTCAGCACATGGCGGCGGAATTGATGGTGCGTTACGTGAAGAACCGTGCACCGCTGGCGTCAATCGCTTTGACGACCGACAGTTCCATTTTAACCGCGCACACCAATGACTTTGAATTCGAGACCCTGTTTTCCCGCCAAATTGAAGGTTTGGCCAGGCCTGGTGATATTGTGATCGGTTTGTCGACATCGGGTCGTAGCCCCAACGTCGTAAAAGGGATTGAGAAAGCCCGTGACCTTGGGTGTGTCACCGTGGCCATGACCGGCAACCAGCCGAGCGTATTGGCCGAGATTTCAGATTTCTGTTTTCAAGTGGATTCGGATGAGACCGCTCGGATACAGGAAGCGCACAGCTTCATCAGCCATCTTCTCTGTGAAGGGCTGGATGAAGAGTTTGGATAGGAGGTTCATGCTTTTCCATTGAGCTTCCGGTACGTACGACTGTTTTGAGGGTGCTCAATGTCTTATATCCTAGCGGCCGATGTCGGCGCGACCAAAGTGTTGTTGCAGGCATTGGATACGACCAAGAATCTCGTGTTGGCCGAGAAACGCTACCTCAGTGCCGATTTTCTTTCCTTGACGGCATTGATTGAAACCTTTCAATCCGAATTCGATTTGCCGGCCATTGATGCTGCTTGTCTGGGGTTACCCGGTCCCGTCAAAAGTCGTCGCGCCGAGTTGACCAATTTACCTTGGACCGTGGATGCGGATGCCCTGGAAACCTTATGTGGCATCGATCGTGTCGATATTATCAATGATTTTTATGCAGCAGCCCTCGGTGTGGACGATTTGCAGCCAGACGATTTGGTATGTTTGCAGGAAGGCCAATACGACATCACCGGTAATCGACTGGTGGTCGGTGCCGGTTCCGGTTTGGGCGTGGCGCCGGTCAAGAATTGCAACGGCGCCTTTATCCCTCAACCTTCCGAAGGCGGTCACGCCGACTTCGCCCCCGTCAATAATGAACAAGACGATATTCTGGCTTGGTTGCGCAAGAAATGGCCGCATGTTTCCTATGAGCGCTTACTGTCCGGCGAGGGCTTGGAAACCCTTTATTTCTTTTACAGCATCCAAGCTCACGGCCACGGCAAGCGCGGCATCAATGCTGCCGAAATTCACCAAGCCGCGTTGGACGGTGAGCAAATCGCGGTACAGACGTTGGATACGTTTGTTGAAATTTACGGCGCTTACATTGGTAATGCCGCACTGATTTGGGAGCCGCAGGCCGGTATTTTCGTGGCGGGCGGCATTGCGCCTAAAATACAGGATTGGATGACGCAACCTCGCTTTATCCACGCGTTTCTGAACAAAGGGCGCATGAAAAAGATCGTCGAAACCTTTCCGATTTATTTAGTGGTGAACGAGTCGGTGGGATTGTTGGGTGCGATTCGGCATGCCCGAAGCTTGCTGAACGACCATCCGGAATAACTCGTCACAATCATTATTTCCAGTTGCACGAACCGAGAGGAGGTGACCGCATGAAGTACTATTGCGAAACGAAAACCGCAACGGACTTGACCCGTAAGACATTGGCGCTGGTGTTGGCCGGCGGGGAAGGAAGCCGATTGAAGGAATTGACGAAATGGCGAGCCAAGCCGGCGGTTCCGTTCGGTGGCAAATACCGCATTGTCGATTTCGTGTTATCCAATTGCGTGAATTCCGGGATTCGCAAAATCGGCGTCTTGACCCAATACAAGTCCCACTCGTTGATTCGTCATATCCAACGGGCCTGGTCATTTATGCGATACGAAGTCGGGGAGTTCGTCGAGTTGCTACCGGCTCAGCAACGGGTGGACAAAGGTTGGTATAAAGGTACAGCCGATGCCTTGTATCAAAATTTGGACATCTTGCGCCGCCATACCCCGGAGTATGTGCTGGTGTTGGGGGGCGACCATATTTATTCGATGGATTACAGCAAGATGCTGTATGAACATGCCGAATCCGGTGCGGACGTCACCATCGGTTGCATCGAGGTGCCCAGAATGGAAGCGACCGGTTTCGGCGTCATGTCGGTCAATGAAAATCTGGAAATCACCAAATTTACCGAAAAGCCGGCCGACCCGGAACCCATGCCCGGTAAGCCGGATAAGGCGCTGGCTTCGATGGGGATTTATGTCTTTTCCACCGAGTTTCTGTTCGAAAACTGATTGAAGATGCCGACAACATGACCTCATCGCGGGATTTCGGCAAAGACATTATTCCGTCGGTGATTGCCGATTGGCATGTGCGTGCTTTCCGTTTCAGGATGATGACGGCAGTCCTGTGTACTGGCGGGATGTGGGTACCATCGAGTCCTATTGGAAGGCGAGTATGGATTTGTGCTCGGTGACGCCCGAGTTGAATTTATACGATGATGATTGGCCGATCTGGACGTATCAGGCCCAAATGCCACCGGCCAAATTCATCTTTGATGATGAAGGGCGTCGAGGAGAGGCCATCGACTCTTTGACCGCTGGCGGTTGCATTGTGTCGGGGGCGCGAATCAAACGTTCGGTGATTTCCAGTGGCGGGCGTATTCACAGTTACACCTTGATTAAGGACTCGGTCTTATTGCCACGCGTCGAAGTGCAGCGAAATTGCCGTATCCAAAATGCCGTCATCGACAAAGGATGTATTATTCCGGAAGGCACCATTATTGGTGAAAACTTGGAAGACGATAAAAGACGTTTTTATGTTGAGGAATCTTCTGGTATTGTGTTAGTAACACCGGATATGCTTGGACAAAAACTGCATGTCACTCGTTAAAAACGTTCAATCAGCCTATTAGAATTCAGTTATGGAACCGAAAAAATCAAACTGGTGCTGTGCTGGCACATGCATCAACCGCATTATCGAGACGGGTTGAACGGCGAGTATCGTTTGCCGTGGGTGTATCTGCACGCCATTAAGGATTACACCGATATGGTGGCGCACCTTGAAAATTGCCGGGTGCCAAGGTAGTGGTCAACTTCGCGCCGGTACTGCTTGAGCAACTTGACGATTACGCCAAGCAAATGCGCAGTTGGTTGCATTCCGGAACCCATGTTCAGGATGCACTGTTGAACTGGGTCTCGGGCGAAACCAAAGTGACTCAGGACTTGAAACAGCGCTTTGAAATTGTCCAGGCCTGCCAGAAAGCCTTTGTGCCGACCATGATCGATACTTTTCCGGCGTTTCGGCGTTTGTTGGATATGTCCAATTGCGATGAAGCGACGACGTTGGAAGATGCGATTTGTTTATCCTATTTCAACGAACAGTATTTCATCGATTTGTTGATGTGGTATCACCTGGCGTGGATGGGGCAAAGCTTGCGCCAAGACGATGAGCGGGTCGAGAACTTAATCGAAACCGGACAGAACGGCGTACACTTCACCCCGAAAGATCAGCGTGTGATGGTCGAAATCATGGCCGATGCGATTGAGGGGGTGATTCCGCGTTATCGACGCTTGATGGAAGCCGGACAAATCGAAATTTCCATGACGCCTTATGGTCACCCGATTGTGCCGTTGTTGATTGATTTTGACAGCATGAAAGACGCGCAACCGCATTCGCCGATGCCGGAATCTGAGTGTTACCCGGATGGTTACGAGCGGGCCAAATGGCACATGGAGCATGGTTTAAAGTGTTTGAAGAACATTTCGGAGTGAAGCCGAAAGGCGTTTGGCTGTCGGAAGGCGCGGTCAGTGCCGCCGCTATCGGGTTGTTGGATTATTATGAAATCGACTGGACCGCGTCGGGGGAAGGTGTCTGGCGGCATTCTTGCGAAGCGTCCCACCTGGATCATCATGATATTGCGTCGAAGCGGGCTTTGTATCAGCCGTTGCAGCATGCGACCCAGAATTGCGCCTTGTTTTTCCGCGACGATGGCCTGTCCGATTTGATTGGCTTTCAATATAAGGATTGGAACCCGCAGGACGCCGCCAATAATTTTGCCCATAACTTGCACAACATCGCCAATGCCTTGGGTGAGGATGTCGAAGAC
>LZQR01000137.1_pt1 | contig 20068 bp, 21 predicted proteins | sample 768601 | NCBI WGS metagenome assembly LZQR01 (sample SAMN05207299, study PRJNA324521) | oil field metagenome | isolation source: sample BH-FW-24 from oil reservoir | place: India: Bombay High | collected 2015-12-04
CGAGATGCAAAAAGCAGGTGGTACCGCGGCTTTCGTGGATGCCGAGCACGCTTTGGATCCGATTTATGCCGAGAAGTTGGGCGTGGACGTCGATAACCTCGCCTTAGGAATCGGTGGTTTGCCGCGTGGCCGTGTTGTTGAAATTTACGGCCCGGAATCTTCCGGTAAAACCACGTTGACGTTGCATGCCATTGCCGAGATGCAAAAAGCAGGTGGTACCGCGGCTTTCGTGGATGCCGAGCACGCTTTGGATCCGATTTATGCCGAGAAGTTGGGCGTGGACGTCGATAACCTGCTGGTATCGCAACCGGATACCGGTGAACAGGCTTTGGAAATCACCGATTCCTTGGTGCGTTCCGGTGCCGTCGATATTGTGATTGTCGATTCGGTCGCGGCCTTGACGCCGAAAGCGGAAATCGAAGGTGACATGGGGGATTCTCACATGGGCTTGCAGGCCCGTTTGATGTCGCAGGCGTTGCGTAAGCTGACCGCCAATATCAAACGCACCAATACGCTGGTCATCTTCATCAACCAGATTCGTATGAAAATCGGCGTGATGTTCGGTAACCCGGAAACCACCACCGGTGGTAACGCCTTGAAATTCTACTCGTCGGTGCGTTTGGACATTCGCCGTATCGGTGCGATTAAGAAAGGTGAAGAGATTTTGGGGAATGAGACCCGCGTGAAAGTGGTGAAAAACAAGGTTTCCCCGCCGTTCAAACAAGTGGAATTTGATATTCTGTACGGTCAAGGGATTTCCCGTGAAGGCGAAATCATCGACTTGGGCGTGAAGGAAAAACTGATTGAGAAAGCCGGTGCCTGGTACAGCTATGAAGGGCAAAAATCGGTCAAGGTAAAGACAATGTCCGTCAGTTCTTGAAAGAGAATCCGGAGATTTCCGAAACCCTTCAAAAAGAATTGAAAGAGCGTTTGATGCCGAAACCGACGTCATCGAAATCGGCTTCGGAAGGGGATGAAGCCGAAGCCTGAACGGTGACGGGAGGCTCAGCGACGAATGAACCTGTTGGAATCGGACGACGCTCAAATATTGGCTCAGGAAATGGAATCGCGTGCGGTGTATTTATTATCGCAGCGAGAACATGGCCGTAAGGAGCTGGCGTACAAGTTGTCGCAGAAGTTTCCGCAATCCGAAGATTACCCAGGCCTGTCGATATTGTGTTGGATAAATGCGAAGACCAACGCTGGCTATCGGATGAGCGGTATGTCGAAGCCTATGTTCGGCAGGCGTTGGAGAAGGAGCAGGGGCCTTATAAAATCAAACAGGCCTTGCAGATGCGTACGGACCGACAGGATTTAGTAGAAGCGTATCTGGCGATGGAAGATTCCGATTGGGCGGACATTGCCGCTTCGGCGTTGGAACGAAAATACGGTGACACCGCCAAGCCACGCAGGCCAAAGAGCAGGCTCGGCGGATGCGTTTTCTGCAGTCGCGAGGCTTTTCCCAATCCCAGATTTGGAAAGCTTTTCGCAACGACTGAGACGGTAGCAAGCTGACAATCAGACATAAACACGATAATAATACGGCCGAGACGGAACCGTCTGGCCAGCAGGCACTTTGAACAGATGAATCCCAAGCCTGGCAGGACGCTCGGCGTTTGTGGAATGGCTCTGATCGGGTGCGTGTGAAGTGGAACTTGAATTTTAGACCCGATTTTTGACTTTTAGGAACTTTATTTATATGACCAGCGCAGAACTCAGAAAAGCGTTTTTAGACTTTTTTGTAAAGCAAGGCCATACCGCCGTGCACTCCAGCCCTGTCGTGCCCGGCAACGATCCGACATTGTTGTTCACCAATGCCGGGATGGTGCAGTTCAAAGAAACCTTTTTGGGCCAGGAAACCCGTGATTACTCGCGTGCGACCAGCGTGCAACGCTGTATCCGTGCCGGGGGCAAGCATAACGATCTGGAAAACGTCGGTTACACCGCGCGCCACCATACCTTTTTTGAGATGCTGGGGAATTTCAGTTTCGGCGATTACTTCAAGCGCGAAGCCATTCAGTATGCTTGGCAGTTCCTGACCGAAGAATTGGGGTTACCGGAAGACAAACTCTGGGTCACGGTGTTTGAAGAAGATCAGGAAGCCGAAGACATCTGGTTGAAAGACATGGGCGTCAGTGCCGAGCGCTTCTCACGTTGCGGAGCCAAGGACAACTTCTGGTCAATGGGTGACACCGGGCCATGCGGACCTTGTTCGGAAATTTTCTATGACCACGGTCCGGATGTGGCTGGTGGGCCTCCAGCTCGCCGGATGAAGACGGTGATCGTTATATCGAAATCTGGAACCTGGTGTTCATGCAATTCGACCGTTCCGAAGACGGCACTTTGACGCCGTTACCGAAGCCGTCGGTGGATACCGGTATGGGCTTGGAACGCTTGGCGGCGGTGATGCAGAAGGTGCATAACAACTACGACATCGACTTGTTCCAGGCGATTGTTGCCAAAGCGGCCGAGTTGACCGGCGAAAAAGACCTGACCAACAGTTCCTTGCGCGTGATTGCCGACCATATCCGTTCTTGTGCTTTTATGATTGTCGATGGTGTGTTGCCCTCGAATGAAGGCCGCGGTTATGTGTTGCGCCGTATTATCCGTCGCGCGATTCGCCACGGTTACAAACTGGGCCAAAAAGACGTTTTCTTCTATCGTCTGGTGCCGACCTTGGTCGAACAGATGGGGGAAGCCTATCCAGAATTGGTGAAAGAACAGGCCAATGTTGAGCGTGCCTTGAAATTGGAAGAGGAGCGTTTTGCCGAAACTCTGGAAAACGGCATGAAAATCCTGGAAGACGATATTGCACAATTGAACGGTAAGGTCATTAGTGGTTCAACCGCGTTTAAGCTGTATGACACTTATGGGTTTCCGTTGGATTTGACCGCGGATGTGGCGCGTGAACGCCAGTTGTCAGTGGATGAAGCCGGGTTTGAAAAAGAAATGGAAGCGCAGCGCGCCCGCGCCCGTTCGGCCAGTAATTTTGCTTCGCAAGGCCAGCATAAAGTCGATTACAACGAGCCGACCGAATTTGCCGGTTACCATCAGGACGAAGCCAATGCTAAAGTCATGGCGATTTTCGCCGGTCAGGAATCGGTAGAGCGCTTGGCCGAAGGGCAGGAAGGCATCGTGATTCTCGATACGACGCTTTTTATGCCGAGTCCGGCGGTCAGGTCGGCGACCAAGGCAGCTTGACCGAAGGCATGAACAGTTTCCATGTGGATGGCTGTCAGAAACAGGGCGGCACTTTCCTGCACATCGGTAAGGTGACGGCTGGCGCGATCAATGTCGGTCAAACGATTCACGCGCATATCGACACCAAGGCACGCCGTGCTTCGGAACGCAATCACTCGGCCACGCATTTGTTGCACGCCGCCTTGCGTCAAGTCTTGGGCACGCACGTTGGCCAAAAAGGTTCTTTGGTGCAACCGGAAAGACTGCGTTTCGACTTCTCGCATTTCGAACCGATTTCCGCAGAGCAGTTATTGGAAATCGAGCGTTTGGTGAACCATAACATTATGCTGAACGCCGACGTGCAGATGGAAGAAATGGACATCGAAGCGGCTAAGGCAAAAGGTGCCATGGCGTTGTTCGGTGAAAAGTACGGTGATGTGGTACGCGTCGTTGATATGGGGGATTTCTCCATTGAGCTGTGCGGCGGTACGCACGTCAACTCAACCGGTGAAATCGGGCCTTTCCGTATCACCTCGGAAAGCGGCATTGCCTCCGGCGTGCGTCGTATCGAGGCGGTGACCGGAGAAGCGGCGTGGCAAACCATTTACGATACCGAACAGGTGTTGTTGAACATCGCCGGGCATTTGAAAACCGATAAGACGCAAGTCGACGCGAAAGTGACGCAGTTGGTCAACGACCAGAAAGAACTGGAAAAGCAGTTGAAGCAGTTGCAGTCGAAAATGGCCTCTTCGCAAGGGGATGATTTGGCGAGTGCCGTCGAGAAGGTGGGTGAGGTCAATGTCTTGGCCGCTCAATTGGAAGGGGCCGATGTCAATACCTTACGTGAAACGCTGGATAAGCTGAAAGATAAACTGGAACCGGCCGCCATTGTTTTGGCGCCGTGGACGGCGAAAAAGTCAGTTTGGTGGCGGGCGTGAGTAAAGCCCTGACGTCGCAATGGAAAGCCGGCGAATTGGTGAATCACGTGGCGCAACAAGTGGGCGGTAAAGGTGGCGGGCGTCCTGATATGGCACAGGCCGGCGGTAAAGATCCGAGCAAATTAAAGGAAGCCTTGACTTCCGTAAAAGAGTGGGTGGCGAGCAAAGCTTAACCCGAGTGTTTCATAAATTTTCACTGAGATTGCGCTGAGCATTGGTTTCACAAGACAATTTTCGAAGAAGTGTCCTATCGACGATTACGACCGACTGAGAAAATATGGCTTGTGGCATCAAGGAGCAAGCAAGGTCTGTGAAAATTTATGGAATATTCGGGTTGGTATCGGCCAGGCCTGGTCGAAAACGGCAAAGGCGCCGTTACCCTTGGTTTCAATCAACAACCCTATCCGAATCGTTCGATAAGCGACCGAAACCTTCAAGACTAACCGCACATGGCGTTTTGCCCTGTGCGGTTTTTTGACTTGAGGCAAGACGATTTACGGCGGTAAGGTAGGCAGAACATGGTTTCGTTAAGAAGGCAAAATCATACATGGCATTAATTGTTCAAAAATATGGTGGGACGTCGGTTGGGAATGTCGAGCGTATCCAGAATGTCGCGAAAAAAGTCGCGAAATTCGTGGACGAAGGGCATCAGGTCGTTGTTGCGGTCTCCGCCATGAGTGGAGAAACAAACCGGCTGACCGCGCTGGCACATGAAATTCAAGAGCAGCCTTCCCGTCGGGAAATGGACGTGTTGCTGACAACGGGGGAGCAGGTCACCATTGCGTTGCTGAGCATGGCGTTGCAGCAGAATGGTTACGATGCCGTTTCCTATACCGGCTGGCAAGTGCCGATTATGACCAACGACATTCATTCCAAAGCGCGTATCGAGGAAATCGACTCCGATAAGATCAAGTCGCAATTGAATCAAGGTAAGGTCGTTGTGGTCGCCGGTTTTCAAGGTGTGACACCGGACGGCGATATTACGACGCTGGGACGGGGCGGCTCCGATACCACGGCCGTGGCCCTGGCCGCGGCTTTACAGGCGGATGAGTGCCAGATTTACACCGATGTGGATGGGGTTTACACCACCGACCCGCGTGTGGTGCCGGAAGCAAACGGTTGGATGTGGTCACCTTCGATGAAATGTTGGAACTCGCCAGTTTAGGCGCGAAGGTATTGCAGATTCGCTCGGTGGAATTCGCCAGCAAATATAAAGTGCCGTTGCGCGTCTTGTCGTCTATGAAAGAAGGGGTGGGACTCTTCTCATCTCGGAAGAAGATTTTGAGGATTTAGATATGGAAAAACCTTTAATATCCGGCATTGCCTTCAGCCGTGATGAAGCGAAATTGATGGTGTTGGGCGTGCCGGACAAGCCGGGCGTGGCCTTCCAGATATTGGGGCCGATTTCCGATGCCAATATCGAAATCGATATGATTATCCAAAACCAGAGTGTCGATGGTACCACCGATTTCACCTTTACCGTGGCACGCGGCGACTTGCATGCCGCTAAACAGGTGTTGGAAAAGCATGCGATGGAATTGGGCGCACGCGAGATTATCTGTGATGATACCATCGCGAAATTGTCGATGGTCGGAGTGGGAATGAAGTCGCATTCCGGTATCGCCAGCACCATGTTTAAAACCCTGGCGGATCATGACATCAATATCCAAATGATCGGAACCACGGAAATCAAAATTTCGGTGGTGATTGGTGAGGAATATTTGGAGGAAGCGGTTCAAGCGTTGCATGCCGCCTTTGAACTGGATAAGTAATCCATTGCCTGTTTTAAAAAGAACCCGGTTTATCCGGGTTTTTTATTGCCTGGAATAAGTAAACCTTATTAGTCTGGGTTTATTATAGCGATAAGAAATATAAATATAATTTGGGGTTTAATAAGTTTAAACTATACCCTTTGAAACATGCATAACAAAGGGATTGAGTCATGCTGGTATTAACACGACGTGTTGGAGAAACACTCATCATTGGCGATAACATCAAACTGACTGTGGTGGGCTTGAAAAGCGGCCAGGTGCGTCTGGGAATTGAAGCGCCGAAAGAAGTTCAAATCCAGCGCGAAGAATTGCTGCTCAAAGAAAAAGACGTTCAGGAAAAGCCGTCGGAAGCTGCGCCGGTTGTCGAAGCCAAGATTGCGGCCGCAGAGTGATTCGAACGCATTTAAAAATTGACGTCAATCCGCCAAACTCTGTTTACAAGCACCTTAAATCAAGGTATCATACGCGCCACAAACAGCAGGATTAAAGTTCTTTTAATCCAAATCGATACGGTGAAATGGCCGAGAGGCTGAAGGCGCTCCCCTGCTAAGGGAGTATGGGGTTTGTAGCTCCATCGAGGGTTCGAATCCCTCTTTCACCGCCATTTTTCTTTATTTAAATTCCTTTTAGACGCTTTATTTTCGGTCCATTCATCTGTATCTGATGGTGTCGCTACGCTGTTAAGCGATGGAAATTTGATTACGTCCGTTTGACTTAGCATGGTAAAGAGCCTAATCCGCTTTATGCCAAAAGTTTTCCAGTTCGCCTTCGGCTAAGGCAATGCCGATGCTGGCGGTGATGGAAAATTCGGTCCGGCTATTCGGGCATTGAATGACCGAATTCTGGATGTCTTTTAGAATTTGCTGTGCAACGCTTTCCGCTTCGTCCAAATTGGTATCCACCAACAATATCGCGAATTCTTCGCCTCCAAGACGAGCAACGATGTCATGCTTTCGTCGGTTCGTTGAAATGATTTTAGCCAAGTTGATTAAAGCGGCGTCACCGGCCGGGTGACCATAATTGTCGTTGATGCGTTTGAAGTTATCGATGTCGAGCATCAGAAAACTGCAGGACGAGCCATTTCGGCGCGCTTGGCTGAGCACATAGGCCGATTTTTCCAGTAATCCACGGCGGTTTTTGACTTGTGTGAGTTGATCGATGACGGTCAACTCCTCCAGCTGCCGGTTTGTTTTTTTCAGCTCAAGCGATAACTTATGAAACTTGATAATGACCAGGCCTGCAATCAATAAAAGTATGGCACTGGCCAACGCGATTTTAAGCGCCAAGGTGTAGTCGGTTTTTTGATGTTCCTTGAACAGGAAGCCGTCCAAATCGGTGTCGGCGGCGGTCATGTTCAGTTGACGATAGCTGTCGGCGATAAACTGCCAACGGCCCGGTTCATGTGGCCGATTTGAACCAGCTCGGGCATGATGAGTTTTTTGAGGGTTTGGGCTTCAAATTGCAGATGGTCAAGAGTCTTTTGCGGAGCGTATTTTGATGGATGAGTTGGACGGTTTCGTCGATCTGTTTTAGGGCATATTCCCAACCCTGTAAAGTGGCGTTAATAAAGCGGCTGACCTGTTCCGGGTTGTTTTTCACTTTTTGTTCGCTGGTAATGAGCACATCGCTGTAAAAGTTGATGCCGTAATCTCTGGGGTTGATGATATTGTAGTCGACGCCTTTCTGTGTGAGGTAATAGGGCTCGTTGGAGATGTAGCCATCATAGGCGTCGGCTTTTCCGTCAATCAGGTCTTCAATGCGGTAGCTGGTGTTTTGGATGTTGAGTTTTTCTCGGGGGATACCTTCGCTTTCCAGCATGGTTAATAATTCGGCGCTTTCCGGCGGTGGCATGATGAGCAGTTTGCGTCCGGCCATATCATGTGGGCTGCGGATATGGGAGGATTTTAAGGTAATCCACACAATCGGAGAGGTCTGCATAATGGCAGCCAAAGCCACCACCGGTTTGCCTTCCATTCGGTCGATGACGACGCCGGAACCGGTGATGGCGTAATCGACTTTGCCGCTTAAGACATCATCAATCGGTTTCAGGGCGTGCGGCCCGCCGGCGATCAATTCGACATTCAAACCTTGTTCGGCGTAATAGCTTTTTCCAACGCGATATAGTAGCCGGCGAACTGAAATTGGTGCAGCCAGCGCAATTGCACTTTAACGGTTTCGGAAGCGAAGATTGAAGCGCTTAACGTCATCAAAAGGAAAAGGAGAACAAGCGCTTAACGGAAGGCGGATTCATTTTCTGGTCTTTGTCTATAGGATTTGTTTATATCGCTTGTTCTTAATACTAGAGTAATTTTTAAGGTAATACAAAATATATTTCATAGAGTTTGTTTCAACTCTGGTTGAATGGTGATTATGAAGACATAAAAAAACCGGGAAAGTCCCGGTTTTTTTTATTTTCAGCGATGAGCGATTTAGAAGTCGTACATCAAGGTTAACATTGTTTCGGTATCGTCTTTTTTCTTGCCGGTGGCCGGGTTGTCGTTGTGACGGTATTGGTAGTTGAGTTTCAGGTTAAGGTTACCGTTGAGTTTGACTTTCAGGCCGGTGTTGCTTTCGTATTTGGTTTGCTTTTCACCGGTGAAGACCGTCAGGTTCTGCAAGAAACGAACGTTGGCGTTGAAGCCGTATTCGAAGTTGCCGTAAAGCTTCCCAATTAACTGTGAAAAGTCTTTCTCACCACTGTCTTTGGTGTAATCCTGGGTTTGGTTACCGATACCGGCTTCACCCGTTAGAACCAAGTCCTGTTCTTTAATGAAGTTGTAACCCAGACCGACCAGGGTGTAGGTGTTCAGTTCGATGTCTTCGAAGCGGTTGTTTTCTGCGCGGAACTGCCCGAAGCCGTATGCTTTTTGGTAGTCGGAGAAATACAGGTTACCTTGCAGGTCGCCCACATAACGTTCTTCGGTTCGGTTACCGTCTTCTTTTTTATTGGACGCGTCGATTTTGGCTTTCAACTTGTACATTTCTTGGGTGTAATCAAGCTTCAAGGAAGCGTAAAGCGCTTCGGTATTGGTGTTACCGGTGGTTTCGGAATAACCGGCTTCACCGGAGCCATGAAGCCCTTTGTCGGTTTTGGCTTCGGCCGCCATAACCTGGTTAGCAGCAAACAGTGATGAAAGGGTTAAGAGTGCGAGAGCGTGTTTCGTCATGTCGTTTATTACCTTTAATACTTTAATTCTGAATTCGTAAATCAATGATTATTTTGATTCGGCTTCCTGTCCATGCAGGTGCACATCCATTTGTGGGTAAGGGATGCCGATACCGGCCTCGTCAAAGGCGTGTTTGACCTTTTCGTTCATGTCCCATTTCAGACTCCAGTAATCGCCGGATTTTACCCAAGGGCGCACTATGAAATTGATGCTGGAGTCTGCCAACTCGGAAAGAGCAATGGTTGGAGCCGGGTCTTGCAAGACGCGTTCGTCCGATTCGACTAAATCCGTCAGGATTTGTTTGGCCTGCTTGATGTCATCATCGTAACCGATACCGAATACCATATCGACACGACGGGTTTCGCGCGCCGAATAGTTGGTGATGGTGCCTTTATAGATATTGCCGTTCGGGATGATGACCTCGCGGTTATCACCGGTGCGGAAGGTGGAACTGAAAATGCCCACGCTCTCGACGACACCGGCGGTGCCTGCGGCTTCGACATAGTTGCCGACCTTAAACGGTTTGAACACAATCAACATGACGCCGGAAGCAAAGTTTTGCAAGGAGTCTTTCAGTGCCAAACCGATCGCCAAACCGGCGGCACCGATTAAGGCGACCAGTGATGTGGTGTCGACGCCCAGTTGGCTCAAGGAGGCGATGATAATGAACAGCAGCAGGACAGCGTTCAGAATCGACATGATGAAATTAATTAGCATGTCGTCCATTTTGCGCGGCTGAGTAGGCGCTGTACGATGCCGGAAACCAGTTTAGAGGCCCAGCGACCGACAAAGAAAATAACCAGGGCCAGAACGATATTCGTTCCCCATTCGATGCCGTAGGTTTCCCATAGGTTTTCAAATCAATGTTTGAGAAGTCCATAATTTACTTCCTGATAAAAATGAGTCTTATTTTTGTAAAAGTGCAACGGGCGCTATTTTAAAAGAATTGTGATGGTTTTTGGTTGAAATTGGCCAGGCCTGGCCAATTTTTCAGTTTGTTTATTTAACGGCTTTGTATTTGGGGAGTTGTTGTTCGACCAGTTCGAACTGCATCGGGTAAATGTCCGGCAGACCGTTGCGGTATTGGATGTGCCGTTCGCCTTTGATGAGCGGCATCAGGTAATCGATGGCGGCCGGTGTGATGTCCATGCCGTCTTCGGTAAGGAATTCGTCCGGAACCGATTTTTCCAAATCGGCCACTTCAAACAAGTCGACGTTTTTGTAACGCCACACCAAGGGTTGGGTGTCGATGACTTCAATCACCGGCAAGACGCCGTGTTTTCCGTCGAGTGCCGCTTGAACCGCGGCTTTACCGGCCCGGTAAGCCATTTCCCAATCGGTCTGGGATACCAGATGGCTGGCGGAACGTTGCAAATAATCGGGCACGGCGCTGTGGGTTTTGCAGTTGAAGGTATTCGCCACCAGGCCGGACAAGGTATGGGCTACACCGCCCAGTTGGTGTAATCGTTGTTATGGGTGTGTTCGACATTCTCGATGGAAATGTAATTGCCGTCCATATCCATCAAGCCTTCGGAAACGATGCAGACACAATAGCCTTTGGTGTCGATCAGGTGTTGAACACGGTCCAGGAATTTGCTGCGTTCGAAAGGGCGTTCGGCGGGCAGAATCAACAACGGCACGTCCGGCATGGCGGTTTTGATGAGCCGCCGGCGATGCTCAACCAGCCCACATTACGCCCCATGGCCTCCAGTGCAAAGAATTTGGTGGAGGTGTTGTGCATGGAAAACAGGTCCATCGTCGCTTCCAGCAAACTGGTGGCAATGTATTTAGCGGCACTGCCGAAGCCCGGGCTGCAGTGCGAGAGAGCCAGGTCGTTATCGATGGTTTTCGCCACACCGATACAAGTGACGGGATGGCCGTGGGCCGAGCAGTAGTCGGCCACTTTTTGGGCGGTGACCATGGAGCCGTTGCCGCGTTATAGAAAAAGTAGCCGATGTCGTAAGTACGGAAGACTTCCAGCACACGCTGGTATTGGCCAGGGTTTTCGTCGATGCCGTCAAGGTCGAAACGACAGGCCTGAAAAGCCGCACCTGGCTGGGTTTTCAAACGATCCAACGTGTCTTCGCTGAAACGGGAAGCATCGGTCAAGCGTTCTTCCAGTACGCCGACGATGCCATTGATGGCGGCGTAGACTTTACCGAATTTTTCCGGGTGGCGTTTCACCATTTCGATGACACCTGCAGCACTGGCGTTAATGACGGCGGTGACGCCACCGGCTTGTGCGTAAATGACATTTCTCGGGTGCGACATAGACTGCAATCCTTTCACGTTTTCGATATGAAATGATTATAAGAGATATAACGTAATTTATGGGGTGAAAGTTTTTTGAATGAGGCGTTGGTTGTCACACGTCAATCCGATATTACCCTTCAAAAAGTCCGAAAAAGGCTGGCCGAACAGGGCCTGACGCCAACCGGCAAGGCGGGTTTCCGGTTGGCGAATCAGGCGGAGTAAATCGGCTTTTCCGGCGATATTCGGTGGGTTGATGTGGTAGTCCTGAGCCACTTGTTGCAATAAAGCAAAACCGATGTTGATGAAAATATCTTCCTGTGGCGTGGCCGGAGCCGGTTTATTGGGCGCTTCGGGCCAGGCGTCAGGGTTGGCAAAAACGTCGTCGATAATCTCAATCCATTCATCACCGAAATTTTTACCGAGGACGCTTTGATATTCGGAACTTTGTATAAGGCTTCGCGCGCTTTCGGCGGGCGTTTGGCAATCGCTACCAAAGCGTCGTCCGACAGCACCCAGCGCTTGGGCTTGTTATGATTGATGGCGTAGAGTTCGCGCCATTCGGCTAAACGGTAGGCGATGGCCTGGGCTTTGCGCGGCAGTTTCTGCACTGCTTTGATTTTGTCGGCGGCGTTTTCCGGAGCGAGGCGGTAAAGGTCTTCATTCAACAGGGCTTCGAAGTCTTCGGTTAAGGCCGCTTGTTGCGCTTCGGTGAGCTTGTCGAGATAGCGCTCGTATAACGGGGCCAGATAACGCACGTCGTTGATGGCGTATTCCAGTTGCTTATCGGTCAGTGGGCGTCGGCTCCAATCGGTTCGGGTCTGGTCTTTTCCAGTTCGATATCGAGTTCGGCTTTAATGACTTTGGCCAGGCCTGCCAGGTCGCCGTATCCGAGAAAAACACCGGCGATTTGGGTGTCGTAAATCGCCACCGGCATCCGGCCGGAAACTTGATACAATACTTCGATGTCCTGACGGGCGGAGTGGAAGACCTTTCGGATGTTCGGGTTTTCCAGTAATTGCCACAACGGTTCGAGTGCGTCGAATGCCATCGGGTCGATGATGGCGGCGTGACCGGAGCGGCTTTGGATTTGAATCAAGCACAGTTTCGGGAAATAGGTATCGGTACGCACGAATTCCGTGTCGATGGCGAACCAGCCGTCGGCTTCGATAAGCTTGCAGAAAGCCGATAAATCCGCCTGGGTATCAATAAATGTATAGGTCATAAATTCAGTTTAAGAGGTTGTTTGTCGTTCGGCAAGCAAAAGCATTGCTTTTTCAGAAATCTTCAATAAGATAACCAAATGCCGCAAAGATTGTTAAAAAATTTACTCCTACGGCCGTTAAGCTGTTTAGGGATGCAGTCTTTCAAGCTGGCATTCGACAGGGAGTGTACTTGAAAGTTCATATTTTAGGTATTGCCGGAACCTTCATGGGTGGAATCGCCCAGCTGGCAAAAAGCATGGGGTTCGATGTTTCCGGTTCGGATCAGGCCATTTACCCGCCGATGAGCACGCAATTGGAGCAGGCCGGCATTGATGTCTCCAATTACGACGACAATTTTCTCGCCCGCGAGCCGGAGACGGTGGTCATCGGAAACGCTTTGAGCCGCGGTCACCCTGCGGTGGAACAAACGCTCAATGCACAGCAATTCTATACGTCCGGCCCGCAGTGCTGGCGGAAAATATTCTGAAAGACCGTTGGGTGGTGGCCGTCGCCGGGACTCACGGCAAGACCACAACCGCTTCGATGGTGGCCTGGATTTTGGACGATGCCGGTTTGGCACCCGGTTTTTAATCGGCGGCGTGCCGGAAAATTTCGGGGTGTCCGCGCGTTTGGGCGATGCACCGTTTTTTGTGGTCGAGGCGGATGAATACGACACGGCGTTTTTCGATAAGCGCTCCAAGTTCGTGCATTACCATCCAAGAACTGTGTGCTGAATAACCTGGAATTCGATCACGCCGATATCTTCGATAACCTGGCCGCCATTCAGAAACAGTTTCATCATTTGGTACGAACGGTGCCGGGGAACGGCATGATTATCCACCCCAAGGCCGAGGTCGCGATTGACGATGTCTTGGCGCAAGGATGCTGGACGCCACTGGAATCGCAGGGCGAAAGCGGTTCTCAAGCCGATTGGCATTATGAATTGAAAGAAGCCGATGGCTCGGTGTTCGAGGTATTTTTCCAGGGCGAGTCCTGCGGCGAAGTGCGCTGGGGCATGACCGGGCGGCATAATGTACAGAACGGTTTGAGTGCGATTGCCGCCGCCCGCCATTGTGGCGTGCCGGTGACCGAGTGTGTCGAGGCTTTGAACCGATTTGCGGGGGTTCGCCGCCGCATGACGCATTTGGGTGAGGCGAAAGGCATTGCGGTGTATGACGATTTCGCCCATCATCCGACGGCCATCGCCACTACGTTGGACGGCGCACGGGCGCAAATGCAAGCCGATGGTCAGGCGTGCCGGTTGATTGCAGTATTTGAACCGCGTTCCAATACCATGCGAATGGGGATTCACCGATCGACCTTGCCAAAAGCCTTTTCGCAAGCGGATGCCGTTTATGCCTTTATTGACCCGGCCTGGCAATGGCGATTGGAAACCGATGCCTTTGAATGCCCGGTAACGGTTGAGGAGTCTTATGATGCCTTATTGGCTCGGTTGGTGGAGGAACTTCACCCCGGCGACCGAGTTGTGGTGATGAGTAATGGTAGTTTCGGCGGCCTTCATCACCGTTTGTTGGAGATGTTATCGGAGCGTGCCGAAGCCTAAAACAGGGACGTTTTATTGGCTTCGGTTCATGGGTTAACTTTACGGGGAGAGATATATGAATCACCAGGTTGTCGCACGGAAAGCGATAGAACACCTCACTAAAAATAATATCGAACCGTCACCCGTTACGTTTAGTATTTGGTTTTTGTATTATTTGGGCGAAAATAAGCCCTTGATAGCCCGCATGAAATCCTTTCTATCGACCGGGCAGCCCATTTCTGACGCCTCTTATGAAAAACTCTATGAAGTGTATGTGTTGAAAGAACATTTCCGAGAAAGCCTCGGACTGAATCGCAATACCACGCAAATCATCGATAAAGCCAATGACCTGAAGAAAAAGATTTACGATTTTGTCGAAAGTGTGCGTTCGCATCAGGACACTCTGGGGGATATGCGCGAAAGCCTGACCATTGCCGAAACGCGGGAAGCGATTGAGATTATTCTTTCAGAGGCGGTGATGGAGTTAAAGACGGTTGAATCCAGTTCGTTGGAAACGACTTTATGGATGCAGAAAAACGTTCAGTCACTGGAGAACGTCCAAAACGAAGTCATTGAAATCGAACAAAACATGAGTCGCGACTTCCTGACGGGGTTGCCGGACAAAAGTTATTTCAAAAAAACATTGGGAGAATTTCTCAAAGAGTCCATGTCGGGTGTTATTTCCAAGCGCCACTTCATTGTTTTCGACATCAAGAATCTGGATTCGTATAACGAAGCATTTTCCTGGCTACTGGGTGACAGTATCATTCGATTGGTGGTGAAAATCATTCAGTCGGAAACGGAAGAAACCTGGCAAATGATGCGATTGCAGGAAGATGAATTTGCTGTTTTCCCGCCACCGTCTTTCCCAATTCATCAAATTCCGGATTACATTGAAAAATCCGTAAGGTGGTTAGCAGCAAAAAGCTGGTGGTGAAAGACAAACAACAGGAAATCAAAAACATTGAATTGAATGCCGTGATTGTCAAGGTCGCGGTGTACGACGATATCGAAGCCATCGATCGTAAAGTTTCCACCGGTTTAGCGCAGGTCACCGATGGCAAACACGGTTCCGTGGTAAAGATTGAAGAGTGATTTGAGCCATGTGGGCGTTACTGGAAATGGGTTTATTGTTGGTTCTTGTTCTGGTGATTGTTTGGGCAGTGGTGCCGCGCCGTAAGAAATAACTAAAATAACCCGCTTCAGCGAACCCGCGATAAATCGAATTCCGATGCCTGCAGCGCCAGGCCTGGCCGATAATGCTGTAATAGGACATTTGACCAGGCCTGGGCATCTTCCGGCAACCCTTCCGATAAATAGGCTTTTACTTGGCGCAGGACGTTTTTCTTTGAAAGTGTCCGAAGCCCCCACGCCACCACTGAGATTATCCGCACTGAACACGAACGGAAACCCGGCGGAGACGGAAAAAATCCATTCCAGCGCCTGCGGTTTGATTTCCACTCGTTCAAACTCCGCCTGTTGTTCGGCGCTTCGTCCATCCGGTTGGTACCAATAGCCGAAATCCTCCAATAAACGCCGCTCCGGCCCGGCAATGCACCAGTGCGCGATTTCATGCAAGGCCGATGCAAAGAAGCCGTGTGCGAAGATAATGCGATGATGAGGGTGTGACGCATCGGCCGGGCGGTAAATCGGTTCCGGTTCGCAACAGACCAGCTCGGTATTCCGGGAGGGAATGAAGTTGGCATTGAACAGTTCGATGAGGGTTTCTATCTGAAAATTCGATGACATCTCGAAACGGTTGGGACCACTGAGCTTGAGAAAGGAAGACGCCGGTCAAAAGCCGGCGCCATGGATGGTTACAGGGTTGACATGACCTTGCGGGCCGCGTCGATGGTGGCCTGGATGTCGGCATCGGTATGCGCGCTGGAAACAAACCCGGCTTCGAACGCCGATGGGGCCAGATAGACGCCCGCGTCCAACATGCGTGATAGAAACGTTTGAAACGTTCCATGTCGCCTTTGGCAACCTGAGCGTAGCGTCGGATGTTTTTCTCTTCGGTGAAGAAGAAGCCGAACATGCCGCCCACTTGGTTGGTGGTAAACGGAATGCCAGCTTCGTCGGCCGCTTGCTGTAAACCGTCCACCAATTGCTTGGTTTTGACTTCAAGCGATTCAAAGAAACCGTTTTCGCTGATCAGTTGCAAGGTTTTCAGGCCCGCAGACATGGCAATCGGGTTGCCGGACAGGGTGCCGGCTTGATAAACCGGCCCCAACGGGGCGATGTGTTCCATGACTTCGCGCTTGCCGCCGAAAGCACCGACCGGCATACCGCCGCCGATGACTTTGCCGAAAGTGGTCAAATCCGGCGTGATGCCATAACGGCCTTGTGCACCGGTCAAACCAACACGGAAACCGCACATGACTTCGTCGAAAATCAACACCGCGCCGGATTCGTCGCAGACCTCACGCAGGGTTTGCAGGAAACCGTCTTCCGGTGGAATGCAGTTCATATTTCCGGCGACCGGCTCGACGATGATACAGGCGATTTGGTCGCCGATTTCACTGAACACGCGGCGGACTTCATCGGAATCGTTGTGGGTCAGCGTCAGGGTTTCTTCCGCCAAACAGGCTGGCACACCCGGAGAGGATGGAACCCCTAAGGTCAGGGCGCCGGAACCGGCTTTCACCAACAAGGAGTCGGAATGGCCGTGGTAGCAGCCTTCGAATTTGACGATTTTGTCGCGTCCGGTGTAGCCGCGCGCTAGGCGAATTGCGGTCATGGTGGCTTCGGTACCGGAGCTGACCATACGTACCATGTCGATGGATGGAATCAGGTCGCAGACCAAATCGGCAATGGTGGTTTCCAATTCGGTCGGCGCACCGAACGACAAGCCTTTTTCAGCTTGTTGTTGGACGGTTTGAATGACTTCTGGATGGGCATGTCCCAAAATCGCCGGCCCCCAGGAGGCGACATAGTCGATGTATTGCTTGCCGTCGACATCCCTTAAGTAGGCACCTTTCGCCGATTCAAAGAAAACCGGATCGCCGCCGACGCTTTAAAGGCTCGGACCGGTGAATTCACGCCGCCGGGAATGTGGGTTTGAGCGGCTTGGAAAAGGGCTTGAGAGTGTGACATAAAATGCTTCCTGTGAGTTTGAGAGGGACGTATGTCGGCCGGAACGATAAATTACAAATCCGGTGTCATTTGACGAATACGTTCGGTCACCAGTTCGAAATCGACTTCACCGATTTTCTGGTAAACAATGTTGCCGTTCGGCGCAATCAAGAAATTGGTCGGTGTCAGCAGAACTTCGCCAAACGCCTGCGACATTTGGCCGTCGGTATCGCGCACAAACGAGAACGGATAAGGATTTTTCTCGATGAATTTGGCGACTTGCTCCGCCGGGTCGTACGACATCGAAATGGCGACGATTTCGAATTTATCGCCGAACTTTTCTTTCATCTGTGCCAGGTGCGGCATTTCAGCGATACACCCCGGGCAGGTGGTCGCCCAGAAACTCACCAGAACCGGTTTGAGCGGCTTACTGAGTTGCAGGGTGTCACCTTGCGCGGTTTTTACCGTGATGTCCGGCGCTTTGCCCAACCCGTCCGAGAAGACGGTGAGATAGAGCAAGGTACCGATGAGTACCACGACGAGAAGACCGAAAAGTTTGCTACCGAGTTTGTTCATGGCAATCTCTTGAGTTTAAACGAAATAAGAGGCGACCATTTTAAGGGCGCTCGATGGTTTCCACGCCGTTAGCTGTGCCGCAAAGGAAAATATCCGCATTGCGTGCCGCGAACAAACCATTGGTGACGACACCGACGATGCTGTTCAATTCGGTTTCCATGGCCACCGGGTTAACGATTTCCAGACCGTGAATGTCCAGAATCACGTTACCGTTATCGGTCACGAAGCCTTCGCGCAGCACCGGTTCACCGCCGAAACGTTTGACGACTTCGCGAGCCACGTAGCTGCGCGCCATTGGGATGACTTCAATCGGAAGCGGGAACTTGCCGAGTACGTCAACTTTTTTGCTGTCGTCGGCGATGCACACGAATTTTTTGGCCACGGCCAAGACGATTTTTCACGCGTCAAAGCACCGCCGCCGCCTTTAATCAAGTTTAGGCTTGGATCGGCTTCATCGGCGCCGTCGATGTAAACCGACATTTCGTCCACGGCATTGAGTTCCAAAACCGGAATGCCGTGTCCTTTCAAACGCTCGGCGGTGGCTTCGGAGCTGGCGACCGCGCCTTTGATTTTGCCTTTGATTTTGGCCAGTTCGTCAATGAAGAAATTAGCTGTGGAGCCTGTGCCAACGCCGATGTAAGTATCCGGAACAACATAATCGATGGCGGCTTTAGCCACTTCTTGTTTCAATTCGTCTTGTGTCATTGTATCCATCCTGAATCATAAAAATAAAGATGCCAGTATTCTAATCACTTTGGAGAAAAATGTATAGCGTGGGGTGTTGAACGCCTATGGAGAAAGGCTTGAGGCAAGAATGTCCTTTCAAACCGGAGGGGTTTGAAAGGAACGGATGGAATCAGTGGTGCGGGCTGCCGCCCGGGGCGTTGAACATCACTGGTGGCGGTTGAACGGCCGGTTTGGTTTCGGACAGTTTCGGTGGCAGTTCACCCGGTTTGCGGTCATAAGAGGCGACGACCATGCCACTTGGGTGACGTAATAGTTTTTCGGATAAACGTGGACGACCTTGTAGACCATTGGACGCAGTTGTTTACCTTCTTCCGCCAGCGGTTTGCCCATCATCATGTACATGCCGCACATGGTGGAACCATTGACAACGTGGTGGGTCTTCAGGTTTTCATGGTCTTTAACACTGAGTTGTCCGCGACGATCCAATTCCTTGATATAGGCTTGTCTGTCTTCATCGGAGGTCAGTCCGTTGTAATCGACACACAGTTTCAGAGTTTGCTGGTCTTCAAGCGACTGTTTGGTGTCTGCCGCTTGGGAGGCCGACGTAAAGCTCAAAGCACCGATCATCAGTGCGTAAAGGGAAAGGTTTTGGCCTGTCATTATTCTATAACCTGTTTTGTTTGATTGATTTGGTTCAGGGATTCTATAGGGATGTCAGGCGGATTTTCAAGCCTGAAAGTTGGAAAGAGTATGGAACCGTTATACGATTGGCATCGTAAAAACCGGTTAAGGCTGAATGCAGGCGGTTTAATGCGACATCACGTGACCGGAATGAGACATGACCGATTTGACCGGCATGGAAATCGATTTTTCACTGCCGTCTTTGAAAATCAAAGTCATCTCAATGGTTTGGCCGGCTTGAATGCCGTCTTGCAAACCAATCAGCATAATGTGCAGACCGCCCGGTTTCAAATGGGCCTGGCCGTCCGCCGGTACTTTGATGGCTGGAATCTGGCGCATCTTCATCACGCCGTTGTCGTGAACATGGGTGTGCAGCTCGACTTTTTTGGCCGCGTTGGATTTGGCTTGCACCAGTTGAATGTCCTGATCGCTCATGTTGGTGAGCGTCATGAAGCTACCGGTGGCCATGGCACCGGGTGGGACTTCACGCACATAGGGTTGTTCGACTTCAATGTCAGCCGCGTTGTCTGCGAATGCATTGACGCTGATAATCGAAAGGGCGGCGGCAAACAGGGCCAGGGTGTGCTTAAACATGGAAACTCCTAAGGTTGTGTTTGGGTTAAATAGGTTCGAATGGTTTTGACGAAGTCATCCGGGCTGGTGGCGTGCGGCAGTTGTGTCGCCAGTTCACCACCCGGCGTGATGACATAGGTAAAGGCCGAGTGGTCGACAGAGTAGTGCTCGTCTTTCGGGTCCTCCTGGTGGATCATATACACCACGCCGTAGCGGTTGACGATATCGTCCAGTTCGGCTTTGCTGCCGGTAAGCCCGATGATACCGCTGTTAAAGTAGTCGGCATATTGTTTAAGACGTTGCGGGGTGTCGCGATTGGGGTCAACCGATACGAACAGTATCTGCAGTTTGGCTTTTCGTCCTCGCTGAGCTGGCGATAGGCCAGCGCCAAGTTGCCCAGGTTGGTCGGGCAGATGTCCGG
>LZQR01000138.1_pt1 | contig 19896 bp, 21 predicted proteins | sample 768601 | NCBI WGS metagenome assembly LZQR01 (sample SAMN05207299, study PRJNA324521) | oil field metagenome | isolation source: sample BH-FW-24 from oil reservoir | place: India: Bombay High | collected 2015-12-04
TCAGACGTACGTAGCTGGTACATCGATCGATGCTCAGACGTACGTAGCTGTACATCGTTGATGAGCGGGTCGATGACTTGCTCCAAAACCGCCTTGCATCGATCGATGCTCAGACGTACGTAGCTGGTACATCGATCGATGCTCAGACGTACGTAGCTGTACATCGTTGATGAGCGGGTCGATGACTTGCTCCAAAACCGCCTTGCATGACTTCGTCCAGTTTATACAGCGTCAGGTTGACGCGATGATCCGTCACCCGGCCTTGCGGATAGTTGTAGGTGCGAATACGCTCCGAACGGTCGCCGCTGCCGACCAGGCTTTTACGTTCCTGGGCAATTTCCTTGTCGTGGGCGCGCTGACGTTCATCCATGATGCGCGCGGCCAGTAACGACATGGCACGGGCGCGGTTTTTGTGCTGCGAACGTTCGTCCTGACATTCCACGACTGTGCCCGTTGGTAAGTGGGTGATGCGGATGGCGGAGTCGGTTTTGTTGACGTGCTGACCACCGGCGCCGGAAGCGCGGAAGGTATCCACTTTCAAGTCGGCCGGGTTCAGTTCGATTTGTTCCACGTCCGGCGCTTCGGCCATGATGACCACGGTGGCGGCGGAGGTGTGGACGCGCCCCTGGGTTTCGGTCGCGGGTACCCGTTGCACGCGGTGCGCGCCGGACTCGAACTTCAGGCGCGAATAGGCGCCGTCGCCGATGATGCGGGCGATGATTTCCTTATAACCGCCGTGCTCGCCTTCCTGGGCATTGATGATTTCCACTTGCCAGCGCATGTTTTCAGCATAACGGCTGTACATGCGGAAGAGGTCGCCGGCGAAAATCGCGGCTTCGTCGCCGCCGGTACCGGCACGGATTTCCAAAAGATATTGGCGTCGTCGTTCGGGTCTTTTGGCAGTAGCATTTTTTGCAGATCGGCTTCTAACGTTTCCTGGGTTTTCTCCAGGCCTGGCAGTTCTTCCTGTCCCATTTCTTTCAGGTCAGGGTCGCCGGACTTGATCATGTCCTTGGCTTCCTGCAAGTCGGCATCGTTTTCGATGAACTGGTTAAAGGCATCGACCACTGGTGTGAGTTGCGCATGCTCTTTGGTTAACTGGCGGAACTTGTCCTGGTTGCTAATGATTTCCGGATCGGATAGCAAGTGGTTGACTTCGTCGAGGCGTTCCACCAGGTTTTCGAGTTTGCTGCGTATGGAATCTTTCATGTGTTCGAGTGTCTCGTTTGAAATTTGGGATGAAGGTCAAATGCGCGCGCGTGGCTAAGCGCGGGTGTCGATTGGCGTCGTCGGAATGTCCGGATAACAGAATCTGTGGCGGCGGCGTCCACCACTTCTTTTTGGCCGTTCAGGCGGCTTGGTGTAAGTTGCTGGTGGGCGTGTGCAGAATTTTGTTGGTCAATTGGTTGGCCAATTTGGTCATCAGTTCTTTCGGGTCGCCACCGTGTTCCAAGTGGTGCAGGGCTTCGGACAGGACTTGGTCTTTCAAACCGTGGGCATGGTTGCGATAGGATTGGATAATCGGGCTGACCTGTTGGGTGGCCTGATATTGCATCATGAAGCTTTCGGCTTGCAGTTCGACGATTTCTTCCGCTTCCAGTGCGGCGTCTTTACGGGAACGTTTGTTCTCTTCGATGATTTCTTGCAGATCGTCGACCGTATACAGATAGGTGTCGCTGAAGTCCCCTACGGAAGGTTCGATGTCGCGTGGAACGGCAATGTCGACCATGAAAATCGGTTTGTTGCGGCGCTGTTTGAGCGCGGCACCAACCATGTCCTTTTTCAAAATCGGTTCCGGGCTGGCGGTGGAGGTGATGATCATGTCGGCTTCATGCAAGTGGTCGGTGATTTCCGACAGGCTGATGGCGTAACCGCCTAGGCTTTCGGTCAACTGATGCGCTTTGCTGAGCGTGCGGTTGGCGATGATCAGTTTGCCGATGCGGCTTTCCTTGAGGTGGCGCGCCACCAGTTCGGTGGTTTCACCGGCGCCGATCAATAACGCGGTTTGTTGCGACAAGTCGCCGAAGAATTGTTTCGACAGTGCCACCGCGGAAAAGGCGACCGAAACCGGGCTGGAACCGATGGCGGTGTCGGTGCGCACTTGTTTGGCGGTTTTGAATACATACTGGAACAGACTGTCGAGTGTCTGATGCACGGTTTCGGATTTGTGCGCCAGATTATAGGCGTCTTTGATTTGGCCGAGAATCTGCGGCTCGCCGAGAACCAGTGAATTCAGCCCGCTGGAAACACGCATCATGTGTTTGATGGCATCCAGGTCGGCGTATTCGTAAAGGAAGTTGTTGATGCTTTGCGGTTCGAGCTGGAAGTAGTTGTGTAACCAGTCGCGCAGGCATTGAGCGTGTCGGCTTTTAACGTGGTGTAGATCTCGGTGCGATTGCAGGTCGAAAGAATCACGCTTTCATTGGCAAGACCCTCGGCTCTCAACTCAGCCAGTGCGTCCTGCACTTCGTCGGGTGAAAAAGAGACTTTTTCACGAATATCAACAGGCGCCGTTTCATGGTTCACGCCTAAGACTAATAGTTTCATAGGGAGTCGATTTAGCCAACAGGGAAAATAATGCAATCAAAGAGGCGTAATTTTGCTAAATTATGGGTCTAATTGCAAGTTTTGAAAGCGTTTTCCGCGATTAAGCCGAAAAGCCAGGCTCGTTTCATCGTTAAAACGGTGAGATTGTGTTATAAATAGAGCTTCCAATGCGTAGAAACGCGGTTCAATTTTCTTTTCAAACGGAGATCAGGTGCCAAGTTTGATTCATAAAACAATACGAAAAAGCTGGGTGTGGGGCGTGTGTTTGGCTGGGGTTTTCCAGTTGACAGCTTGCAGTCAGTTCCCGAAAGAAGAGGCGACGACGCCTGAGAGTACGCCGGTTGAACAACCCACGGAAGAGACGGCCCAAACACCTGAGGCCGAGGCGGAAGTCCCGCCGGTCAAGGTACCGTCCGCCGAGATGGAACCGGAAACCATGTATAAGATCATGGTGGGGGAAATGCTTGTTCAGAAAGGGCAACGGGCGAGCGCCTTCGGAGTCTTGTATCCGGTGGCGAAGAAAACCCGTGACCCAGGCTTGGCGGAAAGGGTCTTTCAATTGTCGATGGCAACTTATGACCTGAATGCCATTCAGGAAGCGGCGAAACTGTGGCGCGATGTCTCGCCGGACAAGGTCATGGCCTGGAAGGCGTCGTATCTGATTTCGGTGCGGGAAGGCAAAGTGGGCGAGGCGCTGGAGTTCTGGCAACGTTATCGCGCCTTATCGGACGTGAGTTTGGAGCAGGACTTGATTGCAACGGCGATTCGAGTGACCCAAGCGGCGCAACCGACCTACGGTCTGGAATTTCTATCCGGCTTGAAAGACTTGTATCCAGATGAACCGGCCGCGGTGTTCGGCTTGGGGTCGGCGGCGGAAGGCTATCGGGTCTACGATGTGGCGATTTCCAATCTGGAAGACGCCAGCGAACGTTATAAAAAGCGTTGGAAACAGAACGAGGACGACTTCACGGCGGAAAAATTGTATCGCGAGTCCAACCATTTGTTGGCCAATGCCTATTTGAAATCCAATCAAGCCTTGCTGGGTTTGAAACGTCTGTCGCCGTATATTAACGAAAACACCGATGACTGGCTGATGCAGGAACGCTTTGCGCGCTTGGAAGTGAAGGCCGGGTACTTTGATGAGGCGGAAAAACGCTATCTGCGCATTGTCGAAAACGAACCGAAAGCCTATACCTCGAAATTGTCGGTGGCTTTGTTGCGTTTGGAGCGTGATGATTATGCCGGTGCGGACAGTCTGTTGAAGGATTTGCAGGGAATCCCGCAATATCGTTCAACGGCCAACTATTACCTTGGGTTGTCGGCACAGGAACAAGGGCAACTTGAAGACGCTATTTCTTATTATAAGCGCATCAACACCTCCGATTACTTGGTGGATGCCAAACTGCACATCGCCGAGATTGAGTTTTCCAAAATCGGTCTGGAGCGCACCATCGAGAATCTGGAAGCGATTCAGTCCGACCAGCCGGAAGATCAGGTGAAGATCCTGCGCGGCAAAGCGATTTTCTACAACATTGCCGGTGAAAAGCAGAAAGCGATTGACGAATATCAACAAGCCATCGATATTGACGATCAGAGAGCCGACCTTTATTTGATGCAGTCGATGTTGTATTACGATCTCAAACAGTTCGATGCTTATGAAGAGAATTTGGAAAAAGCCCTGGCCATCAATCCGAATGATGTTGATGCCTTGAATGCGTTGGGTTACTTCTTTGTGGAGCAGGGGCGTGATTTGGATCGCGCCCAGCAATTGCTGGACAAGGCTTTGGCGCTGGCACCAAATCGTTATTATGTGCTCGACAGCCGGGGCTGGCTTGCCTATCAGCAAGGCGATTATGAAACCGCCGAAGCCTATTTGAAGCAGGCGTTGTCGATTCAGATGGATGGAGAAGTTCTATTACACCTGATTCAGACCGAATGGAAGCTCGGCAAAAAAGATGTCGCCGCCGAGCTTTGGAATGCACATCATGAGAAGTTTCCGGAGAACGAAGCCCTGCAACAGATTTTGCAGAAGTTGTCCTCCGAATAAACGGGGCGCGAATCGCGCTTCGCTCGGAAAAGTCGTTTTACAGTTTTGTGAAACTTTTTCTGAAAAAGGGCTTGATTTGCGGTAGGGAACATGGATAATACGCACCTGTCTTTTATGACAGCGATAAACAGTTGGCTATCGCCAAGCGGTAAGGCAACGGGTTTTGATCCCGTCATGCGCAGGTTCGAATCCTGCTAGCCCAGCCATTATCCTATCCCGAATTCTTCAAATCATTTTTTCCTGGTTTTCGCCATAGGAGTCGCCTTTCAATGGCTTACAAAAATGTCCGATTATTTGCCGGAAACGCAAATGTTAGCCTAGCCGAGAACATCTCCTCCTCTATCGATATTCCCCTTGGAAAAGCAGACGTTGGTCGTTTCAGCGACGGCGAGATCATGGTTCAAATCAATGAATCCGTGCGCGGTAAAGATGTCTATGTCTTGCAACCGACCTGTACGCCGGAGCCTGCCGTCAACCTAATGGAGCTGCTGGTGATGATCGATGCCCTGAAACGCGCCTCCGCCAAACGTATCACCGCTGTGGTGCCGTATTACGGTTTTGCGCGTCAGGATCGTCGTCCGCACTCGGCCCGTGTTCCAATTACCGCGCGTTTGGCGGCGGACATGATTACCGTGGCGGGCGCCGACCGTTTGATTACGGTCGACTTGCATGCCGACCAGATTCAAGGCTTTTTCGACATTCCGGTGGACAACATTTACGGTTCGCCGACGTTGGTCGACGATATGCGCGCTTCCGGACACATCGCCGCCGACAATATGATGGTGGTGTCTCCGGACATGGGCGGTGTGGTTCGTGCCCGTGCCGTGGCGAAAGCGTTGGGCTGCGACATGGCGATTATCGATAAGCGTCGCCCGAAAGCCAATGTCGCGCAAATCATGAACATCATCGGTGACGTCGAAGGGCGTGACTGTATTCTGGTGGACGACATGGTCGATACCGCCGGTACCTTGTGTAAAGCCGCGCAGGCTTTGAAAGACCACGGGGCCAAGAGTGTGACCGCTTATGTGGTGCATGCGGTTTTGTCCGGCCCGGCGGTTGAAAACATCAATAACTCCTGCCTGACCGAGTTGGTGGTGACGGATACCATTCCGTTGTCCGCCGCCGGCATGGCGTCTGAAAAAGTCCGCCGCGTCAGCATCGCTCCGGTGCTGGGTGAAACCATCCGACGCGTGCATCAGGAAGAATCTGTTTCCGAATTGATGCCGATTCGCTAAAAACCACCAGGCCTGGTGGTTTTTCCATCTAATACTTTGTTTTTTCTAACTTTCCGCTTTAAGTTTCAACAAAATTCAGTATAATACCGCTCTTTGTTTCTGTGCTTGGTCGCGAGCATGGAGTGTTTGAGGCGTTTGTCCTCTTAAATAACGGGCCAAATGCCCGATTGAATGGAGTAATGAAAATGAGTCAAGTATGGACTGCAGAACTTCGTACTGAAGAAGGGAAAGGTGCGAGCCGCCGCCTTCGTCATGCGGGGAAAGTACCTGCCATCATTTATGGTGGGGAACAGGAAGCGAAGTCAATCGCATTGGAAAGCCGTGTTGTTGAACACGCTTTGAACGACATTGATTTGTACAACACGGTTTTGACCATCGAAGGTGCCGGTGACGCTGAAAGCTGCGTTATCAAAGACCTGCAACGTCATCCAGCGACTGGATTTGTCTCTCACATCGACTTTCAACGTGCGTCGGATTCTTCACGCATCGTTAAGCGCGTACCATTGAAGTTTGTTGGTCAAGCGTCTGCACCGGGTGTGAAAATGGGTGGCTTGATGTCATTCATGCAATCCAGCGTTGAAGTGTCTTGTTTGACAAAAGATCTTCCTACGGCCATCGAAGTTGACGTTTCCGGTTTGGAAGCCGGGACAAACTTGCGTTTGTCTCAATTGGCGTTGCCTGAAGGTGTGAAGCTAACCGCTTTGGCACACGGTAACACGGACTATGACCAAGCGGTTGTTGGTATCGGTAAAGTAAAACGTTAATTTTTAACGTTATTTGTTCGAAAGCCCGCATATGTCATCTGTAAAGCTCATTGTTGGTCTTGGTAATCCGGGACAACAGTACGTGCAGACCCGACATAATGCGGGTTTTTGGTTTGTGGAGGACGTTGCCCGTCAATACGGTGTGCAATTTCGTCCAGAAACCAAATTTTTAGGCGAAGCGGCTCGTGTGCAGTCGTCCGGATTGGATGTTTGGTTGTTGAAACCGATGACTTACATGAATCGCAGTGGCCAATCCATTCAGGCCCTGGCCAAATTCTACAAAATCGCTCCGGAGGAAATTCTGGTGGTGCATGACGAGTTGGATTTGGAACCGGGTGTGGCGCGCTTGAAAAAGGTGGCGGTCACGGTGGGCATAACGGCTTGCGCGACACCATTGCCGCGCTGGGCACAAAAGAGTTTCAGCGTTTGCGTTTGGGAATCGGCCACCCCGGAGACAGCAAACAAGTCGTGGATTACGTGCTCAAGGCACCGTCGAAATCCGAGCAGGCCGCTATCGAAACGGCTATCGACGAAGCCGGGCGGGTCTTGCCGGAAGTGTTGGGCGGTGAGATGGAAAAAGCCATGAATCGGTTGCACACCGCAACCTGATTCAACAGACAACCTCATTCAAATCAGATCAATTACAGTTAACTTTGGGTTCAGGAGACAAACATGGGAATTAAGTGCGGAATTGTGGGGTTACCGAATGTCGGAAAATCAACCTTATTTAATGCGCTGACCAACGCCGGTATCGAATCGGCCAACTATCCGTTCTGTACGATTGAGCCCAATGTCGGTGTGGTGCCGGTGCCGGATGAACGTGAACAGGCGCTGGCCGAAATCGTCAACCCGGAGCGCGTATTGTCCGCCACGGTCGATTTTATGGATATCGCCGGTTTGGTGGAAGGGGCTTCGAAAGGGGAAGGCTTGGGGAATAAGTTCCTGGCCAACATTCGTGAAACCGACGCCATCGTTCAAGTGGTACGTTGCTTCGAAAACGACGACATCGTCCATGTGGCCGGTAAAGTCAATCCATTGGCCGATATCGAAATCATCAATATGGAATTGACCTTGGCGGATATGGAGTCATTGGAAAAGCCGCCGAAAACAGCGTAAGCTCGGCAAAAGCGGCAATAAAGAAGCCCAAACCAAACAAGCTTTATTCGAACGTGTATTGGCGGAAATCGAAGACGGAAAAATTGGTGCGCTTGGTGGAGATGACCGACGACGAAAAAGTGATGTTGCGTGACCTGCACCTGTTGACCATCAAGCCGATGATGTACATTGCCAACGTTAATGAAGACGGTTTTGAAAACAATACCATGCTGGACGACGTTCGTGCCTTGGCGGCGGAACAAGGTGCGATCGTGGTGCCGGTCTGTGCAGAAATCGAAGCCGAAATCGCCGAATTGGACGATGATGAAAAAGCCGACTTTCTGCAAGAAATGGGCTTGGAAGAACCGGGCTTGAATCGCGTGATTCGCGCGGCTTATGAACTGTTGGGGTTGCAAACTTATTTCACCGCCGGCGTAAAAGAGGTGCGCGCTTGGACCGTCAAAAAGGCGCGACCGCGCCGCAAGCCGCGGGCGTATCCACACCGACTTTGAAAAAGGTTTTATCCGTGCCGAAGTCACCGCCTACAACGATTTTATCGAATACAAAGGTGATTCCGGTGCCAAGGCGGCGGGCAAGCAACGCTTGGAAGGAAAAGAGTACATCGTCCAGGATGGTGATGTCATGCACTTCCGTTTCAACGTCTAAAATCGCCAGGCCTGGCGATTTGGCAAAGCTTCATAAAAGTGTCAACTGGCGGTTGACATGGCGTCTAAAATTCTATAATACGCCAATCTTTTTGGCTACATAGCTCAGCTGGTTAGAGCACATCACTCATAATGATGGGGTCCCAGGTTCAAATCCCGGTGTAGCACCATATTTCAAAACCCGGTAAATATTTGTATTTACCGGGTTTTTTCGTTTCTAATATTCACTTTTTTCTGTGGATAACTTTCGTTTAAATAATGCCAACGTGACCAAATCGTGACGATATATGTCACGTAACGTGACAATAGTGCTTAGTTAAATTCCTATTAAGTTATTGATATATAGTTAAAAGCTCTGTTTTAGAGCGCATCACTATAAAAGATGTCTACTGAATGTTTTGGTCCTGATGTTGCTTGTTGTAAAAAGCGTTTATGTTAATAATTGTATTTTTTTTTTTTTTACAAAAGTGGTGTATGTTTTAGTAAAAATGGTAAGATTCTTTATCTTTTAGTCAAAAAATACGAATTTTTATTTTCTTAAAATAGAAAGGCATGTTTATGTTTTTACAATTCACTGTTGATAATTTTTTATCAATTAAAGATTCTGTTACTTTTAGTATGAATTCTTCATATAAAACTGAAAGAAATATAATCAATGCATCGGTTGGTGACGATAAGGATTACAAATTATTAAATAGTGCTGTTCTATATGGCGCAAACGGTAGTGGTAAAAGTAATTTGCTAAAAGCTATGTCTGCAATGAAAGCGATAGTTTTAAATGAAAACAAAGTTATGCTTTCATCAGATAAGTTGCGTCATAGTCCTTTTTTACTGAGTACAGAAACTGAGAACTCTTCAACAACATTTGAAATGGTATTCTTTGTTGATGAAAAGAAGCATAGATATGGCTTTGAGTATGATAGTGATCATATCTATTCAGAGTGGTTGTTTATTGATTCAAAAGGAAAGGAATCAAAGATATTTGTTCGAGATGTTGATGAAAGTTATGTAAATCCAAATTTCCCGGAAGGTTACGCATACTTTGATGAAAGAAAAAAAGTATAAAGGTTAATAGTAATCAGCTTTTCTATGGCGCTGTGATCAGAATGGTAGTGAGATTACGACCAAAATGCTTAGTTGGTTCCAGCAGTTTAATATGATTGATGGCATTGAGCATATGTCATTTACCGAATATACGCTCAACAAAATGAAAGATCCTAACTTTGCTAAAAATATGAGTTCTTTAGTGCAGGAAGCTGATATTGGAATTAAAGCTATCAAGTTAGAAGAAAAGCTTCATACCTTGGAGGAGTTAGAACAATTAGATCTTCCAAATGAAATAAAAACCCTTATTATGAATTCTAGTCAAAAATTTGATGGCGCAGTAGAAAGCTCTATTGTTACTATGCACTCAAAGTATGATGAAGAGGAGCAATTAGTTGATGCAGATGTTAAATTTAATTTGGAAAGGAATGAGTCCAAGGGAACTATTAAGTTCTTTAAAATGACTGCTCCAATATTAGATACCTTGAGAGAAGGTAAGGTTTTAATTATTGATGAACTAGATTCTAGCTTGCATCCCTTGCTTTCAATGAAGTTAATAGAAATGTTTCAAGATAAAAATATCAATAAAAAGTCAGCACAGTTAATTTTTGCAACTCATGATACTAATTTGTTAAATCCTTGCTTGTTTGAGCGTGATCAAATTTGGTTTACCGAAAAAGATCGGTTTGGTGCAACTAAGGCATATTCATTGTCAGAAATTAAAGGCGTTAGATCTGAACATCAGTTTGGTAGACAGTATTTGACTGGTAAGTATGGAGCTGTGCCATATATCGGTAAATTTGAGTTTTAAGTTATGGCAAGAAGAAGAGGTGGAGTCAAGGTTAAAAGAGCCTTGGAAAAGAAGGACTTTAATCGTAAAGCGGAGGGGATAAACCAAGTTGTTGGAGTCCTTGTTGCATGCGAGGATGAAATTTCTTCTGTAACTTACCTGAAGATGATTCTTGATGATTTAAAACGTTTAAAACTGATCACTAATTTTTCATGTGTAATTGCAAGACATAAGCATTCAGATCCTGAAGGTGTGCTGGATGATTTGCTTTCTCATAGAGAGAGTAACGGTATGACTGTGGATGATTATGAGTATAAATGGATTGTGATAGACAGGGATAACCAATGGGCTGCTGGGGAAGGGCATCAGAGCCATAACTTTGTCCAAGCAGTCCATTCCGCAAAAAAAGGAGGTGTTGATGTTGCATATTCAAATGATGCATTTGAATTGTGGTACTTGCTGCACTTCTATGACATACAGAATACAGAAACAAGAGCTGGTCTAAATAGAAAATTATTGGATAAAGCAGCAGAATTAGGGGTACAAGAAACTAATATAAAGTCAGAAGCATTTGCACGAGAAATATATCCATATTTAATAGATGGTGACAGGGAATGTGAAGCAATAAGAAGAGCTCAAGCATTGTTGAAATACCATACGGAAATCGGAAGCCCTCCGGAAATAGCAAATCCTTCAACAACAGTATTTAAATTAATTTGTTTACTAAGATCATTTCAGTTAGAAGAGGATGAACGGCACTGTAGTTGTGAATCTTTAGATTGAAGAACAGAACACTAACGTGACCAAATCGTGACAACTTACAGGCACGTTGTGGCACATACTGGCAAAAACTGACAATTTGGGCACGGAGTCGGTTTTTATAACTAATTGAAAATTAAGTTTTTTACCGTCCAAATATAGCTGATTTAGGCCCTCATAATGATGGGGTCCCAGGTTCAAATCCCGGCGTAGCACCACTTATTTCAAAAGCCCGCTTTCTTGCGGGCTTTTTTATCTCCTGTCTTTATATTTTGAAATTCTTTTACAAGCATTTATATTAGGGTTATTCTCTGTTGAATAGTGGTCACGAAAACGTCATTTTGCCCGGTAAATAAGTTGATATAGTGGCTTGCTTTCGGACGAGGGGATTAAGCCCCTTTTGTTTGAATTTTGAATAGAGTATAATCGATTTTTTATTAATAGTTATTATTCTCATTTAATGGAGTTGGACAATCGTATTGATACCTCGTTTTAACCCGGCGTTTTCCGTTTCCAAAGTCCGTTCTGTGTTGCAGTGGTTGTTGTTTATTGTGTTGGCCTGGCTGGCGGGAGAGTTGGTTGCGAACCAACTTAGTAGCGTACAGTCGCCATCATTGCCGGTGCTTAAAAAGGCATCTCAGGCGGCTAATGTGAATGGTCAGCCGTCGTTTTTATTTGGCGATTTCAAAGCGGCCTTAGGCCAGGAATCGGAAGCGACGGCCAATTTGGAAGCGTTAAAGGAAACGAGGCTTAACCTCAAGTTGGTCGGAGTAATCGATTATCCGAATCGGGGCTTGGCTTTGGTTCAGCAAGGTGCCAAAAGCGAAGTTTATGGTGTTGGGGATGAGATTCAGTCGGGGGTTACGCTATTAAATGTACTGGGTGATCAAGCCATTATTTTAAATCGTGGCGTTCAGGAAAAATTGGTTTTGGAAGGCGTGAATAACCAATTGCTTCAATCCTCGAACGCATCTCAGGTTCGTAATGCTGGCAAAGCTTCCAGTCAACCGGCGCGTTTGACTGAAATCGGTCGGCAGCTCAAGCGTTCGCCCATGTCGATTTCCCAATATTTGCGGTTCGAGCCGATCAATCAAGGCGGTCAATGGGTGGCGGTTAAAATCTGGTCGAAGTCGGATCAACCTTGTTTCGTTCGCTCGGATTTGAGGAGGGGGATCGAGTGACCTTGATCAACGGTAAAACGATTGACGAAATGGCGAAAAACCCGGCCTTGTGGCGAGAATTTTTGAATGAAAGCAAAATGGATTTGACGGTTGAACGCAATGGCGTGCCGGAAACCGTGGCGGTTCAGTTCGGCAGTTAAGGTACAAATAAGATTTATGAATGATACGAAACATACGCTGAAGTTCAGCACAGCCCTGATGGCCGCTTTGGTCTTGAATTTCCTGCTAACGCCAAAATTGATGGCGGCGGACGAAACGCCGAACAATGCCGCGACCTTAAAACAGAACTTTCAAAACGTTGATATTAAAACGGTGATTGAAGCTGTTGCGAAATTGACCGGTAAAAATTTTATCATCGATCCGCGGGTCAAAGGTAAGGTGACCTTGATCGCGCCGGAACCCATGCCGCCGGAAGCCTTGTATGAAACCCTGTTATCGATTTTGCGCGTGCATGATTATGTGGCGGTGCCGGGTGAAACCGCGATTCGGATTATTCCGGCGAATCTGGCTCGGGATCAGGTGCCTTATGAAAAGCGCAAGCAATTCGAAACCGATGATTGGGTGACGGAAGTCCTGAAAGTGAAGCATGTCTCGGCCACCAAACTGGTGGCGGTATTACGTCCATTAGTGGCGCGAGAAGGCCATTTGGTGGCGCTTCAAGACAGCAATCGTTTGATTGTGACCGACAGCCGGGCCAACCTGAAACGTATTAAAAGTATTTTGGCCCGTGTCGATGTTTCGCCAACCTCGAGTTATGAAGTGGTTTCCATCAAAAACGGTTCGGCGGAAGAAATGGTGCGCACCCTGAAAAATTTGTTGCCGGAAAGTGCTAATGGTCAAAATTTGAAAATGAATTTTGACGAACGTTCCAACCGGATTGTTCTGGCAGGCGATGCCGAGCAACGTTTGGCGATGCGGGCATTGATTGCCGAACTGGATGTGCCAGTTGAATCGTCGGGACGGGTTCAGGTGGTGTATTTACGATACGCGAAAGCGGAAGATTTGGTGCCGGTGTTAAAAAAGCTGGCGACCAATGAATCGTTATTGAACAGCGTCGCCGGGCTGGAGTCTCAGACGGAAGGCGGAGCACAAAAAGCCGCGCCGACGCAAGTGTCCAATTTGGATAAAAGCGCCTTGGAAGAGCGCATCAGCATTGAAGCCGACGAGCGAACCAACTCCGTTATCATCAGTGCGCCGCCACCGATTGTGACCGCCTTGAAAGGCGTGGTGAAAGAGCTGGATATTCGCCGTGCTCAGGTGTTGATCGAAGCGATTCTGGTCGAGGTCACCGAATCCAAGCAGGCTGAACTGGGCGTTGACTGGGTCGCGAACGGGCCAAACGGGGTTGGACTGATTAACTTTTCCGGCACCATCCCCTCTTTGGTGGCCAATGCCGGTAATCCGGCGGCGCAAGCCAGCGCCATCGGCATCGGCGCGACGGCGGCAATGGGGGAAATCAGCGCCGATAACCAAGGTTGGGGCGCGCTGATTCGAGCATTGAACAGCGACAATCAGGCCAATGTTTTGGCGACGCCGACCTTGTTGACCTTGGACAATGAAGAAGCGGAAATCATCGTCGGTAAGGAAGTGCCTTTTCAAACCGGGAGCTATACCACCAACAGCAGTGGTTCCAGCAACCCTTTTACCACGGTGGAGCGTGAGGAAGTCGGTTTGAAGTTGAAAATCAAGCCGCAAATCAACGAAGGGGATGAGGTGTTCCTAGAAGTTGACCAGGAATTGTCCAGCGTTTTGCCGGCCGACGGGGCCGTGGATTTGCAGACGTCCAAACGCCAGATCAAACCAACATCATTGTCGGGGACGGCAAGATGATTGTGTTAGGGGGCTTGTTGGATGAACGTGAAACCGAAGTAACGGCAAAAATACCAGGCCTGGGTGATATTCCGCTTATCGGCGCTTGTTCCGTTCGAAGCAGAATAAGCGTGAGAAAGTGAATTTGATGATTTTCCTGCGGACGGTGATTGTCAAAAATAATCGGATGGGCGATTACTACAGTAATAAGAAATACAATATCCTACGTGAATCACAAAACCGTATTCTCGAAAAAGACTCGGAAATGTTGGAAGGCTTGAAACCGCGTATGCCGACGTTGAAACAGTGGGAAAATATGGACCCGGCGACGCCTTATGGTCAGGATGAATCGACGCCAAAAGCCGATGGAAAATCAACCAAAAAGGCCACCAGAGAATCATCCGAAGCCTTTGAGTCCGAAGAAGCCTCGGAAATGATTGATACCGAGCCGTTTCACGATGAACTATTAGGGTTCTAAGATGGAGCTGCCGTTTGCCTTTGCTCGAAAAAATGGTTTGGTGCTGGTGCGCCAGCCGGATGAACAATATGTGTTGTTTCATCTCGCCGCCACGCCGTTGGATGCCCTGCTGGAAGCGAAACGTCTGTTAGGTGATGAAACCTGTACCTTGCAATCGGTTTCCGAGGCGGAGTTGGATAAAGAATTACAGCGCCGTTATACCGGGTCGGAAAGCACGTCGATTGATAATGTCGATGACTTGGAATTGGACGACTTGGAACTGGTGGCGGCCCAGGCCAGCGAAGCCGAAGACTTGTTGGACAGTTCCGACGATGCGCCGATTATCCGTCTGCTGAATGCCATTCTGGCCGAAGCCATTCGTACCAATGCTTCCGATATCCACATTGAACCCTTTGAAAACCAGCTTCGTATCCGCTTTCGCATCGACGGTCAGTTGAAAACGGTGCTGACCCCGAAAAAAGCCTTATCGGAAATGTTGGCGTCACGAATCAAAGTCATGGCCCGTTTGGACATCGCCGAAAAACGCTTGCCGCAGGACGGACGCATCGCCACCAAACTCGGTGGTCGCGCGGTGGATTTGCGGGTGTCGACCATCCCGTCCAGTTTTGGCGAACGGGTGGTGATGCGTTTGTTGGATAAGAGTGCCGGGCGCTTGAATCTAGTGGACTTGGGATTACCGGATGCTCAGTTGCAAACGCTCAAAGGACTTTTGAATAAGCCGCACGGTATTTTACTGGTGACGGGGCCGACCGGGTCGGGGAAAACTACCACGCTGTATGCCGGCCTCAGTCGCTTGAACGACAATCAACGCAATATCATGACGATTGAAGACCCGGTGGAGTACAACATCGAGGGGATCAATCAAACCCAGGTCAACACCAAAGCGGATATGACCTTCGCCAAAGGCCTGCGTGCCATTCTGCGACAAGACCCGGATGTGGTCATGATCGGGGAAATCCGCGACATCGAAACTGCGCAGATTGCGGTGCAGTCTTCTTTGACAGGGCATTTGGTGCTCTCCACCTTGCATACCAATACCGCCATCGGTGCGATTACCCGGTTACGCGATATGGGCGTCGAACCGTTTTTGCTGGCGTCCAGTTTGTTGGGCGTGATGGCGCAGCGCCTGGTCAGACGACTCTGTCCGCACTGCAAAACTGCGCACCCGGCCGATGAGGCCGAGTGCGAGGTGCTGGGCGTTTCCGGCGCGACGCTCTATCAGGCGGATGGTTGTGACCACTGTCAACAAACTGGTTATCAAGGGCGGATCGGGATTTATGAATTGATTGCGATTGATGAGTCCTTGCGGCAAATGATTCACAGCGATGCGTCCGAAATTGAAATGGACCGTTACGCCCACCAAAAAATGCCGTCGATTCATCAAAGTGGTATTCAGCTGGTGTTGAATGGTGAGACCAGTTTGGAAGAAGTGCTACGGGTCACGCAGCAATAATTTATGGCAACGTTTGAATACAAAGCGCTCACGGCGGACGGAAAAACACGCAAAGGCAGCTTGGACGGCGATTCCCCACGCCATGTTCGTCAGTTGTTGCGCGACCAAAAGCTGACGCCGCTGGAAGTAAAGTCCGTTGACCAAAAGCGGAAAGCGGCCGGCAGCGGCACGTCAGGGCTGTTTACACCGGTGATTCGCACCAGCGATTTGGCGTTGCTGACCAGTCAGTTACATACGTTATTGAAAGCGGGGATGCCGTTGGCGCAAGCGATTAAAGCGGTGTCCATGCAGGCGGAAACCCGCACGGTGCGGCGGTTCTTGTCGGCTTTGCACGCCAAAGTCATTGAAGGGCATTCATTCGCCCAAGCTTTGGCGTTGAGTCATTACCGGGTGAATGAAGAATACATCGCCACGGTGCGGGCCGGTGAAGAAAGCGGGCATTTGGAACAGGTGCTGGCTCGGTTGGCCGAGTCGATTCGGCAACAGGAAAAGATTCGCAAAAAAATCCAAACCGCGATGATTTATCCCGCCATTATGGTGGTGATGTCGGTGCTGATCGTATTGTTCTTGATGATTTACGTGGTGCCGAAAGTGGTGACGGTTTTTGACAATATGGAGCAGGCCTTGCCGCCCTTGACGCAGGGCATGCTGACGGTCAGTGAGTTTTGCAGTTGCATTGGTTGATGTTATTGTTTGTGGTGATTTTGCTGTTCGTGGGATATCGGTTGCTGATGAAGCAAACACCTTGGCGGCGGCGACGTGATCGTTTTTGGTTGCGGTTGCCGATGTTGCGTAAATTCTTGATTTACGCTTCCAGTGCGCGCTGGGCGCGTACCTTGGGGGTACTGCTGGCGAGTGGGGTACCAGCCACGGATGCGCTGCGCATTTCGTCCGAAGTCATGACGCTGTTACCCCTGAAAGAAAAAGTATTGACCATGGTGGAGCAAGTTCGTGAAGGGCAAAAATTACAGGATGCCATGACCGAAGCCGGTTTTTTCCGCCTCTGCTGTTGAATTTGGTGCAGACGGGGGAAGGCAGTGGGCAGCTCGACACCATGTTATTGGAAGGCGCGGACCACTATGAATCGGAAGTCGAAAATGCCGCCGCTACCTTGGTGAGTCTGGTGGAGCCCTTGATGATTCTGATTATGGGGGGCGTCGTGTTGACCATCGTATTGGCCATTATGCTACCGATTTTCGAAATGAACCAGATGGTGGGGTAAGGATGAACTTCACGCAAACAAAATACTCAAAAGATGAAAGAGGTTGAAATGAAAGCACACAATATGACGATGAAACGCCGTAAACAACAAGGATTTACCTTGATCGAATTGATGGTGGTCGTGGTGATTCTGGCAATACTGGCGGCGATTGCCGTTCCGAAGTTGATGGACCGTCCCGATGAAGCGCGTCTGGTGAAAGCCAAGCAGGATATCGGTGCGATTTCATCGGCGTTGCAGTTGTATAAGCTGGATAACTACCGTTATCCAAACACCGATCAAGCATCGAAGCGTTGGTGACCAAACCGACCACCGAACCGGAGCCGAAAAACTGGAAGCAATACCTTCAACAGGTGCCGAAAGATCCTTGGGGGAATGACTACATTTATCTCAGCCCGGGTGAACACGGTGATTTTGATCTCTATACGCTGGGCGCGGATGGCGAAGACGGCGGTGAAGGCATTGATGCCACCATTGGTAACTGGAATATTCAGTAAGCGTGTTGCGACCTCGGCTACGTCCCTTTAGCGATCATGACCAGGCCTGGCGGTTTTTGTCAAAAGATCGCTTAGAGGGCTCGAAGGCCCAAGGGCATCAAGAAGCGAATCAAAAAGGGTTTACGCTGATTGAGTTGATGGTGGTGGTGGTCATTGTGGCCATTCTGCTTACGGCGGTGGTGATTTCTATTCAGCCGAGCGAATCATCGAAAGTTCGGCAACAGATCGGTGCCGTGAAGGGTTGGATGCAGTCGGTGTGTGACCGTGCTACGTTTGATCAGCATATTTATGTCATGATGCCGACGCAGACGGGCATGACGTTTGCCAGGCAAGTGAAACAGACATGGTCAACACCGGCCAATGCACGGGAATTGGTTTGGCTGGATGGGTTGACGGTGGATTGGCAGATTAATGATGCCACGCCATTGCAACAGACGCTACCGAAACCGGGCTGGTTGTGCTGGCCCAGCGGCGAAATGCTCGGTGGTGAATTGCAGTTTACGCTGGGAAAGACTCAACGAACTCTGCGTTGGAACGCCATAGGACAGTTTGAGGAATCGGACCGTCATGAACGATAAAAACAGCTTTCAGGCTCGTCGGACACAACGCGGTTTTACCTTGATTGAAGTCATGGTCGCGTTGGTGATTGCGGCGTTGGCGTTAACGGCGCTCACGCGCGGGTTAGGCCAGTATGTGTTTCAGCAAAGCCAATTGCAGGAGCGGGTGATCGCCACTTGGGTGGCGGAAAACCGCTTATTGGAATTACAGCGCCTGCCAGGCGCACAGATGGAAAGCCGGGCGCAGGAAACCGCGCTGAGCCAGGATTGGCAAACCGAGTTCACAACGTCCGATACGTTGATTGACGGCATTCAAAAGGTGGAAGTGGCGGTGACCGCCCCGGCGGAAAAGCAGCCGACGGTGCGGTTGTATTCGATTCTGGGAGGCGGTTGATTTGTCGGCATCCACGGAAAAGCAGGCCGGCTTCACGTTAATCGAACTGTTGATTGCGGTGGCCATCGCTTCGGTGATCGCGGTGTTATCGTATCAGGCCATCCATCAAGGCGTACTGGTTAAAGAAAATGCCGATGAATCGGTTGAACGCTTTGAAGCCGTGCAAAGAACGCTTTGGTGGATGGAGCAGGATTTTACTCAAATGGCACCGCGTACGGTTCAGGACGTGCTAGGGTCGCCCTTGCCGGCGTTTCAATTAAGTTATGATTACGGCGCGGAAATGACGCGGATTGCGGTCTATCCGTCCCCTTACGGTATCGCAGGCCTGGCCAGAATCGGTTATGTGCTGGAGGATGGGGTTTTATACCGTCAGGTTTGGCCGGTGATCGATCGCGCGCCGGATTCGGAAGTGGAGCGCTGCCGGTGTTGTCCGATGTGGCGCGTTTCGAGGTTCGGGTTTTGAATGCCGATAATCAGTGGCAGGAAATCTGGCCGGAAGCGGATCAGCCGCTGACCGATTTGCCGAGGTTAATCGAAGTGACCTTGATGTTGGAAGACATGGGGCAAATACGCCGTTTGTTTCCGGGCGTGGATGGTTTGCCGGGGGCGTCTGAATGATGGTCCGTGGCGTTGAACATGCACGGCCGCAAAAGGGTTTGCGCTGCTGACGGTGATGATCGTGGTGGCTTTGATTGCGATTGTCGCGTCCGAACTGATTTACCGGCAAGGATTGGCAGTGCAGCGCAGTATGAATATGTTGCATCAAACCCAAGCCGCGGCGGTGACCTGGGGATTGGAATCCTGGGTGAAAAAAGGACTGTTGTTGGATGCACGCGCCAATCAGACCGATCATCTTCAGGAAGAATGGGCGCAGCCACTGATGCCGGTGCCGTTTGAGGGCGGCGAAGTGTCCGGGCAATTGTTGGATCAGCAAGGCTTGCTGAACCTGAATAATTTGCAGGAAACCGACGAAACGTTACGCAAGAAATGGCAGGGTGTTTTCCAGCGTTATTTTCAGCTCAAAGAGCTGGATCCGAGTTTGGCGGCGGTGGTCATCGATTGGGTGGATGCCGATAATAATTTGACGCAAAACGGTGCCGAATCCGATTTTTATTTGTTGAAACAACCGCCTTATCGAACCGCCAACCAAAAGATGGTGTTGGTGGAAGAGCTGGGCTTGTTGAAAGGCGTGACCGCGGAGGTGATTGAACGGGTCAAGCCGGAGTTAGCGGCTTTGCCATCATCAACGCCGATCAATATCAATACAGCGCCGGAATTGGTGTTACAGGCACTGGGCGGATTGGATGACGCCGGAAATGGCGACGGCCTGGGCGGTACAGCGAAAGACGCTGCCTGCGGACG
>LZQR01000139.1_pt1 | contig 19826 bp, 28 predicted proteins | sample 768601 | NCBI WGS metagenome assembly LZQR01 (sample SAMN05207299, study PRJNA324521) | oil field metagenome | isolation source: sample BH-FW-24 from oil reservoir | place: India: Bombay High | collected 2015-12-04
CTGATCGCCATTAGCATGAGGCACCACTAAATGGCGCTGTTTTTTGTTCGCAGCCAACGCAGCTGGCAGCACGCCTTTTTACCGTTCTCAATCCACCAGAAAGAGCTAATTCACCAACAAATTCGTAGTTTTTGAGCTTATCTGTCGCGATTTGCTCTGAAGCCGCTAAAATTCCCAATGCAATCGGCAGATCGAAGCGCCCGCCTTCTTTAGGCAAATCCGCCGGTGCCAAATTGACCGTGATTCGTTTTGCAGGAAACTGAAAGTTAGAATTGACGATCGCACTTCGTACGCGATCTTTGGATTCTTTTACTGTGGTCTCAGGTAACCCCACCAAGGTAAAGCCCGGCATCCCATTACTGATGTGGACTTCCACGCTTACCGATGGCGCTTGCACACCCACACTTGCTCGACTATGAATGATTGCCAGCCCCATAATTCCCTCAAATTATTGTACGTTATCTAACCAAATGTTTTTTATATGGATATGTTATATAGCCTGTACAGATGGGTACTTAATGTGAAAAAAGAATGACTTTTTGCTTGTCATGCAGCAGATTTGTGTGTTACCACTAGTGACGCAAACATTTTCGTAGAACATTACACAAGACTTATTAACGAAAACAGAACGACAGACAGATGAACTTATTCGCTCACATCAACTCACTGCTAGCCCTGATTATCGTGGTCATTATTGGCACCGCGCGGGGTATTGTGGGCGAAAGGTAACCACAAATTACAAAAAACCCCCGCACTGAGAAGTCCGGGGGTTTTTTTACAACTACAAGTTGTCATCTGTCTAACCCTTAGACAGCTTAACGGGAAGAATGGGAGTGCACATGAAGTGCAAAACACATGGCGATAGCTACGAGCCACAACGTAGCAAAGGAGGTTTACGATGACCGGTGCAGAACTAGTCGTAGCCGCTTTAAGACAACAGGGCATCGAAACGGTGTTTGGGTATCCGGGTGGAGCATCATGCCAATCTACGATGCGTTGTATGACGGAGGTGTCGAGCACATCTTATGCCGTCATGAACAAGGGGCTGCAATGGCCGCCATCGGGATGGCCCGCGCAACGCAAGATGTTGCAGTTTGTATGGCCACTTCCGGCCCAGGCGCCACCAACCTTGTTACAGGCCTTGCCGACGCCTTCCTCGATTCCGTTCCTCTAGTGGCCATCACAGGTCAGGTTGCTAGCTCTCATATCGGTACCGACGCGTTCCAAGAAATGGATGTGATCGGAATGTCTCTAGCCTGTACCAAACACAGTTATCTAGTGACTGAGATCGAAGACCTTGCCCCAACGCTAGCCGAAGCGTTCGAAGTAGCAAAAGCAGGTCGACCTGGCCCGGTGATTGTTGATATCGCCAAAGACGTTCAGCTTGCTCAAGCGCCAACCGAACTGCTGCCTCCCTTTGTTCCACCAATCGCTCCACAAGTCAGTGATGCCGATATCCAGCGTGCTCAAGAAGTACTAGCCGCCTCAACTCGACCAGTTTTATACGTCGGCGGTGGCGTGCAAATTGCCAAAGCGACAGACTCCGTACGCGAATTTCTACGCTTAAACCCTATGCCTGCGGTAAGCACACTAAAAGGTTTGGGCACCATTGAACGACACGACCCGCACTACTTAGGCATGCTAGGCATGCATGGCACCAAAGCCGCAAACCTAGTGGTTCAAGAATGTGACCTTTTGATTGTAGTTGGGGCACGTTTTGATGACCGCGTGACAGGCAAGCTCGACACGTTTGCACCGCATGCGAAAGTAATCCATATCGACATCGATGCGGCTGAAATCCATAAGCTTCGCCACGCCAATGCACCACTGCGTGGCGAAATCAGCAAGATTCTTCCTCAATTAGAGCTGACTCAAGACATCACCCCTTGGGTACATCACAGTGAGAGCCTGCGTAGCGGATTCAAATGGCGTTACGACCATCCAGGCGAATTGATCTACGCACCGCTATTGCTTAAACAGCTGTCTGACATGATGCCGGATAGCTCAATTGTGTCGACTGACGTAGGCCAGCATCAGATGTGGGCAGCGCAACACATCCAGCCGCGTGATCCACAAAACTTCATCACCTCTGCTGGTCTTGGCACCATGGGATTCGGCTTGCCAGCTGCTATGGGTGCTGCTGTCGCACGTCCTGATGATCAGTCTATCCTTATTACAGGTGACGGTTCATTTATGATGAACGTGCAGGAATTGGGCACGCTGAAGCGTCGTCAGATTCCAGTAAAGATTGTCCTTCTTAACAACCAACGTCTTGGCATGGTTCGCCAATGGCAGTCATTGTTCTTTGACGGCCGCCACAGCGAAACCATTCTTGATGACAATCCAGACTTCGTTGATGCTTGCCAAAGCGTTCGATATCCCGGGTAAAACCATCACCAAGAAAGAAGAAGTCGAACCGGCTCTCAAAGAGATGCTAGAAAGTAAGACTTCTTACATGCTTCACGTTTTAATCGATGAGGAAGAAAACGTGTGGCCACTTGTACCGCCAGGTGCATCAAATAGTGACATGTTGGAAAACACTTAAGAGGCAATCACATGGACAGATATTTACTCGACATCAAAGCCGACGACAAACCGGTACTGTTAGAGCGCGTTCTTCGTGTGATTCGTCACCGAGGCTTTGTGATCAAACAAGTCGCTGCTACCCAAAACCACGAGAGCAAAGTAGCCAGCGTAGAGATCATCGTCGACAGCGATCGACCTATCTCGTTTTTGGTCAATCAAATTGAGAAGTTGTGGGATATTCGCACCGTTGAGGTACTTAAAATCCGCAGCGATGAGCTCCCAAATCACAACTTACAACAACACGTGAGTGCATAAGGAAGGCAATAAATGGCAACGAAAACTGCAGATTTCATTTGGTTTAATGGTGAGATGGTTCCATGGGCAGAGGCGAACGTTCACGTTTTGACTCACGCGATGCACTACGGTACCTCTGTATTTGAAGGCGTACGCTGCTACAACACGCCGAAAGGACCAATTGTCTTCCGTCACCGTGAACATGCACAACGTTTAAAAGACTCTGCCAAGATTTACCGCTTCCCGATCCCGTTTTCTGTAGAAGAAATCATGGAAGCGACGCGTGAAACCCTGCGCCAGAACAAACTCGACAGCGCTTACATTCGTCCATTAGGTTTTGTCGGTAATGTTGGTTTGGGCGTGTGCCCACCTGTTGGCACAGAGATGGACCTAATCATTGCCGCTTTCCCTTGGGGCTCTTACTTGGGTGAAGAAGCGCTAGAAGCTGGCGTTGATGCAATGATTTCAAGCTGGAACCGTGCAGCGCCAAACACCATCCCAACTGCGGCTAAAGCAGGCGGTAACTACCTATCTTCATGCTCGTTGGTGGTGAAGCGCGTCGTCACGGTTAGACGAAGGTATCGCACTGAGCGTAGACGGTTATCTATCGGAAGGTGCCGGTGAAAACATCTTTGTTATCAAAGACGGCGTGATCACCACACCACCAGCAACCAGTGCAATTTTGCCGGGCATCACTCGTGATTCAATCATGACCATCGCACGCGATAAAGGTTATGAAGTGCGCGAAGCGAACATTGCGCGTGAAGCACTTTACCTTGCCGATGAAGTCTTTATGACAGGCACGGCAGCCGAAGTTGTGCCAGTAGCAACCATCGACAAAATTGAAGTGGGCACCGGTAAACGCGGCCCAATCACTAAAGAACTACAAGCGGCCTACTTTGGCCTATTTAACGGCACCACGGAAGATAAGTGGGGCTGGTTAGACTATGTGTACCCAGAACAGAAGTAAGAAGGATTAGGAAATGCCAAAATATAGATCAGCTACCACCACACATGGTCGTAACATGGCGGGTGCTCGCGCGCTGTGGCGTGCAACAGGCGTAAAAGATGAAGACTTCGGTAAGCCAATCATCGCCGTCGTAAACTCGTTTACTCAATTTGTTCCGGGTCACGTACACCTAAAAGACATGGGTCAGCTTGTAGCACGTGAAATCGAAAAAGCCGGCGGCATCGCAAAAGAATTCAACACCATCGCGGTTGATGATGGTATCGCAATGGGTCACGGCGGCATGCTGTACTCACTGCCTTCACGTGAATTGATCGCAGACTCAGTAGAATACATGGTCAACGCACACTGTGCCGATGCCATGGTGTGTATCTCTAACTGTGACAAAATCACTCCGGGAATGTTGATGGCATCTATGCGTCTTAACATCCCTGTTATCTTTGTCTCTGGTGGCCCGATGGAAGCGGGTAAAACCAAGCTTTCTGATCAGATCATCAAACTAGACCTTGTTGATGCAATGATCCAAGGCGCGGATCCAAAAGTGTCTGATGAGCAAAGCGAGCAGATCGAACGTAGCGCATGTCCAACGTGTGGATCGTGTTCAGGCATGTTCACTGCAAACTCAATGAACTGTCTAACGGAAGCACTGGGTCTTTCTCAGCCGGGTAACGGTTCTATGCTGGCAACGCACGCTGACCGTGAGCAACTGTTCCTTAATGCGGGTCGTCGTATCGTTGAACTGACTCGTCGTTACTACGAGCAAGATGACGAATCAGCACTGCCACGCAACATCGCTACGTTTGATGCCTTCGAAAACGCCATGGCACTGGACATCGCAATGGGCGGCTCAACCAACACCATTCTGCATCTACTGGCTGCAGCGCAAGAAGGTGAAGTGGATTTCGATATGGAAGATATCGATCGCCTATCTCGCCAAGTACCACACCTATGTAAAGTGGCACCATCTACCCAGAAATATCACATGGAAGACGTGCACCGCGCTGGTGGCGTAATGGCGATTCTTGGTGAGCTAGACCGTGCAGGTCTACTGCACAACCAAGCTCGCACCGTTCTTGGCCTTTCAATGAAAGAGCAGCTAGCGAAATACGACATCATTCAAACAGAAGACGAAGACGTACTTAAGTTCTTCCGAGCTGGCCCTGCGGGTATTCGTACCACTCAAGCGTTCTCACAAGATTGCCGCTGGGATCGCTTGATGACGACCGAGCAGAAGGTTGTATTCGAACTAAAGAAAATGCCTTTAGCCAAGAAGGTGGCTTAGCGGTTCTATCAGGCAACATCGCATTAGATGGCTGTATCGTTAAGACAGCAGGCGTTGATGAGAGCATCCATAAGTTCACAGGCCCGGCCGTAGTATTTGAAAGCCAAGAAGACGCCGTAGAAGGTATTTTAGGCGGCAAAGTTAAGCCGGCGATGTGGTTGTTATCCGTTACGAAGGCCCTAAAGGTGGTCCGGGCATGCAAGAAATGCTCTACCCAACCACTTACCTAAAATCAATGGGACTCGGTAAAGAGTGTGCTCTTCTAACTGACGGCCGTTTCTCTGGCGGTACATCTGGCCTGTCTATCGGTCACGCTTCTCCTGAAGCTGCAAACGGCGGTGCCATTGGTTTGGTTAAACAAGGTGATATGATCGCGATTGATATTCCAAACCGTTCAATTTCACTTCAAGTGTCTGAACAAGAACTTGCTGAGCGCCGTGCAAAACAAGACGAGTTAGGCTGGAAACCAGTAGACCGCCAACGTGAAGTTTCATTTGCACTCAAAGCGTACGCAAGTATGGCGACCAGTGCTGACAAAGGTGCAGTACGAGACAAATCTAAGCTCGAGGGCTAGCTTTATGAGTCAACCCTTTCCCTTAAAACAGGAAAACCAATCTGGTGCAGATTATCTGCGCCAGATCTTGCGTGCTCCTGTGTATGAAGTCGCGACTGTCACACCTTTGCAAGAGATGCCTCGCCTTGCTGCTCGTATTGGCAACAATGTGCAAATCAAACGTGAAGATCGCCAACCCGTGCACTCGTTCAAATTGCGCGGTGCATACAACATGGTGGCAAGCCTGTCTGAAGAGCAAAAAGCCGCAGGTGTCATCGCAGCATCTGCAGGTAACCACGCTCAAGGCATGGCGCTTTCTGGTACTAAGCTAGGCATCAAGACCACTATCGTGATGCCAAAAACCACGCCAGACATCAAAGTTGATGCAGTACGTGGTTTCGGTGGCAACGTGGTGCTGCACGGCAGTAACTTTGATGAGGCAAAAGCCGAGGCAGAGCGTCTATCCGAGTTAAACGGGTACACCTTTGTCCCTCCCTTCGATCACCCACTGGTGATTGCAGGTCAAGGCACAATTGGCATGGAAATGCTGCAGCAAAATGGTCACCTTGATTACATCTTCGTTCCTGTCGGCGGCGGCGGTTTGGCTGCCGGTGTTGCGGTGCTTGTGAAGCAGTTAATGCCAGAAATCAAAGTAATCGCAGTTGAGCCAGAAGATTCGTCATGCCTCAAAGCCGCTTTGGATGCTGGTGAGCCAGTGGTACTAGACCAAGTCAGCATGTTTGCCGATGGCGTCGCTGTAAAACGCATTGGCGAAGAGACTTTCCGTCTATGCCAAAAGTACATTGATGGCCATATTGCAGTCTCTAGCGATGAAATCTGCGCAGCAGTAAAAGACATCTTTGAAGACACTCGCGCTATTGCTGAGCCTTCGGGCGCACTTGCTCTGGCGGGTTTGAAGAAATTTGCTGAGCAAAACAAACTCGAAGGCAAAATCTAGGCACCGTGCTGTCTGGTGCCAACACTAACTTCCATGGTTTGCGTTATGTTTCTGAGCGTTGCGAGCTTGGTGAGAAACGTGAAGGTCTGCTTGCGGTCACCATCCCTGAGCGTCAAGGTGCATTCTTTGAGTTCTGTAACTTGATTGGCGGCCGTGCCGTAACGGAGTTTAACTACCGCTACAACGATGATGCACTGGCAAATATCTTTGTCGGTGTGCGTTTGCAAGGCGGTCAGGAAGAACTAGAAACATCATTCATGATTTACGTGATGGTGGCTACCCTGTAGTTGACCTGTCTGACGATGAAATGGCGAAACTGCACGTGCGCTACATGATTGGTGGCAAGCCGTCTAAGCCGCTTAAAGAACGCCTCTACAGCTTTGAATTCCCGGAGTACCCAGGAGCACTGCTTAAGTTCCTAAGTACACTCGGCACCCATTGGAATATCAGCTTGTTCAACTACCGTAACCACGGTGCGGACTACGGACGCGTTTTATGTGGTTTCGAGTTAGATGAAAGCGACTTAGCTCAGTTTCTGCACATTTACGTGAACTTGGCTATCAATGCAAAGACGAAACAGATAATCCGTCTTACAAGTTTTTCTTGTCCTAGAACCAACAAAGCCACTTTCCTTGAAAGTGGCTTTTTGTTAGTACTGCAGCCAATCCTGATGCAGTTTATTTGGTGTACCTAAGTAATCCACCATCCATTGAATCAACTTGTGATTGTCGTCTTTACGCCATACCAAGCAACATTGGCTCAATGGCTTATCATCCTGCAGAACTTTTTCCACCAGCACGCCTTCATGGATAAGAGGCATCGCAATATGGCGTGGCATGTAGCCCACTCCGACTCCATTTTCAGACATTCAATCGCGCTATACCAATTTGGTAGGAGCAAACGACGCTGCTTTGCATAATGTCCAGTGTGGCGTTTTGGTAGCACGTTCGAGGTATCATCGAGGCAGATCGCCGGAAATTGACTGACAAACTCTTCGGTCAATACTTGCTGGCGTACGCATGGATGAGCCGGCGACATCACGAATGCCCAATCGAGCACGCCCATGTCTTTGACCTCAAAATCCCCACCAACAGGAATCGCTGACGTTGCTCCAACGACAATATCAGCACGCCCCTGTGCAATAGCTTCCCATGAGCCGTTAAACACTTCCATGTTGATTTGCAGCTCTGCGAATTCAAACTCACGGTAGAAGTCTTCAACCAAAGGTTTGAGCTTATCCAGCTTAACCACATTATCCAGCGTGAGCTTCAATGTTGATTGCCAACCATGTGCGGCACGACGAGTTTGCGCTTTCACTTCCGCCATTTGTCTGAGCAGTAAGCGCGCCTCTTCGATAAACAACTCACCAGCAGGCGTCAATTCAACCTTTCTCGGTAATCGACGAAACAGAACCACATCTAACTCCTGCTCCACTTGACGCACTCCGTAGCTGATCGCTGAAGGGACTTTATGCAGTACTTCTGCAGCCGCTGTAAAACTGCCTAATCGAGCAACGGTATCGAGCATTTCCAGAGAAGATTTGGAGAACATGACTTCTACCTTTCAAAAAATTTGATTGATAACCAACAATTTTAGCGTTTTATTTTCTCAAAATCGAAAAATAGAATGGCGAGGTAAATAAATCAGGGTTGGCGCCAACTGATACTGAACAAAAAATGATTAAATAATTTGATTGGTTGAATCATGAAAATCTCAAAACTACAACTCGTTTACCTTGCAGCCCTGTCTATGCTCGGCTTCATTGCCACCGATATGTACTTACCTGCCTTCAAAGCGATGGAAGTCGACTTTGCTACAGGCCCTGAACAGATCGCACTTTCACTGACTGTCTTTCTTGTTGGTATGGCTTTTGGTCAATTGATGTGGGGCTTGGCTTCAGACAAATTCGGTCATCGCAACACGTTAGCAGCTGGTTTGGCGCTGTTCACTGTCGCCTCATTTGGTCTCGCATTCAGTGAGCAAGTTTGGCAACTACTCGCGCTACGCTTCGTTCAAGCGATTGGTGTTTGTGCTCCTGCGGTAATCTGGCAAGCGATGGTGATCAAGCGTCACTCTGGCCAGAGCCAGCAGATCTTTGCCACTATCATGCCTTTGGTTGCACTCTCGCCAGCACTTGCACCTCAATTGGGTGTACTACTGGCTGACAGCTTTGGCTGGCACAGTATTTTTGTTGCATTGACATTGATGGGTGTACTGCTTGTCGTTGCGACAATGGCGCAAAAAAATGAAAAAGTAGAAGTAAAACAAACCAGTATGTCTTCAGACATCAAATCACTACTGGGTTCTAAAACTTACCTAGGTAATGTGTTTATGTTTGCTACAGCGTCTGCGGCTTTCTTTGCTTACCTAACGGGTATGCCAGAAATCATGTCTCAACTTGGCTATGAAGCAAAGGACATTGGTTTGAGCTTTATTCCACAAACTATCGCCTTCATGGTTGGTGGTTACTTAGGTAAGGTTGGCGTTCGCAAATACGGTGACGAGAAGATTCTGCGTCAGTTGATTGGTTTGTTTAGTGTTGCTGCGCTACTTATCTTCGCTGCATCACAGTGGCAACTGACCTCTATCTGGCCAATCCTGGCGCCATTCTGTTTGATTGCGGTGGCAAATGGTGCTCTTTACCCAATCGTAGTAAACCGTGCATTAGCGAGTGCAAAGCAAAGTCCAGCAACCGCAGCTGGTCTGCAGAACAGCCTACAAATTACCGTAAGCAGCCTATCAAGCGCACTGGTTGCGGCGATGGCAAGCCAAGCTCAGATGGTAACGGGTGTAGCAATTGTGATTTGTATGGGCGGTCTGTGGATAGGTTATATCCTATCTAACCGTGAATTGTCTCAGCACTTCACGACCCCGGACAACGCTCGCGTAGTGAGTGAAGACGAGCTCTAATTCTTCGTCAAACTCAACCCCACTACATAATAAAGAAGAGCCGCTTAATGCGGCTCTTTGTCTTTTATAGGCGAAAGAATAAGGCAAAACCTTACATACTCTTTAAGCCCCATTTCTCGGCGGTTTGCTTAAAGAAGCCTTGAGTTTTCTTCAACTCAACCCAGTGGTTAATATAGTTAATCCAGACTTGGTCGTCTTGAGGCAACAGCATCGCAATAGGCGTTGGCTTGCGAGGCTCTTTAACTGGGACAATCGCTAACTGTTTAAATTTCTCCACCAGCGTTGCCGCTTCAACGTTGGACGTCACGGAGACATCGGCACGACGAGCCAGAAGCTCTTGGAAATCACGCGCCGGCGCTTCAATCACAATGTGCTGTGCAGATGGGAAGAAGTCTTTGACCATCTTTTCTTGCACGGTGCCCAGCGTAGCCGCCACTTTTACATCAGGCTTGTCAAAGTCTGCCCAATCTGAGAATTTCGCTACGTCTTTCTTTTGCACCACAGGCACAAACGCAAGATAGAAATACGGTTGGCTATAACCTGCTACTTTTGCGCGTGACATGTTCAATGACGCACTACCGGTAATATCGTATTTGTTGGCAGTAATGCCATTGACTAGCGTTTTCCAATCGGTCGCAACATATTCCACCTTAACGCCAAGATCTTTGGCAAGCTCGGTGGTGACATCGATATCAAAACCACGATAACTATTAGTAGCGGGATCTTTCATTGTCATCGGATTCCAATCCCCTGTCGTTCCGACACGCAAAACGCCCTTATCCAACACCTCTTGTAAACGGCTGTTAGCATGAGCAACTTGGGTCATCGCAAGTAAACACATTCCTAGCGCAAGCAACGTTTTTTCATTTCAATTCCCTTAAAAGAATGATGATGGGAGATATTCCCTTTAATTATTAACTATTAATGCAACTTCATTGATAACATAGCAGTAACAAAGGAAGTTTTTTAGTCAGTTCAGGGAGTAAATGTGAACTATAGACATCTATGGCTGATTTCGTTGCTGCTTCTCACTGGTTGCTCCGATTATCAATGGGGTTGGTATGTTCTTGATCCATCAACCGAGCAAGGCCTGACAAACATAAAGTTTCTGGTCGCAGGCTTTAATGACACGATCCAAGTGTCGCTACTCAGTATGCTGTTTGCGATGACCATCGGATTGATCGTTGCCCTTCCCGCTCTGTCAGACTCTCCAGCACTTAAGTGGATCAACCGTGTTTACGTGGAAGTGATCCGCTCTATTCCAGTTTTGGTATTGTTGCTGTGGGTGTATTACGGCATGCGACACTGCTTGATGTTTCCCTGAATCATTTTGGCAGGTGTGATCGCATTAACCATTGCCGAAGTGCCTTTATGGCGGAAGTGTTTAGAGGAGGAATCCAAGCCATCAGCCGCGGACAACATGAAGCAGCAGAGTCGCTTGGGCTAAACTACTGGCAAAAAATGCGATTGGTAATTCTTCCCCAAGCATTTCGCCAAATCTTACCGCCACTGAGTAATCAATTCGTTTATATCCTCAAGATGAGTTCGTTGGTCAGCGTGATTGGTTTAAGTGACTTAACGAGACGAGCTAATGAATTGGTGGTGAATGAGTACTTACCACTAGAGATCTATACGTTTCTCGTCTTAGAGTATTTAGTGCTGATTCTTTTGGTCTCCCAAGCGGTGCGTTGGTTAGAGAAGCGCATCGCGATACCAAGCCTCTAAACTGTCCTTTCACACCACTAGATACAACAAAGCCGCTCATGATGAGGGCTTTGTTTATTTCGGTTAAAGAAAGCAGTTGAGGCTTACTTTTGTTTCACTGGGCGTTGCCAACCAGTGATTTTGCGCTCTTTCACGCGAGTGATCACAAGCTCACCTTCCGCAACATCTTTGGTCAATGTCGTGCCGGCACCAATCGTTGCACCATCAGCAATCGTCACTGGCGCAACAAGCTGGCTATCTGAACCAACAAAAACGTCGTTACCGATAACGGTCTTGAACTTGTTCGCACCGTCGTAGTTACAAGTGATAGTACCTGCACCAATGTTAGTACGTTGACCGATCTCTGCATCACCCAGGTAAGTCAGGTGGTTTGCTTTAGAGCCTTCACCGATACACGCGTTTTTCACTTCAACGAAGTTACCCACGTGAGAGTCGTTACGCATCTCTGCGCCAGGACGCAGGCGTGTGAATGGACCAACTGTACATTCTTCACCAACAGTTGCACCTTCAATTACACTGTATGGACGCACAACTGTGTTATCGTCGATTTCACAGTCTTTCAGTACACAGCCAGCGCCGATGACAACGTTATCGCCCAGTGATACTTTGCCTTCGATGACCACGTTTGCATCGATTTCGCAATCCATACCGCATTGCAGTTCACCGCGTAGGTCGAAACGTGCTGGATCACGCAGCATTACGCCTTGCTCTAATAGCTTCTGTGCTTGCATTGATTGGAATGCACGCTCAAGACGAGCCAGTTGAGCACGGTCGTTAACGCCTTCTACTTCAATCGCGTTTACTGGGTGCACCGCCTCAACCGCGCGACCTTCATCGTGTGCTGCCGCGATAACGTCTGTTAGGTAGTATTCGCCTTGTGCGTTTTCGTTGTTTAGACCAGCAAGCCAGCGTTTCAGGTCACCACCTGTCGCCACCAGCACACCAGTATTACATTCTTTGATGAGCTTCTGTTCTTCTGTCGCGTCTTTTTGCTCAACGATCGCCACTACAGGACCGTTTTTACGAATGATACGACCGTAGCCCATTGGGTTATCCAGCATTACTGTGAGTAGTGCAATACCGCCTGTTGGCTGTGCATCTAATAGGTTTTCAATTGTTTCAGCTGAAATCAGTGGAACATCACCGTAAAGCACCAGTACTTTTCATCGTCTTCAACTTTGGAGACGCTTGATCAACCGCGTGACCAGTACCTAATTGTTCCGCTTGCAGTACCCAATTAACTGGCTCTTCAGCAAGCGTCTGCTGCATTTGATCACCACCGTGACCATATACTAGGTGGATGTTTTGTGCGCCAAGACCTGTACATGTATCGATAACATGTTTTGCCATTGGCTTCCCTGCCAAAGTGTGAAGCACTTTAGGCATGTTCGAGTACATACGGGTACCTTTACCCGCAGCAAGAATCACAGCACTGAATTTCATTGATAACCTGTTGACGTTCTATTTTAATTGGGCGTTATTTTAAACAGCTTGGAAGGAATAGTTAATGGCAGGATGTAAATTTCCAACTAAAATTAATCAAAAAGGCGACCAAATGGCCGCCTTTTTCATGCAACGTTGCTAATTGAGCTTAGCGACGCTTTTTGGTCAGCTCGATAACTCGTAGCTGAGCAATGGCTTTAGCCAGTTCACTGGCCGCTTGTGCGAAGTCCATGTCACCATGCTGATTCTGGATTTGCTCCTCAGCGCGGCGCTTGGCTTCTTCTGCCTTCGCTGCGTCTAGATCTTCACCACGAATCGCAGTATCAGCCAGTACTGTAGCAGTACCAGGCTGAACTTCGACCATACCACCAGAGACATAAATGAACTCTTCGTGGCCGTGCTGTTTCACAATACGCACCATACCAGGCTTAATAGCGGACAGCAGCGGAGTGTGACCGTGGAAAATACCCAGTTCACCTTCGCTACCGGTCACCTGAAACGTTTCTACACGACCAGAGAAAATACGTTTCTCAGCGCTTACTACGTCTAGGTGAAAGGTTATTGGTGCCATATCGCCTCCTAGTTAGCCTTATAGCTCTTCGCATTCTCGATAGCATCGTCAATCGTACCGCAGTACATGAACGCTTGCTCTGGAATGTCATCGTATTCACCAGCTAGTAGACCTTTGAAGCCACGTAGTGTCTCTTTAAGAGGTACGTAAACGCCTGGGTCACCTGTAAATACTTCCGCTACGTGGTAAGGCTGAGTTAGGAAACGCTCAATCTTACGTGCACGAGATACAACTTGCTTATCTTCTTCAGATAGCTCGTCCATACCTAGAATCGCGATGATATCTTTCAGCTCTTTGTAGCGCTGAAGTGTCTGCTGAACGCCACGAGCTGTGTCGTAGTGATCTTGACCAACTACTAGTGGGTCTAGCTGACGAGAAGTCGAATCTAGTGGGTCGATCGCTGGGTATAGACCCATAGCTGCGATGTTACGGTTAAGTACAACCGTTGCATCCAAGTGCGCGAACGTTGTTGCTGGAGACGGGTCAGTCAAGTCATCCGCAGGTACGTATACCGCCTGTACAGACGTGATAGAACCTTGCTTAGTTGACGTGATACGCTCCTGTAGTACACCCATCTCTTCTGCAAGAGTTGGCTGGTAACCTACCGCAGAAGGCATACGACCTAGAAGTGCTGATACCTCAGTACCTGCAAGCGTGTAACGGTAGATGTTATCAACGAACAGAAGTACGTCACGACCTTCGTCACGGAAACGTTCTGCCATTGTTAGACCAGTCAGTGCAACACGTAGACGGTTGCCTGGTGGCTCGTTCATCTGACCGTAAACCATCGCTACTTTAGATTCTTCAGGATTCTCAACGTTTACAACGCCCGCTTCCTGCATCTCGTAGTAGAAATCGTTACCTTCACGAGTACGTTCACCAACACCAGCAAATACTGATAGACCTGAGTGTTGAAGTGCGATGTTGTTGATAAGCTCCATCATGTTAACGGTCTTACCTACACCTGCACCACCGAATAGACCGATTTTACCACCCTTAGCGAATGGACAAACCAAGTCGATTACTTTAACACCAGTTTCTAGAAGTGCTGTTTCGTTTGATTGCTCTTCGTAGCTTGGTGCTTCACGGTGGATAGAGTAAACCTCTTCTGCACCGATCTCACCACGCTCATCAATCGCGTCACCTAGGACGTTCATGATACGACCTAGAGTTTTAGTACCTACTGGTACTGAAATTGGAGCGCCAGTGTTAACCACTTCAACGCCACGACGTAAACCATCAGAGCTACCCATTACGATACAACGAACTACGCCACCGCCTAGCTGTTGTTGAACCTCAAGAACTAGACGCTCTTTAGATTCTGTAACGTTTAGAGCGTCATATACACTTGGTACTTCGCTCTGTGGGAACTCTACGTCGACTACCGCACCGATGATCTGTACGATCTTACCTGTAGCCATCGTTAATCCTCTAAACTATTTCGTTTTACCTAAGCTTAAACCGCAGATGCACCACCAACGATTTCTGATAGTTCTTGTGTGATCGCAGCCTGACGGGCTTTGTTGTACACAAGTTCTAAATCTTCAATCAAGTTGGTTGCGTTATCCGTTGCAGCCTTCATCGCAATCATTCGAGCCGCTTGCTCACAAGCAAGGTTCTCTACTACACCTTGGTATACCTGAGACTCTACGTAACGCACTAGAAGTGTGTCCAATAGAGGTTTTGGCTCAGGCTCATAGATGTAGTCCCATGAGTGCTCACGCTGCATCTCTTCGCTGTCCGATTTAGGCAAAGGTAGCAATTGATCGATCGTTGGTTGCTGAACCATAGTGTTCACAAATTTGTTGAACACTACGTATAGACGGTCCAGTTCACCTTCATCGTATTTCTTAAGCATTACGCCAACAGAACCGATTAGGTCTTCTAGGTTGGGTTATCACCCAGACCAGAAACCTGTGCCGCAACTTTTGCGCCACCATTTCTAAAGAAAGCTGTTGCTTTTGAGCCAATTACAGCTAGCTCAACTTCAGCACCTTTCTCTTTCCATGATTGCATGTCTGTAACGGCTTTCTTGAACACGTTAATGTTCAAACCACCACACAGACCACGGTCTGTCGAAACGATGATGTAACCAACACGTTTAGCTTCACGCTCTTCTAGGTACGGATGACGGTACTCTAGGTTTGCGTTAGCCACATGACCGATCACTTTACGCATTGTTTCAGCGTATGGACGAGAAGCTTCCATTGCGTCTTGAGAACGACGCATTTTTGAAGCTGCTACCATTTCCATCGCTTTCGTAATTTTCTGCGTGCTTTTAACACTACCGATTTTATTACGTATCTCTTTTGCGCCGGCCATCGTTACTCTCCGTTAGTTGGTGGCAGAAACTGCCACCGACCTAATTACCAAGTTTGGGTTGCTACGAAGTCGTCAGTCAGTTTCTTCAACTGAGCTTCAACTTCATCGTTGTATGCACCCGTCTTGTCGATCTCAGCTGCAAATTCAGCGTATTGACCGCGAGCGTACGATAGTAGAGCCGCTTCGAAATCTAGCAGTTTGTTTAGTTCAACATCTGCTAAATAGCCGCGCTCTGCCGCGAAGATTACTAGTGCTTGGTCAAATACAGACATTGGAGCGTACTGCTTCTGCTTCATTAGTTCTGTAACTTTTTGACCGTGGTCTAGCTGTTTCTTCGTCGCTTCATCAAGGTCAGACGAGAACTGTGCAAATGCCGCTAGTTCACGGTACTGAGCTAGTGCAGTACGGATACCGCCAGATAGCTTCTTGATGATTTTCGTCTGAGCTGAACCACCTACACGAGATACTGAGATACCTGGGTCAACGGCTGGGCGTACACCCGCGTTGAATAGCTCAGTTTGTAGGAAGATCTGACCATCGGTAATCGAGATTACGTTAGTCGGTACGAATGCTGAAACGTCACCTGCTTGAGTTTCGATGATAGGAAGAGCAGTCAAAGAACCAGTCTTACCTTTCACTTCACCGTTAGTGAAACGCTCTACGTATCTTCGTTTACACGAGCTGCACGCTCTAGTAGACGCGAGTGTAAGTAGAATACGTCACCTGGGAATGCCTCACGGCCTGGTGGACGTTTTAGTAGTAGAGAGATCTGACGGTAAGCTACCGCTTGCTTAGATAGATCATCGTAAACAATCAGTGCGTCTTCACCGCGATCGCGGAAGTATTCACCCATCGCACAACCTGCGTATGGCGCTAGGTATTGTAGCGCTGCAGATTCAGAAGCAGATGCAACAACAACGATAGTGTTAGCTAGCGCGCCGTGCTCTTCTAGTTTGCGAACTACGTTAGCGATAGTCGATGCTTTCTGACCGATTGCTACGTAGATTGAGAAAATACCAGAGTCTTTCTGGTTGATAATCGCATCGATCGCCATTGCTGTTTTACCAGTTTGACGGTCACCGATTACAAGCTCACGCTGACCACGACCGATTGGGATCATTGAGTCAACTGATTTGTAACCAGTTTGCACAGGTTGGTCTACCGATTTACGGTCGATTACACCTGGTGCGATTACTTCTACAGGCGAAGTCAATTTAGCTTCGATTGGACCTTTACCATCGATAGGCTCACCTAGTGTGTTCACTACGCGACCTAGAAGTTCTGGACCAACTGGCACTTCAAGAATGCGGCCAGTACCTGTAACTTTCATGCCTTCCTTAAGGTCAGCATATGGGCCCATTACTACCGCACCAACCGAGTCACGCTCAAGGTTAAGTGCTAGTGCATAACGGCCACCCGGTAATTCAATCATTTCACCTTGCATCACGTCCGCTAGGCCGTGGATGCGGATGATACCATCGCTTACCGATACGATAGTACCCTCGTTGCGAGCTTCACTAACAACGTCGAAAGATTCGATACGTTGTTTGATCAGATCGCTAATTTCCGTGGAATTAAGTTGCATGCTCCAATCCCCATTAAGACTGCAATGCATCGCTCAGGCGGTTCAAACGACCACGCGCTGAATCATCGATGACTAGGTCTCCGGCTCGAATAATAACCCCACCAAGTAGGGTCTCATCTACACTCGCTGAATCATCGATGACTAGGTCTCCGGCTCGAATAATAACCCCACCAAGTAGGGTCTCATCTACACTGCAATTCAGCTTCACTTTGCGTTCAAGACGCACTTCAAGTTTGCTGCCAATGTTTGCAAGTTGTTCATCAGAAAGTTCGCTTGCTGAAATTACTTCAACATCGATTTCTTTCTCATGCTCTTTCTTCAATAGGAAGAATTGTTCACAAACATCAGGAAGGGCCGTCAGACGACCATTCTCAGCCATTACCTTAATCAGGTTTTGACCGTGCGCATCAACTTGTTCGCCACAAACTGCAACAAAGATCTCTGCCATTTTATCAGCAGAAACTGAACCTGTTAGAAGTTCATTCATTTGTTCGTTTTTGGCAACTTCAGCAGCAAAGATAGCATTTGACCCCATTGGTCTAGCTGATCTTTGTCTACAGCAAAGTCGAAGGCTGCTTTAGCATAGGGGCGTGCGATTGTAGTCAAATCAGACATATGCGCCCCCAGACTTAAAGTTTTGCAGTAATGTTGTCGAGAATATCTTTCTGAGCGTCTTTATCGATAGAACGCTCAAGGATTTTCTCAGCACCAGCTACAGCCAGAGTAGCAACTTGTTTGCGCAGCTCATCGCGTGCACGATTGCGTTCAGCTTCAAGTTCTGCTTCTGCTTGCGCTAGGATTTTCTGGCGTTCTGCCTGAGCTTCCTCGCGAGCTTCGTCAATAATTTGAGACTTACGCTTGTTCGCTTGATCGATGATCTCAGTTGCTGTGCGCTTCGCTTCTTTCAACTGATCAGAAGCGTTGGCTTGTGCTAGATCCAAGTCTTTTGCAGCACGTTCCGCTGCTTGAAGACCATCAGCAATTTTCTTCTGACGCTCTTCGATCGCTTGCATCAACGGTGGCCATACATACTTCATGCAGAACCACACAAATAGTGCGAACGAGATTGCTTGACCTAGCAGAGTTGCGTTTATGTTCACAACAGCTACCCCTCTATTTGGACTTAGTGTTAATCAGTGACAAGCCTGAGCTCGTCCCGAGTTAAAGGTGATTAACCTAGTTGACCAACGAATGGGTTTGCGAATGTGAATAGTAGCGCGATTACGATACCGATCATTGGAACCGCATCAAGTAGACCTGCGATGATGAACATCTTAACTTGTAGCATAGGAGCCATTTCTGGTTGACGTGCTGCACCTTCTAGGAATTTACCACCTAGTAGTGCGAAACCAATCGCTGTACCAAGAGAAGCAAGACCGACGATAATACCTACGGCGATTGCAGAAAAGCTCAGTAAAGTTTCCATTACTATCTCCAATTTATAGTTGTTGGCTTATGTGCCCAAATAAAAAGCTTAAAAAATTAATGATCAGAATCTTCGTGTGCCATTGACAGGTAAACAATTGTCAACATCATGAATACGAAGGCTTGAATCGTAATAACCAAGATATGGAAGATTGCCCACGGTAGTGAACCCATCCATTGCAAGTACCATGGTAGCATTGCCGCACAAAGAATGAATACAACCTCACCCGCGAACATGTTACCGAATAGACGCATACCAAGTGATAGAGGCTTCGCTAGTAGCGATACCACTTCAATCAGTAGGTTAAACGGAATCATCAGTGGGTGATTGAATGGATGTAGTGCAAGTTCTTTTGCGAATCCACCTAGACCTTTCACTTTGATGCTGTAGTAGATCATCAATGCGAAAAACGCCTAGAGCCATAGCCATGGTGATATTCACATCAGCCGACGGTACAACCTTAAGATAAGGGATACCTAGCCAATGCTCTGCTGGGTACGGTAAGAAGTCGATCGGAACTAAGTCCATCACGTTCATCAAAAATACCCAACAAAAGATAGTCAGTGCTAAAGGCGCGATCAGTGGGTTGCGTCCATGGAACGTGTCTTTGACGTTTCCGCGACAAATTCAACGATCATTTCTACAGCACACTGAAGCTTACCCGGTACACCCGCTGTTGTTCTCTTCGCTACTTTGTAAAAAATTCCGAGGAAGATTAAACCAGTAAACCAAGAAAAAAACAGGCTATCGATATGTACGTTCCAGAAACTTGCTTCATCCGCTACCAAGCCTAACTTAGCTAAAGATAGGTTTGATAGGTGGTGGGCAATGTAACCGGACGATGTTAGCGCTTCACCTGGCGCAGCATAACTCATCCTATTTTTGTTGTTAATGAATAGCACTGGTGCACAGATATTAATACCTAGTACCAGCAAATAGGTTAGTTTGAGGGGAACAAGTTCCACCTGCATATACATGTAGGCTACGTAGAACAACACAACCGTGATGAGGATTTCAGAACTTCACCTGTGTAGAAGGACGCCGCGATGCGCTTGGCAGCACGAGCCCCACTAAACATAAAAGCACATAGCGCAAAGACAGCATTGGCAACAACAAAAATGCCCCCACCAACCAGCGCTGAAATTCCCCATTCAGGATTCACGGCCATCGCCATTCCTGCAGCCACAAAATAACCGCGCCAGACTGGATCATTAACAATTGCTTTGCGAGCTCTCATTAACAATTGCTTTGCGAGCTCTCGTCC
>LZQR01000140.1_pt1 | contig 19801 bp, 24 predicted proteins | sample 768601 | NCBI WGS metagenome assembly LZQR01 (sample SAMN05207299, study PRJNA324521) | oil field metagenome | isolation source: sample BH-FW-24 from oil reservoir | place: India: Bombay High | collected 2015-12-04
CCGTTGGTGACGATCTTGTTGGTAATTCCCAGCTTATCCAAAGTGGTTTCAATTGGTTACGCGCCACAGCGGAATCGTCCGCAGCCAAACAAAAAGTCATGGCCTTCTGTTTTGGATTGATTGTGATGTAAAAACTCATCCGACATTTGCTCTTGCATGCCCGATACTTCGGCCAGCACTTTTTCCACGTCGACGATTTCAACGATTTGATCCTGGGCCCGGGTAATCCCCGTCAAGTAATTGACGTTCTGTAATGAATCCGGCGGCGGCAAAATATCTTCCCAGCGCAAATGGACGATTCGATCGACATCTTCAACCAGGAAGCCCTGAACCGAACTGTTAAATTCGGTCACAATGGTCAGCGAGTCGTTATATTTATCGGCCGGAACCGCCGGCAAATCCAGAGACTTCGCCAAATCGATCATCGGCATGGTTTGTCCGCGTATATCGGACACACCCACACTCGCGAATCCGCTTTCGGGACCGGTGAAATAAATGGGGTACGAATCACTTCACGAACCTTGAAGACATTGATTCCGAACAACTGGTTACCGTGAATCTTAAACAGCAACAACTCCATGCGGTTCATGCCCGCAAGCGACGTTCGTTGGTCAACCCCTTTTAGAAAACTTGACATGGATGCCACCTTCCTCATTTGATCATTGTAGTCTGTTAGTCAACGCCTTCCTCTAGCCGACAACAAACACAACAATGATAATTCAATCAATATCAGTTAATATAACTGAATTCGTTAACGCAAGCAAAACACAAGCCGGTAAGCAAAGTCACCTATGCATTCACTCATAAAATGGACAATTAAACACTTGCCTCTATTCGGGCTAGCGCTAATCGCAAGCCTCTTCTTCACATCGCTAACGCAAGCCTCCCAAAACGGTTCTAAGGCTGAACATCAATCGATGCAAGCACTCTATGACATGGTGCTGAATCACCTAAAGCAAAAAACCGACCAAAAAGTACATAACGCGACTTTTGACATTATGGAATTCAGTGACCGGTTACGACTTTCACGTTGCCAAGAGCCACTTGAACTGGAAGACAAAGCCCCCGGAAAAATTTATGGCCGCATGACCTTCAAACTCCAATGCCCGAAACCGGAATGGAAAATTTTCGTCACCGCCACGGTAGAGGGCGATTTACCCGTCGTCATTTCCACTAAAGGAATCCTGAAACAGGCCGTTATCCAACCTGGCGACGTCAAACGGGTTTTCATGCCTTACCAAAAAGTTCGACGTGGCGCCCTGATTGATGCCGAGAGAGCCGTTGGAATGCGTGCGAAACGCGCTATTCCACCCAATACGATTTTGACGGTTCGTCAACTTCAACCGCCCTATTTGGTGTTTGAAGACAATAACGTGACCATCATCACCCGCGTCGGCCACATCAAGGTTAAGTCCATTGGAGTGGCTTTGAAAAATGGCGTGAAGAACCAACAAATCCCAGTCAGAAACCTTTCTTCAAAGAAAGTCGTAAAAGGCATAGTTATTGCTCCAAATACCGTCGAAGTACCGTAAGACAAAAAATACGTAAAAAAAAATTAAAGTATCGAAACAATCAGCCGTTAAAAGTACTAGAACAAATATCACAAGTTGTTAAAATACATTAAAGGTTTGGGGATACCGTTATGGATATTAAAAGTGTTAATCAAAATCTGGTGAACAACCGATTGAACGATTCGGGGAATGGTTCACCCAAAAATGCCGGTGCGCAAAACGCATCGCAATCAAATGTCAGTGCGGATAAAGTCACGTTGACAGACGTTTCGACCCAAGTACAAACGCTTGAAAAGCAAGCGGCCGCCAGCACCGTTGACAATTCAGCGAAAATTGAAGAGCTGAAAGCCGCCATCAAAGATGGGACTTATCAATCGATGCTGAAAAAGTCGCCAATAAACTGATTCAAACTGAAGCCCTGTTCGCAGGCAATTAAGTGCAACAATGAGTCAAGTAGCCGACACACAAACTTTATCCCCACTCTTGTCCGAGCTACTTGACCTACTGTCCAAATTTGAAACGGCTTTGGAAGACGAGGCCGCGGTTTTAAAGTCTCCAGATATTTCCTCTCTTTCCGATATCCTCCAACAAAAAGAAACCTTATCCGAAGCGGTCACCGAAAAGTTCGACCAACTGACCCATACTCTTTTGACACATAAGCAGGACGCTCGTATTTCTCTGGATAACTTGTCACTTCTGGAAATACCAGGGTTAACAGATAGCAACAAACAGTCTTTGAAAAAAATTTCCGAAAAAGCCAAACAATGCCACAAACTCAATGCCGTCAACGGCATGACAGTACAGGCACTCCGCAACCTCAACCAAACCACCATCAATTTATTAACCGGTCGAGATGAAAACGGAAAACATATAGCGCTTCCGGCAAAACACTTCCCAGCGATCAAAAATCCAACCCACTTGGAAAAGCCTGAAACTTTCCTTCAGCAGTGCCATCACCGTTTGGCGTAAATTCTGCTTGACGATTCTTTGGAATTTAATACACTCGTTTTATGCATATCGATTAAGATATTCAGCAAACGCAACTTAGAAGAGAAACCCTATGTCTTCGAAAACAGTCGATCTTTTTTAGAATAGATGTCATGCTGCCATGCAGTTACCGAATCGTACCGGAAGAAGAGGCCATTAACCAACCTCTTCCCACCTCACCTGATGCCAGCTATATCGAAAAATACTTTATGGAAAATTTGACCCAGCTGGATGAGCAATTGAGCACGGTCATCTCGCAAATCGGTCAAAAAAGTGCCTTATTGGCAACTGCGCTGACCGCGATGAACAGCAAAATCAACTTTCTGCTTCAGACAGTGGACAGAAAACAATTGGTTCACGCTATTCCACAGCGCATGGTGAACATCAGCGCTGGAGGCCTTGCCATCAAAGTAACGGAAAACGTCAACGCCAATGATAAAGTGGATTTGCTGATCCAACCACTGGAAGATGAATCGCCTGTATTGGTCCGTTGCAATATCGTTAAGGTTATTCCGGAAGCCGACGGCTCAGCCACAACCGTGGCATTGGAATATCAAAACATGTCGGAAGACGATCGCCGTAAATTGGTGTACTTCATTCAAAGCAAGGAAATCGAGTTGGCCAACCAAATGAAAAAACAACAGACCGACTGAACATCTTTGAATACTGGTTTCAAACCGTGTAACAAAATTCAGACATAAAAAACCGGCTTTCGCCGGTTTTATTTTTTGAGTAGTCGAAAACACATCTTTAAGGAAAGGAGTAGGTTCGATCCAAATCTCCGTCATAAGACGACGGCTTTTTCTCCATCGCTTCTTTTTGACGCATAAACTTCTGGAGTTCGATTCTCAGCAACTCAATCTCTTTCAGCCCCTGCTTCAAATCACTGGTGTAAGCCCGGTCTTTTTTGGCTTGCTCCTTAATCAGCTTGCCTTGCTTATAGACCTTGCTTTCCAGAATTCGCACACGGGTACTGATGCTTGCCGCCTCCGCAATCGATTGAAAGGTCAACAGCATGATCACGGCCGAAGCCAAAATGGCTGTTCGATTCATTATCGTTTCTCCTTATACGCCACTATGACGACCCATTCCATTCAAACCTCTTACTCTCCAATCGTATGGCAAGTCAGAGTACGGCACAAATCTTCCGCCGAAATGGTGGTTTCTTCTTCTTTCTTGGAATAAACGAAGGCATTATGGAAGAAACTTTTATCGATATAGACTTCCAGAATGGTTTCATAGTTGTGGTCAGCCATTGGTGTGATACTGACGACGCGCGCACCTCGCACAATCGCATTCACTCTTGCACGGAACTATCGTTTTGAGCCGTCAAAGTCGCAACCGACGTATTACTGTCGATTTTGATACCATACAGCTGCTCGGCCAATGAACGGTAAGCATCCAGTTTCGCGGCCCGAATCGCCATCAAACGACGTTGTCCAGGCGTATAGCCTTCATAAGTGCTTTCGGCCCCATAACCGATACCGGAAATTTTAATCAGCTGAGGCTGTAAAGCACTTTTAGGAACTTTATAAACCACCGGCTGTTTCGCCACCATTTCTTCCACTGTTGGCGCTTCTTTTTCAGAAGCTGGCCTGATCCGACATACTGGCAGAGCCTGCTGGCGCTACAGGCGCCGGTGCAGGCTGCGGCTGAACCGTTTGCACAGGGGCAGGTGTAGATGTTGAAGTGGATTCCACTTTGGGTTGGGTACTGCAACCCGCCAAGACCATAGCACTGGCCAAAGCGGCTGTGAAAAGTAAGCTCTGTTTATTCATAACAGTGTCTCCGTTTTACTCAAAAAATAAGGTTTGGGGTAAGCGCGATGCGTAATCCAATGGTTGGATCGCTCAGGCTCACACCGGTTAATCTGTTCACTGCATCTCAGACCATTGACGGAATATTCCGGCCCTGGTTGATAATGCTTCGGTATTAATTCAGTCGTGTAATAATCCGGCACACGATATTTCGCATCCATGCCAGTACAGGCGGTCATGAGACTGCTGGCCATCAACAGCCAAACCATCTTATACAAACCGCTTCCTGTCATTTTTTAGCCCTCAAGCATTCCCATTACTGATACGAATCGAAATACGGATTATTCGGTGCGCTGTATTCATAAGCTCTCGCCTTTTCCATCGCACGCTGTTTTTGTTTGGCCAGCTGGGATTTTTCAAGTTCCTCGGCTTTCTTTTGATCTTCCGCAACCTTCACTTGTTCTTCCAGCATACCCTGTTCAACTTTTTTGACCGTTCTCAAAATCGATTTGTACTGGGACTGCAACGACTTGATACGGTTGTTAATTTCATTCACTCGTCTTTGTGTAACGACCATTCGAGAGCTGACTTTATCCATTTTCTTCACCAACTCCGGATCCATCGCCGATACTTGGATATTCTGCGGCACCGGAACCGGCTGGCTAGGTTGAGGAATCACCGCAACCGCTGAATCTTTTTATCAGTCTTCTGACTATCTTTATTGCCATCAATTGATACATCAGCCACAGTATCCGCGCCTTGAGACGGTGTCATTTGTATTAAGTCCCGGTTCAATTGCTCAATTTGAAAGCTCAAGGCATCCAATTTTTTCTCCAGTTCCTTGACGGTTTTCTCCGAACTGGAACTTTTAATCATGCTTTGCGTCGAACCGGCTTGAATATCCTCCAGAAGCGACTTGGCTTCCTCATCCAAGCCAGGATTGGATGCCAAAGCGGCCCAAATCCCGGTACCAATCGCCACCAAGACCAATGTGATTGTGATTGAGCTGAAAATAATGATCAGTTTTTTAATTGAGTCCATTTCGGCCACCGTTAACGTATTTTGATTTTGGTTTTGATTTTGATTCTGTTGCTGCAATGCCGCCCGCTTTTGCAAAAAGTTTTCCGCACCGTCCTCAACAATCGATGCCGGAGCAGGCGGTTCGTCATTTATATTAGCTCCACTGGCTTCGGCCACCGGCTCATCTTTAAACATCGGTTCCAGAGCCGGTTCGGGCTCAGGCTGCGCAGCAGGTTGCGGCTCTGGCTCCGCTTCATCATCCGGTGACGGAAAATTATCCATAATCCCGCCACCGACATCGGGCATTTCTTCGACGACAGGCTCGGGTTCGGGCTCTGATTCCGGTTCAGGTTCAGGCACCTGCTCCGGTTCTGGTTCTTCCTCTTTCGGAAAATCATCCAGACTACCTTCTTCCAGAGGAGTGTCGGCCTCGGGTTGATCCGCTTCCGTTTCACCACCTTGGTCATCATCATTCGAAATCGCTTCCAACTCCGCCTCGTCTAACAAGGCATCGATGCTGTCTAGATCATTCGGATCAATGGTATCATTGGATTCAGCCACCGCTTATTCCCCAAACTTGCCAATTATCGGTTTCTTAATATCACCAGGCCTGGCCATTTCCGCGACCTGCAAGAACGCTCAAAATTACGGTGTCAATCGCTCGAATACGCCGGTGTCCAACCAGTAGACATCAGGATAGAAATGGAAGTTCTGTTCACTGTCCATACTTAAATCCCCCAGTTCGGAGCGCATGACATGTACATTCTCTTGCGTCAAATTTACAACGCTTTTGCCGCCAACTGACCTAAAGCATAAAAAATGCCAACTCCTGAATCTGCAGCCGTTGAAGACTGTTTTTCTGAACCTGAGCAGCGTAATAGCTTGGAAGAATGGCAGAAGTAGACTGCCAATAAGGAAGGCTGGTCATCAGCTGATCGGCCGGCGGCAAATCAGAAGGCAACCAGTAATGTGCCAAAGCATTCAAGTGATAATACTCCAGCAACGGGGAAACTTGCATGGCCAGCCGGTAAGGCAAAAACTGACCACAACATCCACATCTTGTCTCGGACGCTCTTCAAACACCAGTGAGTGAGCAATCGTATGCTGTAACCACCCTTTACGCCCTTGAGACTGCTGAGCGTGTAAGGCACGCTCCAAAGCCTCATCAACATGGGATTCGATTTTCGTGACCTCGACAATCTTAACCGGAAAGACCGAGTCATCTTCGGGGGCCAACGTCTCTTTGAAGCGTTTGACAAGTGCTTCAGACTTATCATCGCCATTGGTCAACACCACGATTCGACGCGCATGGCTATTCTGTAAATACCGTACCAGAGAGGTAACCGAGTCGGCCATCGAAGACGGAGCCAAAGCACGCAGCGCATCACGAGCTTCCGTCTCCTGAAGTTCATTGAAAGCCAGCACTGGCGTATGCAAATCGAGGTTTTTCAATTCCGCTACATGCGCCTTCTGCAAGGGGCCAAAAATAAAACTGGGCTGATAAAGGCGTACCCACTCCCATGCCTCGAACATGGAATCATAAATATTGGTGTCCAGAACGTCTAAATCGTACGGCATGGGCATGTCGTGAAAAGCATCTTGCAATCCCTGATAAACTGCTTGCCCCGCTTGAGAATAAGGTCCGGTCATCGGCAAGAGCGCTAACATTTTCCGGGCATTGAAGCGAAAGCCCGTTGTTGAAGGTAAGGTCGTTAACTGCGCCGAGTCATAATAGGCTTGCAGTCGCGCCACCCGGTCTTGCATTTGCGAACTTAAACTTTCAATGGGCAACAGTGCTTTCAGTTCGGACAAATATACGCCGACTTGCGAAACCTGCAGGTTTTTCTGTGCCAATTCCGCCTTCAGCAGCAGAATTTCGACATCAATCATTTGAATCTGCTGATCCAAGGTTAAATTCGCGCTCGGTGCCGGGTTGTCCGACAATGGCGTGATGACTTCACCTTCTTCAGCGACAGCGCCCCACGGAGAGGCAAATATTGCCACCATACTCCAAGCCAACAGATTTCGATGCCGTTTCATGATGCCTTTTGATCTACTCTAACGATTTGGAAACGATTTCATAAACATCTTTCGACAGCGCTTTATCCGCTGCAATATGCTGCAAGGCCGATTGCATTTTATCCTGACGATGACCTTTAAAACGCTTCCAGGAAGTGAAAGCCGTTACCAAACGGGCCGCCACTTGCGGGTTGATTTTATCCATTTTAAGCACTTCTTCGGCCAACAGGGCATACCCCTCGCCAGACGCGTCATGAAACGCCTTCATATTCAAACGCCCGAACACACCCAACACACTGCGAACCCGGTTGGGATTGCGGTAATTGAAATCCGGATGTTCCAGTAAACCGCGCACGTCTTGCAAAGCCTGCTCCGATTCCGATCGTGCTTGCAGCGAGAACCACTTATCCATCACTAACGCATCTTGCTGCCAGCGCTCGTAAAATCGGATAGACATGCGTCTCTTTCCGATACGGCCAAGTGGTTCAATGCATTCAAGGCCGCCAAGACATCGGTCATGTTTTGTTGCTGTTCATATTGCGCCACTGCCCGACCCACCGGTTCCGCCCCATAAGCTAAATAGGCCAGACACTGATTTTTCAACATCCGTGCCGCCATATCGTGTTTGTCATAGCAATAGGCTTTTTCTGAACAGTGAGCCAAATACGCTTTGTCCAAAGCGCCACCAAACGTTTGGCCAATCTGGGCTTTCTGATATTCCACCGCTTGCAGGACAGCATCGACATCAATCGTCTCGAACTGTTCAAACACATACGGCAAGTCCGGCAAACCAATTGCTAACGCTTTGAGTGCAGGATCCAGTCCCTCGGCTTCCAACACCACCTGAAAAGCCTGCTGATAATGCTCGGAAAACACCATCGCATTCCCCGCTTGAAAACGAGCGACATTATCTTCGATGTTTTTCAACGCCAGGGTCTGAATCGATTCCCAACGCACAAAACTGTCGGCATCGTGCGAGGCCAACATCATCAATTCTTCGTCGCTGGCCGCATATTCCAGGTTCACCGGCGCGGAGAAATGCCGCAACAACGATAGATGCGGTTCCTGAGAAAGTCCGGTGAATTCAAACGTCTCTGAAAGAGACGTGAACTTAAGCAAATGGCCTTTTTCGGTTTCAAAGACTTTATTCCGGCTATTTTCACCAGGCCTGACCGGCAACGCCCGACCATCATCATTCAGAAACCCGAAAAGCACCGGAATCAATAACGGTGCGTGGCTGATTGGCCCTTTAAGGATTGTTCACAATGAAGTGTTAAAGTACCAGTCGCCGCATCGAAGTGTTTTTCTACCTTCAAGGTTGGGGTACCCGCTTGTGTGTACCAGTTGTGCATTTGAGCCAAATCGATTTCATTGGCATCGGCCATGGCGTTTCGAAAGTCTTCCACCGTAACCGCTTGACCGTCAAACCGGTCAAAATACAACTGCATGCCTTTCTGGAAACCGGCTTCACCCAACAACGTATGGTAAAGACGCACCACTTCCGCGCCTTTCTCATACACCGTCATGGTATAGAAGTTATTCATTTCAATATACGACTGCGGCTGAATCGGGTGCGACATGGGCCCGGCATCCTCCGGAAACTGATTGTTACGCAACCGTTTGACGTCTTCAATGCGTTTCACTGCCGGAGACAACATGTCCGAAGTAAACTCCTGATCACGAAAAACCGTCAACCCTTCCTTCAACGTCAGTTGGAACCAATCGCGGCAGGTGACACGGTTGCCGGTCCAGTTATGGAAATATTCATGCCCGATAACCGATTCAATGCTTCGTAATCCGCATCCGTGGCGGTTTCAGGCCTGGCCAAAACATACTTGGAGTTAAAGACATTCAGACCTTTGTTTTCCATGGCCCCCATATTAAAGTCGTCTACAGCCACAATCATATAGATGTCCAGGTCATACACCAGACCGAAACGTTCTTCATCCCACTTCATGGAACGTTTCAGCGATTCCATTGCATGTTCACATTTATCCAGGTTTTCGGTTCTACGTAATACGCAAATCAATCTGACGCTGATCCCGGGTAATAAACGTGTCTTCCACTTCTTCCAGATTGCCGGCCACCAACGCAAAAAGATAACAAGGCTTTTTATAAGGATCTTTCCAAATCGCATAATGACGATCATTCGGCAAATCCCCGACTTCCACCAGATTGCCATTGGAAAGCAATACCTTATTGTCTTGCTTGTCGGCAATGATTTTGGTCGTGAAATAGGTTAAAACATCCGGACGGTCGAAATAATAGGTAATGCGACGGAAACCTTCCGCTTCACACTGGGTACAGTAATTACCGCTGGTCCGATACAACCCTTCCAGACGCGTGTTGTTTTCCGGGTCGATTTCGGTAACGATTTCCAACTCAAAACGTTCCGGAACATCCGGCAAGATCAACTGTGTATCAGTGACGTCATACTGCGTCGGCATCAGGGCCACACCATCCAAGTCGACTTGAATTAATTCAAGCCCTTCGCCATCCAACACGAGCGGTGCGGACAAATCCTTTACCCGGTGAACCAGCATGCGATTAGTCACCCGTGTACCGTTCGGTAATAATTCGAATGTCAGAAAAAGAGATTCAACCTCAAAGGCCGGTGGTTGATAGTCGGTCAAATAATGCGTTTAGGTAAATTTGTGTCATAGCTGTTATCAGGAACTCGCTTGAATCGTACTATTGAATGGTTAGACGTTTGATTGTAAAAGACTGGGACAAAAAAATCTGAAAAAAAAGCCTTTCTGCCAAAGGCAGAAAGCTTTTAGGGAAAGTTACAGAAATGTCTTAGTAAGAGAACTCAGCGCGACGGTTTTTCGCCCATGCCGCTTCAGTATGCGCTGGATCAACTGGATCCTCTTCACCGTAACTGATGACATTGATTCGGCTTGGGCTTACACCTTCAGCAACCAATGCATTTTTCACGGCATTTGCACGGCGCTCACCCAACGCCAAGTTGTACTCACGCGTACCTCTTTCGTCACAGTAACCTTTGATAGTGACGTTTGCCGTGCTATCCAATGCCATGTAATCGGCATTCAATTTAATGATTTCATAGAACTCAGCTTTCACTTCGGAACGATCGAAGTCAAAGTTAACGACTTTTCCTTGCAAAGTGGCTTTCAACTCAGCGGCCGTTTGACCAGCATCGTTGGTTGCTTCGACAACTTCAACCACCTCTGTTTGTTCAACAACAACTGGTTCTGCCGTTTCCGCTTGCGCATCTGCTGAACCGGATTCTTCCGTCGTTGGCGTTGAGCTACAACCGACTAGAGCGAACCCCAAAAAGCCAACTAAAAATAGTTGTTTAAGACCGGATAAAGACATCGTAAATCTCCCTAAAATGTTAAAAAAACGTATTTAAAATATAACCGAAATTCAAATATACCTGAATTCTAAGAAAAATTGAACTCTATTTCAGAATTTATGTAAAAAACCTTATTTTTTAGACTTTATTTACTCCAAACCGCTATTTAAAACGGTTTAACCCGCCGATGAGGCCATTGCCTGCAAGGCCTCCATATCCTGAATAACCACTTCCTTGCGCTTCCAGCTCATCCAACCCTGTTTTTGGAATTTTCCGAGAATGCGAGAAACAGTTTCCGGCGTCAGGTTAAGGTAGCTGGCCACATCGCGATGCAACACATTTAACCGGAACTGAGTATGCTCATACCCGCGTGCCCGAAGGCGTTCGGACATCATCAAAATAAAATCGGCCAACCGCTGCTCGGCGGTTTTTTGGGTCAAAATCGTGGAATGCAGGCGCCCGGTGACAATTTCATGGCTCATCAAGCTGAAAATTTGCGCATTCAGGTTCGGGACTTCCGTTCCCAGCTTGGTGAGTTGCTCGTAAGGCAACGCACAGACTGTCGTGGTATCCATCGCCACGGCGTAGAATTCATGGCGGCAACACGCCAAGGCCTCCATCCCGACAATATCCCCCGGCAAATAGAAGCCATGGATTACTTCCTGCTCATGCTCGTTAACGGAGTAGACTTTCACAATACCGGCTCGAATCGCATAAAGCGACGTAAAATTCTCGCCCGCTTGATAAAGATATTCCCCTTTCACCAAGGACGGCTTGCGGTCGACCAGTTGGTCCAAACGCTCAATATCGGTATCGTACAGACCGTTGGCAAAGCAAATCCCTTGCATTGCACATTTGGAGCAACTTGCATTAAACCCGGAATGCTTTTCTGTCATAGCGCCACTTTCTTTTAAAATCCCTTTTCCGCGATTCTACCAAAATATTTTTTTCGGGGGCACCAAATATCCCAAAAATGCGTCGCACTTTCCGGCTCGTCAAAAAACATAAAAATTCAGTGAAAAATAATTTTATTTTTACTTAAAAGTTCTTATCAATCCCGACTGCCTATTTTTTAATCAATTTATAAAAACAGTAACATTTTTAAAGCATTTAGCCACCTCAAAAGAAGTCTTCACAAAGTTATCCACAGCTTCTGTGGATTATAATCAGGCCAATTAAAAACCATGCCAACAAATATAAAAATATCTTTTACATTTTAAAAACAATATCTTAATAAGCATTACTAGAATGCAAATTAAATACAAAAACTAATATCGGCTATTCTCTTGTCAAGTTTTTTTGAAATTATTCACTTTTATCGACAAACTGCTCGCACCCCTTTTAAACATTGGATTTATGGTAAAATTCGCGTCATAAAACGGTCATCATTAAGGAACACGTCATGGCAAAAATTTTAGGCATCGGCAATGCGGTTTTGGACATTATTTTGAAAACCGACCACTACCCCCACGAAGACGAAGAGCTGCGCGCGCTATCTCGTCATCACCAAGTCGGCGGCAATGTGTGCAACAGCTTTATGTCCTGAATCAACTGGGGCATGAATCCAGCCTGATGACCACTCTCGGTGGCGACCAAAGTTCCAAACAATTATTGAACGGTTTGCAAGAGCGCCACATCCAAACAGAACACATCCAACGCTTTATCCAAGGCCAGACGCCGACCTCTTATGTGTTACTGAATGAAGCGTCCGGTAGCCGAACCATTACCCACTATCGTGATTTGCCGGAGCTTAACTTCGATTTTTTGCCAAAGTCGAAATCGAACAATATGATTGGCTGCACTTTGAAGGTCGAAACATCGACAACCTGAGTGGCATGCTTAACATTGCCAAAACCTTCCTGAGTCATCAGCCGATTTCGTTGGAAGTGGAAAAACCCCGCGACGGCATCGAAGCTTTATTGCCACAGGCCAACGTCATTTTCTTCTCGCATCATTATGCCAAAGCCAAAGGGTATGCCAATGGTCGAACCTTACTGGAAGCCATGCGAGAGAAGGCGCCTCAAGCGCACATGATTTGCACCTGGGGAACCGAAGGCGCCTGGTATGCATCCCCGACAAGCCGGTTCAACACCAACCCATTGAAACCATTCCTCAGGCCGTCGACACCCTAGGCGCCGGCGACACCTTCAATGCGGGCGTAATTGATAGCCTGTTAAATGGAAAGACATTGTCCGAAGCGGTGCATGCCGGCGGCCGACTGGCCGCACGAAAATGCCGCCAAACCGGTTTGGATAACCTGATGACGGAGATCAAAGATAAACGGCCGCTGGCCAACATCAAACAAGTGACAAATGCCAAAACACTGGTCGTGCCTTGTGACGAATTACCGCATTCCGTGGTGCTCATCAAATACGAAGACAGCATCAAGGCTTACGAAAACAACTGTCCGCATCAGGACGTGCCGCTGAATGAAGCCTATAAGATTGACGTCAATCCTTTCGATAAAACCATGAAATGTTCCGTGCACGATGCCTTTTTCAATATCGAAGACGGACTCTGCGTGGAAGGTCCTTGCATCAATGACGAGCTCACCACTGTGGCGATTGAAATTGACGAGCAAGGGGATATTTACCTGGCACAATAAAAAAACGACCAGGCCTGGTCGTTCTTGACTTAAGTTATTAGAAGTAAGAAAGCTTGGCAGAAAAGCTCAATGCTAATGAACAAACACCGCTCAAAGCACGTGACGGCCTTATTTACGCTGCCGCTGACGAAACACCTCATACAAGGTCACGCCGGTGGCCACGGAAACGTTTAAACTCTCAACCGCCCCCACCATCGGAATCGCGGCCAAGTGATCGCAAGTCTCACGCGTCAGTTTCCGCAATCCGGAGCCTTCCGCTCCCATCACCAAACCCACCGACCCGGTAAAGTCCATATCATAAATGGTCGAATCGGTCTCGCCGGCCAAGCCGGTGACCCAAAGTCCGGATTGCTGCATCGTTTTCAAGGTACGCGCCAAATTCGCGACCACAACCACTTTGACGGTTTCAGCCGCGCCACAAGCCACCTTTCGAACCGTGGCATTCACCCCCACCGAATTATGCTTAGGAAGCACCACCGCAGTCACGCCGACCGCATCGGCCGTTCGCAGAATTGCGCCCAGATTATGCGGGTCCTGCACCTCGTCCAAAAACAGAAAAACCGGCTGGCTTTCGGTTTCCATCATCGACAACAAGTCCGATTCCTGTAATTCCGCCTGTTTGGCGATTGTCGCCACCACACCTTGATGTACGGCATCGAAACGATTGAAATAAGACTTGGGTTCGAATTGATATTGAATGCCAAGGGACTTGGCTTGCGCCATCAGCCCTTGGATGCGTTTATTCTCGACGCCTTTCTGGAAGACAAGTGAATAAACGAGATGTGGAGATTGCTTCAGGAATTTTCAATTGCGTGAATGCCGTAAAGGGTATCTTGCTTCACGGCTTAACTTCCCGTTTTTTCTTACCGCCGCGCCCGCGGCCACCACGTTTTTTACGATAGGAACGCTTGCGTTTCTTCGGTTTGGATTCTTCCGATTCGTCTGCCGAAGTTTCCGCACCTTCTGGCTTGCTTTCAGCCGTGGTCTCTGAGTCACCGTCCTCTTCCGAAGACAGGAAACGCAAGTCAATCTTACGATCATCCAGATTAACCTGTGCCACCTGTACTCTCAAGCGGTCACCCAATCGATAGACTTTACCGGTGCGCTCACCTTTCAAGCAGTGACGAGACGCATCGTAATGGAAGTAATCTTCACCGAGCTCGGTAATGTGCACCAGTCCTTCGACATAAAGCGGATCCAGTTCGACAAACAACCCGAAGTTGGTCGCGGCAGTCACCACGGCGTCGTACTCTTCTCCCAACCGGTGCGACAAGAACTCGCACTTCAGGAAAGTAACGGCATCACGTGTCGCTTCATCGGCACGTCTTTCGGTCGAAGAACAGTGTTCACCGAAAGACTTCATATCCTGTTCCGAATAATTGAACTCCGTAACCGCTTGCTTGGTCCAAGCAAAGCGAATCGCACGGTGAATCAACAAATCCGGATAACGGCGAATCGGCGAGGTGAAATGGGTGTAATACTCGTAATTCAAACCGAAATGCCCCTGGTTCTCAGGCTGATAGACGGCTTGGTTCATACTTCTCAGCAACACGGTTTCCACAAGGTGTTCATGTGGCGTTCCTTTGACCGCTTCGGAAACGGCCGCATAGTCCTGTGCATCCGGCTCATCGCCACCTTCCAGTGTCAGGCCGAAATCGCCCAGGAAGGTACGCAAATTGGTCAAGCGCTCTTCCGACGGCTTTTCATGCACACGGTACAACATCGGAATTTTATGCCATTTCAGGTAACGAGCGGTTGCCACGTTGGCCATCAACATGCATTCTTCAATCAATTTATGTGCGTCGTTACGGGTTACCGGAACGATTTTCTCAATCTTACGATTCTCATCAAAGACGATACGCGTTTCCGTAGTGTCGAAATCCAAAGCGCCGCGTTCTTCACGGGCTTTCTTCAACACTTGATATAAGTCATTCAAATCCTCGATGTTCGGTACGAATTCAGCGAAGGTTTGACGGTGTTCGGACTGTTCGTCTGTCAACATTTCATGCACTTGATTGTAGGTCAGACGGGCTTTGGAGTTCATCACCGCATCATAAAACTGGGTTCTCTCCAACTTACCGTCATCGTCGATATACATATCGCACACCATGCACAAACGGTCGACTTTCGGATTCAAGGAACACAAGCCGTTGGAAAGTTTTTCCGGTAGCATCGGAATGACTTGTTGTGGGAAATACACCGAGTTGCCACGTTCGTAAGCTTCCTTGTCCAACGGTGTGCCCGGCTTCACGTAATGCGATACGTCGGCAATCGCCACCACCAGTCGCCATCCTTTCTTACGGCGTTTAGCAAACACCGCGTCATCGAAATCTTTTGAATCTTCGCCATCGATGGTCACCAACGGCAAGCTTCGCAAATCCTTGCGACCTTCCTTATCCGCTTCCGTTACTTCATCGGGAATCGCATCCAACTGTTTGGTTGTATCTTCTGACCATTCGTTCGGAATATCATAAGCATGAATCGCGGAATCGATTTCCATCCCTGGTGCCAGATAATCCCCGATCACTTCAATGACTTTACCGATGGCACTGGAACGCTTGGTTGGCTGGTGAATCACCTCAACCAGAACAATTTGCCCTTCTTCGGCATTCAACAGGCCGTCTTGCGGAATGAAAACGTCCTGCGCAATTTTATTGTTGGTCGGTTGCACCCAGGCCAGACCGTCTTCAAAATGCAGTCGACCAAGCAACTGTTCATTAGCGTGCTCGATGATCTCAACAATCATGCCTTCACGACGACCTTTACGATCCACGCCGATGACGGAAGCAATTACCAAATCGCCGTGGAAAACCTTATGCATCTCCCGGTCACCCAGGAACAAATCGGAACCACCGTCTTCCGGTTGAACAAAACCAAAACCGCCCGGGTGACCAATGACTTTCCCTTTAATCAAATCCATTTTCTGGATCAAACCAAAGGCCCCGCGACGGTTTCGCAATAACTGCCCGTCACGTACCATGGCTTTCAAACGGCGCGATAAGGCTTCGAAACGCTCATCATCGTCAATATCTAAGCTATCGGCGATTTGTTTGATACGCATCGGCTTCTGTTCTTTCTCCAACAAATCGATAATGAACTCTCGGCTCGGAATCGGATTGTCGTATTTATCGGCCTCGCGATCGGCATGCGGATCCGCAGGAGGCGTATCGGTGCGATTATCAGATGGGATTTGTGGGTGGGATTCTTCTGTCATCGTCTCTGGCGACGACTCGATGTTTTCATTTTACTTTTTTCAGTCACTCGAAATTCAACTATTTTTGTGTCTATTTTTGAAAAATCTAAAGTTATTTATTCCACACTTTAAAGGATTTTTCACTCGATTTAAACCGTCCGAACGGCCCCTTACAAGGCGGCCTTCTTTCCATACATTCGGTCGAATTCAAATTTTCTATTTAAAAAGCCCGAACGCATCGGGCGCGCCTATTATATACCAATTATAACAATATGTAAGTATTAAGATTTTCGCCTCGTCCATGCCCGGCATTTTGTCAGCAGAAGTCTTTAACAAGTTTCCAAGGCATTCAGCGTTTCCGGCGAATACAATTCTTTCGCCAATAACTGAATGGCCGATTCGACCGCCTCCTCCAACACTGGATGATAGTAAGGCATTCTCACCAACTGCAACACGTCCATTTCCTGTTCAACCGCCCAAGCCAGTAAGTGCGCAAGGTGTTCGGCTTCCGGCATCATCAGCTCTCCGCCGACCAAGCGTTTCGAGCTTTATCGGCATATAAGGAAATCATTCCCCGATCTTCGCCCATCACAATGGCTCGGCCATTGTTGCGCTCCAGGTTGAACTCAACCACCACCGATTCCGCCAGGTCCAGATCGTCATAACCACAACCAAACGACGCAATTTGAGGGTCGGTAAATGCCACCCCTAAAGCGGTTTTACGCTTATAGGACTGAATAGACGGATACTGCATGGCGTTCAATACCGCAATTTTACCTTCGTGTCCGGCTTCATGCAGAATCGGACGGAAGCCATTGACGTCTCCGGCGATAAACACCGGCAAGTCGGCCACTTGCATGGTTTGCAGATTAAACGGCGGCATCCCCCGCTCATCCAGTTCGACGCCTAAATGCTCAATACCGATTTGGTCGATATTCGGACGGCGTCCAAGCGAAGCCAACACAGCGTCCACTTCAAAGGTGCCGGAGGAAACCGTGATTTTCGCACCCGACCCCGTCGCTTCGATTTCCGCCGCTTCTCCCAGATAAATCGGAAATTCTTTGGAAATCAATTTAACGGCCTCTTTCGAAACACTCGGCGAACGAAGTCCGGCAATGGTGCTGGTCATTTCAAACCCAATCACGTCCACTCCAATGCGCGACAGCGCCTGGCCCAATTCCAGGCCAATCACGCCCAAACCGATGACGGCAATGCGCTTCGGCAAAGTCTCAAGTTCAAAAATTTCATCGCTGGTCAGCAAACGATCACCCAACGCCGTCTTCCAAGGAGTCGGCACCACCGGCCGAGAACCAGTCGCGATGATAATACGTTCGCCTTGAATGCGTTCGCCATTAACTTCCACAACATTCGGCGCCACAAACTTGGCGTAGCTTTTAATCAGCTGTTCTTCGGTCAAAGTATCCGTCGATCCGGACTGTACACCTTTGGTGAAACGGTCCCGAAACGCCCGAACCCGTTTCATCACCGCCGGCTGATCAATGGTCAACCCATCGGCCCCATCGATACCGAAATCGTAGAAATGCTTGCGGGCATGAAAGTGCTCCGCGCAATGAATCAGAGCCTTCGAAGGCATACAGCCCACCCGCGCGCAGGTAGTTCCGAAATGCCCGCCGTTAATCATGACAAAATCGTCCGTTTCACGACGAATCTGACCTAACGCCGTCAAACCGGACGAGCCGGCACCCAAAATAATGTACTTAACCTGTCTCATTCTTTTTCCATCTCTCAACGTATTTTCAGTTGCATTCAATCTTGCCACAGACGACGAAGTACCATCATTGGGTGCCGCTTCTGCTGCTCGTAATTTAACGCACAGTTTGGGTTCATTCTACCGCTAGATTATGACAACTTAAAGAAATGAAGCCGAAAACCGTGTTTTTCTTAATTATGACTTGATTAATACGCCCGCCAAAATACAATCAAACCTTCTGATCCATTTGAGATAACGAGTTTGCTACAGAAATCGAAACGCGCGTTACTGTTTCCGCCCTAGGAGTGACATTCGGCTTGGCACCGATTTCATCACTCGGGGATCAGAATGTACCCTTACCCAAAATATCGATTTCGGAACGCATCCTCAAACCGTTTCACGGGGATTTGCCCGAATTGCGAGAACGGCGACTGATTCGAGTCCTCGTCAGCTACACCCGCACCAACTTTTTCCTCACTCCACGCGGTTTTCGAGGTGTGGAATACGACCTGCTCATGGCTTATGAAGCTTATTTGAACCGGGGCCCCAGCGTCAGCGCTATCAAACCCATTTGACCTTTATTCCGACCACTTTCAATAAGATACTGCCCAGTTTACAGGCCGGGTATGGCGACATTGCGGCTTCCGGCCTCACGATTACGCCCGAGCGAAAGGCCTTGGTTGATTTCACCTTACCGTACATCGAAGACGTCAAAGAAATTCTGGTCTCCAATAAGATGGCGCCTCCCATCAACAGCTTGCTGGATTTCTCAGGTAAGCGCGTCATCGTAGTCCGCAACAGCAGTTACATCATTCACCTCGAGCGCATTAATCAGACCCTCGGCTTTTTAGGCTTACCGACCATGGAAATCATCAAGGCTGATCCGCTGGTCGAAGCCGAAGACATACTGGAAATGCTCAATGAAGACATTTACCAATACACGGTGGTCGACAGTCATATCGCGGACATCTGGCAAAAGATTCTCGACAACATCGAATTGCATCCGAACATCGTCATCCACCACAACAGCGATATCGCCTGGGCGGTTCAAAAAACCATCCGAAATTATTGGCCTCACTCAATGCTTCATTCAAGCCTACGCCAAGCCTGGGCGTTTTTTAGGCAACGCCGTTTACCGCAAATATTTCGAAGACACCTACTGGATTGAACGGCCATTGACTCATGATCTGCTGAAACGAGTGGATTGCTTGAAGTATTACTTTCAACTCTATGCCGAATTTTACGGCTTCGATTGGAAGTTAATCGCCGCCCTGGCATACCAAGAATCACGCTTCCAACCGAAGAAGAAAAGCCATGCCGGCGCCATCGGCATTATGCAAATCAAGCCATCCACAGCACGGGATCGCAACGTTAACCTGCCAAACATTTCCGACCTGGAAACCAACATCCACGCCGGTGTGAAGTATCTGGCATTTTTACGAGACCGCTATTTTTCAAGCAATGACTATACACCGGAAGAAAAGGAAAACTTTGCCCTGGCTGCTTATAACGCCGGGCCGCGCAAGGTCTTGCAATTGCAACAGAAACCCGCGAACTGGGGCTCAACCCTTACAAATGGTTTACAATGTGGAAACCACTGCCCGGCAAGTCATCGGCCACGCGACCGTTAACTAACGTCACCAGCATTCAAAAATGCGTATATTCCTCGACGCATCGAA
>LZQR01000141.1_pt1 | contig 19640 bp, 25 predicted proteins | sample 768601 | NCBI WGS metagenome assembly LZQR01 (sample SAMN05207299, study PRJNA324521) | oil field metagenome | isolation source: sample BH-FW-24 from oil reservoir | place: India: Bombay High | collected 2015-12-04
CAAGATGGTGCCTGCCGCCCAAAACGACAGCGGTTTTCCCCTCACAATAATCAGAATAAGCAATAATGGGATGTGTTAATTCTGTCGCAATTCGAAAAGTGCATTATCGACAAAAGGGGCATACCTTAATCGCATTTGATGATAGGACAACTCTTCCAACGCTTTCGGCAATTGCGTTCAATCTCTACCGACCACTCAGATGAAGGGGATAAGTTGTGGACGATAATCTCTCTATTCAACAACTGAGCGAAATATGGTAATAAATCGAAAGCAAATCTTTCTGAACGACGCCCACGTTCAAAAGCGAAGAAAATGACCCATGTGGGCGTTCATCTGTTAAAAATAAACAAAAATCACCTGGCCGGCCGTGTTCAACCCGATACTCTGCGGAGGAAACCTGGGATGCAAGGCCAATCAAAAGAATGACGTTTCCATTCTGCGTCACACCCCCTCCAGATCATAAAAAGATTTGGCCAGCCTAAAAGGCTGGTTTAACAGTTTCGCCAATAATAAACTGATTTGCTCGGCCGTATCCCCTTGGCCATAGCAAGAAGGCTTCGTTGCGGCCGTGGCTTGCATTGTGCTTGATAAGGCTTTTTCAACCCCGGTGACAATTCCTTCAACGGTTTCATCCGTATCAATAATGGAAAGCGCACGCAAACGCCAGCTTGCCGCTCGCCGATATTGACCGTCGGTGTACCAATTGCCGGCGCCTCAATGATTCCACTGGAGGAATTTCCCAAAACCACGTCCGCTTCGCGCATTAAACTCAGATAACGCTGTGAGCCCAGTGACGTAAAAAATTTAGCGTTTAAGGTTGTCTCTTTTATCCAACGTTGAACGGCTTGGTTTAAGGTTGCTCCGGAAGCATCGGTATTGGCCGCTGTCCAGACAACCGATGCATTTGGGAAGCGTTCAATGGCTTTAAACAGGTTTTCCAATACTGTTGCACCGGAAGTCTCGCCCCATGAAACCGGATGATAAGTCACTAAAAAAATGGGGGCATCTAACGGCATCTCAAGGCTATTTGAGAGCGCCCCTTTAGACAGGAATGCATTTTTTGAATAACATCCAGACCCGGCGCTCCGACATTAAACACGCTATCCGGCTGTTCTCCCATTTGAATCACTCGTCGCCGATAAGGTTCCGCAGCCACAAAATGCCAATGTGCAAGCTTCGTGACTGCATGACGAATGGCTTCATCCATCGCGCCTTCCGTCACCTCTCCGCCATGCAAGTGGGCAATCGGCACATGATTCAATAATGCGGCCGAACAAATTCCTAATAATTCATAGCGATCGCCTAGCACGACAACACAATCCGGTTGCCAGGTTTGGAAGGCATGACTGAAACCATAAACTGCCTTCGAGACCGCTTCAGCTTGAGAAAGAACCGGGGCTTTACTTTCCGGCAAAATGGGAATTTTTTCAGCAATCGGCCAGCCATCCGCTTCAATCTGCTGAACGGTCATGCCCTGCTCTTGCGACAAGTGTGCGCCGGTCACGAAAAGCTGCAATTCCAATTTTGGATTTCGATCAACCGCTGCAATCAAGCCCGACAGCAAACCATATTCAGCACGCGTAGCGGTAACTATCGCTATTTTTTTCCGGGCCGAACTCATGGTTCAATCCCCTCTTCAGTTTGATAATCGTGCTGAGCCACTTGGCCAATCACGTCATCCCACTGAGTCGCAAAACATCCTTTGTCACTTCGTTTCAAGGTGACATTATCTTCCGAAAAACCGTTCCCTTCGAAATGGGCTTCGATGCCACAATGCGCTTACGCGCGATGGCAATATTCCCCGCCTCGGATCGCGAAGCGGACTTTATCCCCGTTCCTAAGGCCACTTCGATATGTCGAATCGCTGTCACCATCGCCGCCAGCTCCCGAGGTTCCAAACTTGCTTTATGATCCGGCCCCGGCAAAGTTTTATCCAAGGTAAAGTGTTTTTCAATGACGGAAGCGCCCAGCGCTACGGCGGCAATCGGCACTTCAATTCCAAGGGAATGGTCAGACAAACCGATGGGCACATTCAACTCCGATTTCAAAGTGTCCATCGCGCGCAAATTGACATCCTCGTAAGGGGTCGGATAAGCCGTGTTCGCATGTAAAACCGTTAAATTTGAAACATGCAACCCCGCCTTCAACAAGGTAGTAACCGCAAATTGGACTTCTTCCAAATCCCCCATTCCGGTCGATAAAATGGTCGGTTGGTTCAGACCCGCGATTTTGCGCAAATAAGGAACAGACAACAATTCACCCGATGGGATTTTCCACCGCGTTACACCCAAAGCGCTTAAAAGGTCAATACTGTCCGAATCAAACGCCGTGGACATAAACTCAATCCCGTTTTGACGACAATGCTCAATCAGCGTTTGATGGTCGGAGTCTGATAACTCAAGTGACTTTAGCAAATCGTACTGGCTTTGCTCCTGGCCGGTATTCTCCGTTTGATAATCGGCTTGCTTGGCGGATTTTGACACCAAGGCTTCCGTTTTGAAGGTTTGAAACTTCACCGCATCCGCACCCGCCTCGACGGCCGCGTCCACCAAGGCCAACGCCGATTTTAAATCACCGTTATGGTTCACCCCGGCTTCGGCGATAATGAAGTAGGGTTTAGCTCCGCCATTTAATTTCCTGCTCCAGTTTCAATATATCGAACGGCTGGTTGCCCGATATAGATGCCCGGCTCGGAAATATTCTTCACCACAACGGAACCCGCACCCACAATGGTTTTCCGGTAATATGCGTTGATTGCACCACCACCGAACCACTGCCGATCAAGCAATCATCGCCGACGGACACGCCGCCATTTAATAACGCGCCGGTCGCAATATGACAATGCGCGCCGATTCGAACATCATGTTCGACCAGTGCTTTGGAGTTAATAATACTATTGGCGCCAATTTCCACCAGGGGATTCACTAAGACCTGATGCATCACCACCGCACCGTCGCCGACTTTGGCCGACGCCGCCACCTTGGAGAACGGCGAAATCACACTGGGCAAATGTCCGCCCAAATCAAGCACCTGTTGGAACAAGCGACGGCGCACCGCCGAGGACTTAAGTTGGCCGACCGTTATCAGGCAGGCCGGTACTTTTTGAACCCAATAAGGCAAATCGTCGTCGGTACCAATGACCGGGTACCCCAACACACATTCAGTTTTAGATTCGGGCGACTCGATAATACCGACAATATCATAAGCATCCGTGGCTTCGATCACATCAATGACAGCGGCGCAATGGCCTCCCCCACCCAATAACAACAAAGGCGTTCGGTTCATGACGTCACGCCCTCGTTTGACCCACCGTGGCAAGGAATCCCGCTCGGTAAATTCACAACCCGTTCCGCCAACCATTCGGTATTCGGCAGCTCGGTTTGCAGGCAGGCCTGGTAGATTTCCAGTTTATGCATCGGCGTCCATAAAGGACGGGTTTGAATATTCTGTTCATTGGTAAACGCCAGAAACGCCTCGCTATGAGCAGCATCGTTGCACAAAATGGCATTCAACCAATAATTGGAAGCCGCAGCATGGTCATGATTGGCATCCCCAAAAAACGCCAGGCCTGGTGTTTTTTCAATAATAGTCCGGTAGCGCTCAGCCAAAGCGCGTTTCTGCTGGCGAAACGCCGGCAGCTTTTGCATTTGCGCCACGCCCAATGCGGCATTCAAATTCGGCATCCGCAGGTTATACGCCACTTCGTCATGCTCAAATGCCACGCATGTGGCACCTTGGCGGTGGTGCTGAGATGTTTGGCGTGCGCGGCTAATTCCGCGTCGTCGGTCACCAGCATGCCGCCACCGCCGGTGGTGAGAATTTTATTGCCGTTAAAACTGAACACGCCGACCTCGCCAAACGTACCGGTATGGCGGCCCCGATATTCCGAGCCGAGGCTTTCCGCGGCGTCTTCCACCAACGTAATATGATGTTCTCGACAAATGTCGACCAAACGGTCAATTTCACATGGAAATCCTAAGGTGTGCATCGGCACACAGGCCGCAATGCGTCGGCCGGTTTCGGTGTGCAGGCATTGCCCGTTTTCCAAATGGGTTTGGTCGGCGAGAAAATTGGCCAAACTGTCCGGGCACAAGCCCATTGTTTTCCGAGACACATCCAAAAGCACCGGCTCCGCGCCACACAATTTGATGGCATTCGGTGTTGCCACAAAGGTCAAAGATTGCGTCAAGACCAAATCGCCCGGCTGCACGCCGACCACTTTCATCGCCAGAAACAAGCCCATTGTGCCATTCACCACGGCGACCGCATGTTTGGCACCGGTAAAGTCCGCGATGGCCTCTTCGAAACGATTGACATACTGACCGACCGACGACACAAAGGTGCTGTCGATGCAGTCCGAAACCATGTGTTTTTCGGTGTCGTCAAAACAAGGCGCATGTAATGGAATCAAACCGGCTTCGGCGCTCGGCATGGCATAGGTATCCCGTATAAAATCAATCAGAGTATGCGTGTCGGCCAAGCGGTCAGACATTGTAAATGCCCGCTTTGTATTGTTTGAGGTTGTCCACACTGCGGAACCAACGAACGGTTTCTTCCAAGCCGGTACGCAAATCGTACTGAGGTTCGAAACCGGTTAGCGATTGAATCAAGTGTTGTCACACCACAGACGGAAGACTTCCGAGTCTTTCGGACGAATGCGCGCCTCGTCGGTCACGAACACCACATCGGACTGCATGATGTCTTTAATCATGTCCAACGTATCCTGAACGGAAATTTCAAAGTTGGAACCGATATTAATGGTTTCACCGATGGCTTGCTCGGATTGGGCGATTGCATCATGCCACGGCAGGTATCGGTGACGAAATTGAAGTCGCGTGTCGGGCTGGTATCACCCAGTTTGATTTCTTTCATGCCGTTGGCGATTTGAGTGATGATGGTGGGAATCACGGCTCTGGCCGATTGTCTCGGCCCGTAAGTGTTGAACGGGCGCACAATGGAAACCGGCAGTTCAAAGGCATTGAAATACGACATCGCCATGGCATCGGCGCCGATTTTACTGGCGCTGTAAGGCGACTGCGGTTGCGCCGGATGCTTTTCGTCAATCGGTACATATTGTGCGGTGCCGTAGATTTCCGATGTGGAGGTATGCATCAATCGTTGAACGCCGTTATCCAAGCAGGCCTGGGCAATATTCAAAGTGCCGTTGACATTGGTTTCTACATAGGAATTCGGCGCAATATAGGAATACGGAATCGCGATCAAAGCGGCGAGATGAAAGACGGTGTGACAATCTTGAGTGATTTTTCGGCACAGGAACGGATCCCGAACGTCGCCGGCCACCACTTCAATGTCATCCAAATACGGGGATTGATCCAGCCAGCCCCAGGAATTAAAAGAATTGTATAGTGCCAGGGCACGGACTTTGGCTCCGGCTTTCACGAGTTGTTCCGTTAAGTGCGACCCGATAAAACCGTCCGCCCCCGTGACCAACACCTGTTTTCCCTGCCAATACGCTTCCGTCATTCCTCTCTCGCTTTTATTGTATTTGTCTTGAAACGGTCAGGTTTCCTGCAACAACTCCCGATATTTGGTTTCGGCTTTCATGACCTTATCCAAATAACGACGCGTTTCGTCCGAATGATGATCGTAACGCAATTTGCGATACACTTGATTCGGTTTCATGTGATTCAAACGCTTAATCGCCGCTTCCGGTGTTTTTCCAAACAACCCCAAAACCGTTTTGATGCCACCATTATAAGAAGAAATGGTCACCATTTGCTTGATTTTATCATCCAGAATATCCGACAGATAATCATGCTTCAACAGGCCCAGATAAGCCGTTCCCATGCGAATGTTCTTTTCGGAATCGAACAGTTCGTCCAAGCTGGGTTGACCGGGTTTGGCATCAATGTACTGGTAAACGTCCTTACCGGCCGCTTCCGCCTTGACCTGCATCAAACCAATCGCATTGGAACGACTAACGGCTTTCGGGTTAAAAGCGCTTTCCGTTTCCATCACCGCGTAAATCAGAGACTCCGGCACACCAAATTCGCTCGCATAGTTTTCACCCAGGCCTGGTAGTTTTGGCCGGGCCCGACAAACCGCTTTCATGCAATGGAATGTGCAGAGCGATAAACTCCCCCTCTTCATCGGACAACTCTTCCACTTCGTGCTCCATCAGGTAATCGGCGTAATCGAAAGCTTGTTTCGGGTAACGGACCGGATTTTGGTTTTGATCCAACACTCGACGATAAAATATGGGCGTTTGCGCAAATTCATTTTTCACGGGACAGCAGTTCATGCCCGGCGGTCGGGCGATCCAGCAATAACACACGACTAACGGCGTTTTTGATATTTTGCGTGGAAGCGATGGCTTTCGGAAACTCCAGCACTAACTCATTTTCATACACCACCAACACCGGGCTGGCTTTAGCCGACGAGGTTTCGGACGCTTTTTCCAACGGTTTTGAAGGAGAATTGGGCGTGGTTTCAACAAATGCCGGCTGTGGTCGCTCAGACGAAAAAGCCGGTTTCGAGTCGTCCGGTTGGATTTCAAACTTAGGGGCCGAAGTATTTTCGGCATCCTCGAATCTATCTTCCGGTTCAAATGATGTCGGCAACGCTTTGGGTTTAGACGAGATCATATGACGAATGCCGGACTCGACAATAACCGGCGTTTTCGCCGGAACAGACGCCTGGGATTGCGACAACACCCAGTGCTGAAAAGCCGTCATCACTCCGCTGCTTACGACACCCAGCATCATAATGGCAAACATCAAATGAAAGAAAATTTTAGGTAATGACACGTCGACCCTCTGTCAAAAATCCGTAAACCGTATTGTATCCTTCAAAGACTATAGCAATTACGACGCCAATTTTATTGTCCGTTCGAAAAACAAAAAGCCTCTAAAAAGAGGCTTTAAAAAACGGTTCGAAACAATTGCCTTATCCCAAATAATCAAACAAGGACATCCCCTGAACGCGAGAAAACACTTGCTGAGCCATTTGCAAAGCGTTTTGCTTCATCGTGAACTCGGAAATGCCTTCTACCGCATCCTGATCTTGAATCTTTGAACGCCGTTCGTTCAAGGCGATTCGAAACTCTTGTCCGGCATCATACTGATTTTCAATACGGTTCTGCCGACTCCCGACCTCTGCCAAAACTTTAGACATTTCTTTAATTCCAGTTTGCAGATCATCGCCAATTTCAGCCGGCGGTTGCAACCCTTGATCCAAATAGTCTTTTAGTTGAACCATGACATTCACCAAGTTGGTATCAACCCCGGCTGGCAAAGATGTTGCGCCAGGAACATTGAACACTTTTCCGCCTTGGTCAGTCACTCGAACCCGACTTGGATCACCATTGTCATCCGGGTTCAGTTTATCGTCGCTGTCAAAACCAATTTGAACAAAGCGAGCACCAAAATTAGCGCGTTCATCATAGTCCGCACCCGCATTCGCGCTCCCGATATAAGCATAGAAACTCAGGCCTGTCGCGGTAGTCGGGTTCACCGTATCTTCAACAAATGCCGCATCCGCCGAAACATTACTTCCCGCAAACAATAACTCACCCTCGGAATTAGTGCTATTCATCAAACTTGTGACGTGATCGATTAGTTCGCCAATTTCAGCCCCCGCCGCCTGCCGCTGTTCTGGCGTGTAGGTTTCGTTCATCATTTGGATCGTCAACTCACGCACTCGTTGAGTGGCTTCAACGGCAGAATCCATTTGAGTCTCTTCATACGACAGCATGGATTTGGCATAATCACCGTTTTTGGCAAACTGATCCAAAGTATTCATCGTTGTGTTCAACGCATTAATCTGGCTGGTTGCAATCGGATCATCACTCGGACGATTCACCCGTTGGCCAGTCGTTAATTTCTCTTGGATCGCCAATACGGAATTTTGATGTTTCTCAATCGACGCAAACGACTGCATGTGAAATAAATTGGTTGAAATTCTCATTTGGTATTTCCTCTAAGCCAATTAACCGATGGCATTCATCAAGGTTTGGAAAATGGACTGAGCCGTTTGCAAAATTTGCGCAGAAGCTTGATAAGCTTGTTGAAAACGCAGTAAGTTCGCGGCCTCTTCATCCAAGTTCACACCGGACAATGACTCTCTGCGACTCACCATCTGATCATATACATTTGATTGCGCTGTCGCCTGGATTTCAGTACTGCTGACATAAGTCCCAACATTCGTCGCCATCATGGAATACCCGCCCAACAAGGTCTCAGAGGGCGTTCCTGTAACATCGGAATACAGTAGGTTCTTGCTTTGCAAACTCGCCATATTGGCAATATTGACGTTGTCCCCCTCCGCTGCGGGAGCAGGAGCTTCATCATCTAAACCTGCCGCGCCTGTATCAACGGGCGACTGTCCACGAGTCGCCAGCTGGGAGGAATCGGTTAGAACTGTTTCAAAATTGTCCAAATCGCTTGGTGCGGCTTAATGATAAACTTATCGCCTTCGGTCACCGTACCCGCGCCGACACCGGAAAAATCAAAGTTCAAACCGTCAATTTCGGCATTGGTTCCAAAAGGCACTGTCGCAATCGGCGCTCCTCCTTCTTTGGCATCATACACATCAAAATCACCTGCACCGTTGACTCGAACTTCATACTCTCTTGCCTGAAATTCACCAATTGCGGTAAAGGCCGTATCCAAGAATGCCTCTTTATCCCCGTAGGTAGTCGGCTGTGTCCCTGGAGTATATGGCGGCTGACCGTTATAACCTGGCAGCGCAGCAATATCCGGCGTGAAATTCACTAAAATATTGGTTCCGTCTTCCGTCCGGTGTTTTTACTGCTTGCCAGTGCATTCGTGTCCAGTGGCGCATAGATGTTACCGCCTGCATCACCGTTTTCATCATAACCTTGGTAGTGCTGCCAGTTCACTGAAGCGGTCATACCGTTCAACACCACACCCAGTTCATTTTTGGATTGGTCCAGCATGTTTTCACGGAAATCCAGAACGGCACCCAACTGCCCACCACTGATGTTATCGGAAACCACTCGACGTTCGCCATTGATATTCATATAGACTTCAAAACGATTATCGTGCGTATACTCGGATAAGCCAGCGTCCAATTTGGTCAAGGTCTTATCACTGATCAACGGTAAACGACCATCGCCGGTCGAAACATTGATTTTGCCATCATCTTGAGGATAAGTTTGATGTCCATATACTGGCTCAATTCTAAATCGCTTGATCACGCTGATCGAGCAAATCATTTGGTGGTTGAGCATTGGTATTAACAAGGTTGGCAACTTGTTCATTCAATTTATGAACCATCTCCAACCGTGTATTGATTTCTTTAACGGTATTGGAAAGCTGTTTATTGACCTGGTCATTGGTTTCGTCAAGCACATTAACCATGTTCGACATTAAACTTTCCAGGTTTTCGGACTCATCTAGAACCACTTGCCGAGTCGTGGAAGAAGTCGGATTATCAGCTAAGTTCTGGAACGAGTCGAAAATACGTTGCATGAAGTCTTGAACACCTTCATCGTTACTGGCGATAACCCCCTCAACCTGCTGTGCAAGGGAAAGCTGTTCATCGTAACGGGATTTCAGGCTGTAGCTATTAACAAGCTGTGTTTGGATGTAACTGGCATAAATACGTTCAATGCTGTCCACCGTCGAACCGCCGCCATTAAACGCGGAGGTAAGGGAGTTTGTGGAATTACTTGAAATTTCGGCGCGCTGGCGACTATAGCTTCTGTTGAAACGTTCGCAACGTTATGGCTGGTGACGTCGATCGCATTTTTAAAGGTATTGGCCGCATTTGAACCGATGGATAATAGGTCAGCCATTATATTTTCCTCTTTCTGGTCTCTTCACCTGGACAACGGCTTATCGTAAGCGTCGTAATGCCAAGCTATCTTCTGTCGTTTGCGCCGGTGTTGTTTCTTGTTGTTTTTGCGTGTCATCCGCTTGTGTATTTTCTTGTTTAGCGCCTTGATTTAACATGGCTTTGTAATCTGATTTTGACACAGTCGGCAACTTGGGCGCAAGCTCTTCAACTATTTTATCGGCTAAACCCAACGAACCTTTAGAGGATAAAACCTGACCGAGCTGCTGATCGTACCAATCCCGGTAAAAATCGCCTTGGTCGCCATCCAGCCAACCATCATCGAATTTCACCTTACGGGCTTCTTTCAGAATTTGCGACAAGAATAACGCTTCAAACTGCTCCGCCACCGGACGCAACGCTTCGCGTTGATCCTGCTTCGCGATTTGCTTCAGGTCGTTAAAGCTGCCGCCATTGCCGTAAATTTGTTGATAGGCCTCCAGTTTCGGGACCTGTAAATCCACTCCCGACATCACTGCCTCCTTAAATCACCATCAAATCGGCTTGCAAAGCACCGGATTGTTTCAGTGCTTCCAAAATCGCCACCAGGTCACCTGGTGCCGCGCCGACTTTATTGACCGCCTGCACGATATCATCCAATGTCACCCCTTTCGGGAATTTGAACATTCGGCCCTTGCCTTCGTTTTGCACACTGATTTCGGATTCTGGCGTCACGACCGTATCCCCACCGGCAAAGGGATTTGGTTGAGAGACATTATTGAACTCACTCACTTTCACAACCAGGTTACCATGCGTCACCGCCGCCGCGGAAACGCGCACGTTATTGCCAATCACAACCGTACCGGTGCGTGAATTGATAATCACCCTGGCGGCTTCCGCTCCGGGCTGCACTTCAATGTTTTCGACATCGATAAAAATGCCACGCGCTGATTTGGAATACGCGGCGCCATCACCTCAACCGATTCACCATCCAAGGCATAAGCGGTGCCGTCACCCAGTTTTTCATTGATGGCTTTCACCAAATTCGATGCCGTTGTGAAATCGGCATTTTTCAAATTCAATGTAATGGTATTGCCCAAATCAAACCCGCTGTTGACCGTTTTTCCACTGACGCGCCGCCCGGTACTCGGCCGACACTCGGCACGTTTACCGTAATACGGGAACCATCGGCACCGGAAGCGTCCAACCCGCCCACAATCAGGTTCCCTTGCGCCAAGGCGTACACATTACCGTCCACCCTTTTAACGGGGTCAAGAGTAAAGTACCGCCTCGCAAACTTTTCGCATTCCCCAGCGAGGAAACCGTCACATCGATTCGTTGCCCGGGCTTAGAAAATGCCGGCAAATCGGCATGAACCGCAACGGCTGCGACGTTTTTGGAATTGGTCTTGGTGCCCGGCGGCAGATTGATGCCGAACTTGTTCAACATACTGAGCAAACTCTGGTCGGCATAATCGGTCTTGTCACCGGTTCCATTCAACCCCACGACCAAACCGTAACCAATCAATTGGTTGGAACGCACGCCTGCGACATTCGCCAAATCCTTGACTCTTTCGGCATAGGACACCGCACTCCAAACGAGTAAGACCGCCATTAAAATGACATTTCTTCTGGTAAACATGGTTTTCTCCTATTCTTTAGGACAATTTTATTGTTATTTTAATAGAACCGTAGCATCAGTTATGCCATAACGAATAAAAACACTGAAAATAATTCAATAAATTCAAGTACAGGCCGATAACTAAGGGTTATGAAAAAAGATAAAAAATGGGGCGCCGAACGCCCCCAAAGACCAGAAAAAACGGTTATCACAAAACAGCCAGGCCTAGCCGTTTTGAAAAGAATAAAAAACCGACTTGCAAAAAGGAGATTATAAAAAACAAGCCGGAAAAACTTGGCCGCGTTTTCGGTGCGCGGCTCACCCAACTCATACCAAGATTATAGAGGCCAGTACTTATGCAAGAACTGAGTGCCCGCGCTTGGTCGGTTCATGTCACCGGAAATACCGGTATCTTTATAAATCAATCGCACATCCGCCACTTTGGCCGAGTCGATGGTGTTATCGGGGCTGATGTCCTGCGGCCGGATAATGCCGGCAAAACGAATCACTTCTTCCCCTTCGTGAATCGTGATCCATTTCTCGCCACGAATCACCAGATTACCATTCGGAATCACTTCAACGACCGTCACCGCAATCGACCCACTCAAACTGGAGTTCTGTTTGACGTCTGACTTACCGTTAAAAGTGCCGTCAGACCCATAACCGATGCCAATCCCCGTGCCCAATCCAGGCACGGAAATATTGCCGCCAAACGCCGTCGCATTGGAACCAATCGCAGCCTGTCCGTTTAGACCAAAGTTCTGCTGATTGGTTTTGTTGTACTTCGCTTCGTCTTTTTTCTTGGCATCAAACTTTTCGGCCAGATTAATGGTGATGATATCCCCGACCTTATGCGCTCTTGAGTCATCGAACAAGCTTAAATTGTCGCCGGCTTGATACAAAGAACCGTCTTTCGGTTCGGTCTTCGTCGGGATGTTCATCGGGTAGTTCGGTTCGTATGAAAATTTCTCCATTCGCTCGGGCACCGTTGAGCAACCCGATAACAACACGGAAGACACTGCCGCGGCAATGGCTACTTTCGCCAAGGACGACGATACGGTAGATGTTTGTTGTTTTTTCCAGTCATTTCTCACTCCTTAGGCTGAAGCTTGCCAGCCGCCAGATGGTTAAACGTTATTATTTAGGTATTGCATCATGCCGTCTGCGGCACTGATGGCTTTGGAGTTCATTTCATAAGTCCGTTGAGCTTCAATCATGCCCACCAATTCTTCAACCGTATTCACGTTTGAAGATTCCAATGCGCCCTGCAGAATGCTCCCGGCTTCTTCCACTTCTGGGTTTTCACATTCGGAGGCCCACTGGCCAAGGTTTCCAGATAGAAGTTCTTACCGATGGACTCCAAACCGGATGGATTGATAAACGTGGCCAACTCCAACTGCCCAAGCTGAACCGGTTGCGGATTGCCCGGCTCTTTGGCCGAAACAATACCGTCAGCGGTAATAAACACTTCGGTCGAGTTCAGCGGAATATTGATGTTCGGCTCAACCAAATAACCGGATGATGTCACCAGATCACCATTCTGATTGACTTCAAACGACCCATCACGGGTGTACATCAGGTTTCCATCTTGGTCAAGCGCCTGGAAAAACCTTTCCCTTCAATCATCAAATCCAATTCATTATCGGTGATGATGGCATTCCCTTCGGTATGGATTTTTTGAACGCCAATGGCGCGCACACCGGTTCCCAACTGCAAGCCGGACGGCAAAGTATTCTCTTCATTCTGTGTGGCTTGAGCCCCCGGCTGACGAACATTTTGATACATCAAGTCCGCAAACTCGGCTCGGCCGGTTTTATAACCGTAAGTATTCGCGTTGGCCAGGTTATTCGAAATCGCGGCCAGCCTAAAGTCCTGAGCTTCAAGACCCGTTTTCGCTACATAGAGTGTTCGATTCATTTTAAACTCCTATTTCCCTAGCTTAACTTCACAAGACTGTCGGATTTCTGAGCATGTGTTTTCGACGTACTCATCATCTTGATCTGCATCTCATATTTCCGAGACAGCTCAATCATGTTCGTCAAGGCTTCAACCGTATTGACGTTACTGCTTTCCAAAGCACCGCTGACCAACTGCACCGGCGCTTGCGGCAACTCACCGTCTTCGGTGCTACGAATATAGCCATCCAGCCCTTTTTCCAGATTCTTGACATCCGGGCTGACCATTCGAACCTGGTCCAGTACCACCATTAAATTATTCGGGGCATCGGCCGGTAAAAATGAAATGGTGCCGTCGTCACCGATTTCGATGGCCTTCGCAGGAGGGATGTTGATTGGTGTCCCCCCTTCATTCAGAATCGGGTCGCCTTTCACATTCACCAAATCCCCTTCCTGAGTCACATGCATGGAAGCGGAACGAACCAAGGCCTCGGTGCCATCCGGCGCCTGAATACCGATGAACCCGTTTTCTTTGGTCATCATATCCAAATCCCGTCCGGTCACTTTGACCGCACCTGGTGTAAAATCCGTCGCCGGGCGTTCATCCAACGCATAAGTACGCGTGTGCCAGCCCGGCCCTTCCATATGCTGCGCTCGGAATTGGTTAAAGTCCTGCTTAAACCCGTCCGTATTGGCATTGGCCAAATTGTTAGCATTATTCGCTTGGGAGAGCATCACTTCTTTGGCGCCACTCATTGCGATGTATAACATACGGTCCATCAGCGAAATCCTTACTTTAATCCAGTCTTGAAAGAACGGGAGCCGCCTAAAAAGAGGCCCCACAGAAACACTTTTATTTGTGTGACTCTAACGGTCGGTGTTTCGATTCCCTTGTGTGTTAACGTTATTCGTCAAATTTCCGACATTTCGAAAATCCGTTACTGAACTAGTAGCACTTGCCGTGCCAAACTTAGGTAAAAAAAGAATTAAAGCCTTTAGAATTCGGCCGATAAACTTATATAGGAAGGACTGAAATAAAAACCGGCAATAAATGCCGGTTTTTTATGGTTTCAAGAACGCTTTACAGGTTCAAGATTGTTTGTGTCAATGTCTGAGACGTTGAGATAACCTGAGCACTCGCTTGATAGGTTCGTTGAGTTTGAATCATGTGAACCAACTCACCCGTCGTATCCACATTCGAATACTCCAAAGAGCCGGCAGTAATAGAACCATAACCATTCTTCTCTGGAGAACCAATCTGAACCGTACCGGAACCGAATGTTTCCGCATAGGTTTGACCACCCAGTTTTTCAAGCGCATTTTTATCACTGAAGTTCGCTAACGCCAGCTTGGCAACCGGTACCGAACGACCATTTGAATAACGGGCTTCGATCATACCGTCAGAACCGGTATTCAAACCGACCAAGTCACCAACTTGATAACCGTTTTGGGATACACCACCCAAATCATAAGAACCGGAATACTGGGTCATTGCATTAAAATCCAATTCGATTTGGAAGTTGTTTGGCGTCCCGGCAACTTCTCCCCCTAAAGGGTCGGTCGCCCCAGTCAAAGGGTTATCAATCGCAAAATTCAATGTCGGCGTGCCAACACTTGAGCCCAGGTACCAACCGGAGCCGTTGACAGGTTATTCGCTGTCGCACCTACCGCCGCATCCGCATCGGCCACACCACCTGAGGTTGGGCTAATTTGGGTCGGGTCATAGTTTCCGGCACCATCATCCGGTTGATAAACCCCTAAAAGATTACCATCCGTGTCAAAACGCATTTCATAAACCTGGCCTTCATACGGGTTCGTCCCGTCATTCAGGATATTCCCCGCCGTGTCGGACAGGTGACCCGTATAGTTTCCATCCCCATCGGTAATCGTGTATTGCAACATCCATGATGTATATTTCACCCCATTTGGAGCCGCCACAGGGTTACCATTCGCATCAATATCCGATGTAGCTTGATCTACAACATCACGCTTATAGTAGTTGATGTTCAATTGATGCTCACCACCTAGACTGTCATAAATGGTCTTTTTTGTCGCATAATCGGATGATCCTTGGAAAGTACCTTGTGCAGGTTGCATCAACGTCGTTAGGTTTTCAGAAGACCCCACTGAGTTATCCGTATTATCATTCGCAGAAGATGTTCCGGCCGGATCCACGTTGTTGACTTCCTGGCCATCCAGATTAATGTCATAGGTCATTTCATCCGTTGCTTGAGGCGTTTTATTCAGCTCATCCAAATCAATCGAACTCAAAGTCGTTTCAAAGACAGGGGAATTTTCAGTCGAAAGCGTTTCGTTCAATAGATACCCTTGCACTTTATTCCCACTTTGGTCGGTGATGTAACCGTCTTTATCCAATTTGAAAGAACCGTTACGCGTGTAAACATTCTCATACTTACCGGTTTTGTCTTCCAAAATAAAGAACCCTTCTCCATCAACTGCCATATCCAATTCACGACCGGTATCGCTCAAAGTCCCCTGAGTGAAATCTTGCGTAATCGCCCCAACTCGTACACCGTTTCCTGGCGAGCTTTGAGAGCCAGAGAACAAATCCACAAATTCCGCTCTGGAAGATTTGAAACCGACCGTTTCCGCATTGGCCAAGTTATTGGAAATAACCGCCAAGCCGTTCGACGCCGCATTAATACCACTTACCGCATTTAAATCATAATTTGCCATGATCCTAGCCCTCTTTTACTCACTGATTTCTCTTACTGCCGACATATCCACCGATTCTCCGGTTGCCAGCGTTAATGTCATGGTTCCGTCCGAGTTAATCGACACACTGTTCACTTTGGTTGAAACCACTGTATTAATTGATTGAAGTTCACCGTCTGCATCGGTTCCGTAGGCCACCAGGTTATAAACCCCGGAAGCTTTCGAGTTACCGTCACCATCAACGCCGTCCCATGAAATAATTTCTTCGCCGGATTCCATATCGCCCAGCGACATTTCTTTCACGACACCGTCATCGTCGGAAACGATCACCGTAACATCGGTCAACGCCTGGCCCAGATCCAATTTGATATTGGAATTCTGGTCTTTGGTGTGACTGAATTCAACACCTTCTGCTTGGACAGACTTACCAATCAATGACGAAGCCTGCATGGTCTGAAGGTTTTGGAAGCCTTGCGTCATGGCCACCACCGATTCATTCAAGGCGCTGGTTGCTTCGAGTTGGCTCATTTGCGTCAAATCGGTTACGAAACTGGTGGGATCCATCGGTTTGGTCGGATCCTGATTTTGCAACTGTGTGGTTAACAGCATTAAAAAATCCGTTTGATCCATTGCCTGACTCGGAGCAAACGCCGAAGGATTCGAAGATTGCTGCAACGAAGCGATGTAGTCCGATGAGTTATTTGATACGGATGTTGCCATCGTTCACTCCTATTTACCCAATTGGATAGTTTTCAACAATAATTGTTTGGTAGTGTTCATCACCTCGATGTTGGTCTCATAAGTTCGGGACGCATCCATCATATTGGCCATTTCTTCCACCACATTCACATTCGGGCGATAAATATAGCATCTTCATTCGCCATCGGATGATTCGGGCTGTATTCCATAATCGCCGGCGCTTCACTTTCAACAATGTCGTCAATCATGACACCGCCTTGCGGACGACCGGTTTCTTCATTCATAATGGTCTTGAAAACTGGCTGCTTGGAACGGTATGTCTCATCCGAGTTGGAACTGATACTGTCGACATTCGCCATATTCGAAGCAATGGTATTCAATCGAACCGTTTGAACATGCATCCCGGTTGCGGAAATATCAAGGGTTGGAAACATACTCATGATTATTCTCCTCTCAAGGCCCCGCGAATACTGCTGATTTTGCTATTCACAAATTCCAGCGTCGCTTGATATTGCATGGCGTTTTCCATAAATTGCGCTTTTTCAATATGCGTTTCAACCGTGTTGCCATCCAAAGACGGTTGAGTCGGCATGCGATATTTCAAAAAATCGTCGGTCGACGCCTCGGCAAACCCTTCGATATGACGACTATTCGTCACTTTCAAATCCGGTTTATAACGGCTGGTTTGCATATCTTCTTCCGCCGTTTGCAGCTCTTTACGCCAATCCAGATCACGCGCCTTGAAGTTCGGCGTATCGGCATTGGCCAGGTTGTTTGCCAAAATGCCTTGGCGCTCTTTACGAACCGCTAAGGCTTGCTCATGTATGCCAAAAACAGATTCCATATATTTTTCCTTTCTGATCTTTTTCGGTCGTGGCAGAGGTTCTGTCAAACAACCGTCAAAATACTATTGTTTTTATTTTTCTATCGAAACGTAGCAATAGGAGTGCCAAATATGCAAAAAAAGCTAAAGCACAGGAAAAACGGCCGTATATCGGCCAGATTTAGAAAAACTTTAGGAAAAAATGGCAATTTTTTTCCCAATTCGGCAAAAGTTGCCGAATAGAAACATAACCGTTTGTTTTTAAAATATTTTTAATTATAGAAAGATTGATATCAGAAATAAATCAGGCAAAAACGGCCAGGTCTGGCGTTTTTGAAGTGGAAAGATTATTCCGAATTTTACCAGGAGCGTACTTTATCGCCGATCTGGATGAGGCCGTCTTTCGCCAAGACTTCGCCCACCGCGAAACGGGATTGAATCCGCTTGATTTTAAGAAATCCGGTCGGCTCGGAATCCAGCCCCAAGTCATTGCCTTGATAGCGAACCGGTCGCCCGACATTGTGATAAACCGCCAGCTCATCCCCGACTTGAGCGCCAGACTCGTTGGAAAGGTAAATCACATAATCGTTACCGCGAATATCGATAATACGGGTCTCAACCGGCTTACAACGCATATAACCATACACTTGCTGCGTCGAATTATTCAACAACGCATGAAAGACCATCCCCGTATTGGTGGCGAAAAATGCATTGGTGCCAAATGGACGCTCCCGCCCAACCGTCACGTCACCTTTAATATCAAAACCGTTACGCTTCTCCAATACGATATCGTAATTGTATAAATCGACAATATACGTATCGGTTTCAATAAAACGGGTATTAGGGTGAACCTCACGACTGTAAAAACGCTTGAAGTCGTTCCACAATTTCGGGTCATCGTTATGCCTTGAAACCGAACGAATTACCGTCAATAACAGGTATTGTGCGCCAGTCCCTTCACGAATCGGTTCCAAGACATCCGGCGACAAATTCGGTGCCACCGCCTGAGTGGTATCCAATAACGAACTGTCCTCAATCATCACCATATTACGGTAACCATCCTCATACAGTCGACGTTGCAACTCGGTCTGAAACCCGCCCAACAAGTTGGAAATATCCGTCGCACCTCGGCTGTCGGTGGTGATGGGACGAGCAATGGCCAATTTCGGCTGATAATGGTTTCCCGGCACGTTATTACAAGCTTGCGGGTCTTCAGTCAGGCAGACTTCCATTTTGACCTGATAGGCCTCCATTTTTTTGAGTTTCTGCTCATCCAGAATTTCAATGCCTTTATCGTCGAAACGGTCATTGAAGTCCGCCTCTTGCACACCTTCTTCGACAATTAGAAACTGGGAAACCTTGCTGTTTGATGTAAAACGCGTCGCGTCCTTGGACAACATAAAGTCTTTCACGACCTGGTGGGAAGAAATTTTCAGGTTACTTTGCATACTGGCTTGCTTCAAACCGTTACGAATGGCCATTTGTCGGGCGAATTCCTTGGAAACACCGTCCATGGACGCCACCCCGGTCACGACCACACAACGAGTTGGGTATTCTTTTTTCGGCCCATTGACAGAGGTTTCGGCCCAAACGGCAGAACTCGACAATTGAGCCAAGGTGAACAAAACGAAAATAAGCCCGTAGCCAAGTTTTCATAACGGAATCAGTCTCTCAATCTCTATTCAGGACGCTTGCGCTTGTTGCTTTTCGGCGGTGACAACATCAATTCGGTCAATAATGGCCTGCGCCAATTCTTCCGGATGCCATTTCGACATGAACTTATTGGCACCGACCTTTTCGGTCAACGTCGCATTGAAACCACCACTCAAGGAAGAACTGAGCACCACATACAAATCGCTTAAACGGGGATCTTTACGAATATTGGTCGTCAAGGTATAACCGTCCATTTCCGGCATCTCAATATCGGAGATGACCATCAATACCCGATCTTTGACCGGAGGACTGATGTCTTTGTCGGCATCGTCCGCCCATTTTTTCAGGAAGTCCAGTGCCAAACGACCGTTGGTGACGATCTTGTTGGTAATTCCCAGCTTATCCAAAGTGGTTTTCAATTGGTTACGCGCCACAGCGGAATCGTCCGCAGCCAAAACAAAAAAAGTCATGGCCTTCTGTTTTGGATTGATTGTGATGTAAAAACTCATCCGACATTT